>OGVL01000092.1_pt1 | contig 9644 bp, 10 predicted proteins | sample 1575781 | NCBI WGS metagenome assembly OGVL01 (sample SAMN07581553, study PRJEB24739) | freshwater metagenome | place: Singapore | collected 2015-04 | reverse complement strand
AATGCCGCCCAGTGAGCGGATTGGGCCGTCAAAGGTCGTAATTGCCATGATAATTCCTTATGCACAAGTCGCTTGCTAATCGGTGCATCGTCTGCTGGGACAGTTTAGCAAGCTGGGTTTCCCAGATGGCTTTTTATATCAGGTTATTGAGGGGGTGTCAATAAGCTTATTGTATTTAGCCAAGTTATCTTTTTGAGTAAGAACTTGGAGGTTCCAAGGCACATGCAGACCACATACGTTTTCGCCGTGAAGAGGGATGATATGGTCTACTGCATAGCGTTCTCCAGTAGCACGGCTAAGCTCAATAGCTAGTCTGTACTTCAGCCTGATTTCCATCTTGTGAGTGTCTGTCAACCATTTAGGCGTGGCGTCCCTAAATCTTCGACGACGTAAGCTGGTCATCTCTTTGTACATATCAGGGTTGTTAACCTTATGAGTTTTTTTATATCGGCGTTTATCCTCGTCTGGTCTTGCTTGTGCCCGCGCAATGACGTTTTCTTTGTTTGCTTCGTAATACTTTCGCTTAGATTGTTGCCCCGCTTCTGATTTGTTGTATTCGCGGAAGTAGTCAGCTCTGATGGTATTAGCTTTTTCCCATTCGACCTTCAAACACTCAACACATGCACCTTTAGTTTTACGTGGTGCTACATGCCCGTGCTTGCAGGGTTCGCCCGTAAAGTAATACTTAGCGCCTGTTGCTTTGGCTTCTTGGCGTGTTTTGGGTAAGTTTGTGGTATCCATTTCATCTCCTTAGTTACGATACGGAGAATAATAGCATGAATAAAACAAAAAGAAAAGCCGCCTTGCGGCGGCTTCTCCAAATCAAGATAACTACTTGATTTTATTAGGCTCCTGAGCTACCATAGATACCTAGCGGATCGCTCACTCCAAACGAGTACCGCTCTCTCGCTTTATATCTGACATTCCCGGTATCGAAATCGCCATCCATTGAATTTTGTAACGGTGTCCGTACAAAATGCTTCAAGCCGTTAGGAACATCGGTCGTCAAAAACCAAGCGTTGGTATCGGTCAAGAAGTGATTAACCGTATAACCCTCGGGAATCGAACCGTTGTTCTTCAGGGCGTTGATGTCGTTGTTGTTAGTACCGACACGGAGTTCGGTTTCCAACAGGCGGGTTGCCACGAACATCAAAGCAGGAGGAACAATAAGCTTGCGGGGTTTAGCAGCAATCAAAAGCCCACGTTCGTCAGTCCATGCAGCAATCTGAATCACTGCATTTTCCAACGAGGTTTCGTTAAGATCCACGCCCGTAGCGGTCGTGTTGCTGTTTACACCACCAGAAACCAGCGGATGTGATGTTGAGAACAAGGGCTGACCATCACCGTAAGTCACAGTAGCGGCAAACCCGTTATTCAATACAGCAGCAGCTTTAACCTGCTTGGTGTACGCCATAGACCGTGCAAGGGCTTTTGTATAACGAGCAGACAAGCTGTCGTACAAGTTATCTTCAATCGCTTCTTCAGTGATTGAAAAGCCGTATGCAATGGTTTCGTGCGTATAACGAGCAGTCCAAGCTTCTTGCGCGTTGTCATAAGCAATTGCAGCACCTTCGTTCTTCACAGGGGCAGCAGTAAAGCCTGACAGCTTGGTTTCCTCTTCAAATGAGCGCTCGGAAGTCTCCGTTTCGTAGATCTCCTTATGCTCTTCACCATACTTCGCATACTCCAGACCAAACAGGGCGTTCAGGCCGGGGAGCAGCTCTTTCAGTAATTGTGCGCGTGAAATAGCCATTTAAGTTTCCCCTTACAGTCCGGTTGGGTTGTAGTAGGCATGACCACCAAGGAAGGTAGAACCGGTAATGTTCGGCATATTGAACTTAACGATTGCCTCTGGGTAGTAAACAGTGCCACTATAAGTAAACGCCGTATCCGGCACCAAATCAACAATACGAATCGGCAAAGAAGCCGTCACAGCAGCGGAACTCAACAGGATAGCCTGTTGGGAATCGTACGAAACGGTGTTCAAGGTATTAGCCACCAATGCCACGTTGTTGTTAATTTCGCTATAGGTCAAGCCTGAAGTTGTCGAAACAACCGTTGTGCCCGTAACTACAGCGACTTGGAAAAGCTGGTCTGGATCTTCGCAGACGAATGCGGTGATAAAGGTGTTTGCCTTTACCGAAGTACCGCTAATCCATGCTTGTGAGAAGGTCGGCTGACCTGTCACAGAAGAAACAAACTGACAGCCAAGAAATACACCAGCAAAGCCTGTTGCTGGAGCGGTAGTCGTCGAGGTCGATACTGCAATGGTGCCGTCGTTGACAAAAATAACGGGGTCACCAAATCCAATGCTTGACGCACCAGATGCAATACGGCGCTGACGGGTAGCTCCGGCAAAGACTTGACCACCGATCAGATTGATCGGCTTTAGCCCATAGGGCTTGTCTACAGTCGGGTAAGCCATGTTTAACTCCTAAAAATTTATCGTTTACCGAATCGAACCTCGGAGCGTCTGTCATTGAATAACGGCATCCTTGGATCGTTTTCTCTCATAAAACTATTATCTACGCTTTGCATCCAATCGTTGGCTTGTTTCAGGTAATGGTTATTACGCTGATCAGTCATTTCAATCGGTGCTCGGCATAACATCAATCCGCCAATTTCAATGTTTCCGGTTTGCGGTCCGGCTGCGAGCAGGGCTCGGGATACCTCTGGATAATCTTCCCATTTGCATGGCTCAAATCCATCCTGGTGCCGGGTGGCTACATTTCTTGCGTCGGTTTGTCCCAGAATTGACGTTCTGACCCAACGATGTTTCCATCCATCACGAGGCGTAGGATCGGGTAATGAGCTGGGCGGCTTCCATTGTTTTGGACGCTCCGATGTTTCGCGGGTTTCACGAGATTCGCGGCTCATATCTTTCCTTCCATGCGTAGTTTGGCAACCTGTTTAGCGTACTCTTCCAGCGGCACTTGGAGTCTTTTGGCTGTATTAGCCTCTGACTGCGTCAGTCTCAATTTTTTAGGTGGCGAACTGCGCGTTGCCGGGGCAACCACCGATGCAGGGCGTTTTTGTTTTGGCTCGTCCTGATAGCCAAAATACTCGGGAAATTTTTCCCTTACGCGAGAATTTATTTTCTCGTAATACTCATCAGTGAGAGCATATTGATCGCCATTTTCCCGAGTCAGTTTCTTATGCAGGCCCATGGCAAAGAATGTCATCTCATCATCAACACCGGGCTGGCCTGACTGTCCAAACCATGGATTATCAGACTTCCATTTTTCAGCCTTGCGGTCTTGATAAGTATTCTGTGGCGGATTATAAACAGGTGTTTGCTCATTTGGCAAGGGCGGTTTAAAGCTTTTTACCCTATCTGATTTGAGCATGGCTACATTTAAAGCCTTTTGCGCCGCTAAAATTCTTTCCGACTCTTGGCTTTCTAAAGCCTCTTTGAACTGTCTTTCAGCTTCAGAAAGTTCTTTTTCCGTGGCAAATTGCATCGTTTTGATTAACGTGCTTTCACCTGTGGTTAGTTTTTCCTTGAGCTTTGCATTCTCATCTGCGATTTGTTTTGCATAAGCAATGGCTGCTTCACGTTCTCTTTGAGCCTCCTCCTTGGCTCGGCGTTCGTCGTGGTAACCATGCTTTAAATGTTGAATGCGTTTTTTGACGTTTTCTGAATACTGCTTAATCTCATCATCAGGGATTTCTGATGGATCTGATTTCAGCGGTGTTGTATTTTTATCCTCATCGGGGCGGTCATCCACAATCTCAATTTCTGTAGGTTCGCCTTCAACTTCAAATTCAAACTTCTCTTCTGACATCATTTTTCCTTTATGCGCGGCTATATCCGCGTGGGTCTTCAACAACACCTTCAACAGTGTCATCGTTAATTAATCGAAACTCTCTTCCGTGAATCTTGAATCGGGTTCCTGAATAGGCCCTGACCAAGATAAAATCACCCTCCTTGCACCATGGCCCTGTTGGGAACTTTTGCGTGTCTTTGTAACAATCAGGCCCTTGTTTCAAGACAAATAAAATGACGGTGCTAAATTCTTCAACCTTTGCAAGGGCGTCGGGTTTTAAAATACCGTTTGTGAATTTGTCTTCTACTTCAGGCAATGCACACAACATCCTGTATCCCGTGGGTTCGGGCAACTGCGTTGCTTCTTCAGTCATTATCATCCCTTATGCGATTTGCAAGGTCTTCATTGATGCGCCTTGCAATCAGCAGACCTTGAATCTGACCGCAGACGAATTTGTAATCCTCGAAAGATTTCATGCTTCCTTGTGAAAGCTGTTCTTCCGCATAGCGAATTTGTTTGTTAATTTCTAGTGAAACGGCTTCTGCAAAATCCATTACCGCCTCCTAAACTCGGTTTGTTTTTCGCGATAAATATCGGTTGCCTTATCAATCATTTTTGAGGCGATATTCTGTTCAGCAATTTGCTGCATACTTCGAATCCTCTCTTCCTCAAGTCTTACCTTGTCTTGTTGGGCCTGCGTTTTTAAAGCAATATCGGCTTGGTCTTTTTGAGCCTCTCTTTGTTCTCTTGCTTGTTTGAGGGCCAACTCAGCTTGTTGCATTTGTATTAGTGGGTCTTGTTGTTGTTGTTGGGCTTGTTGTTGTTGCGACTCTGCCATGTGTTGTTGTAGCAACTGTTGGGCGCCTCTTGCTGCTAACCTTGAAATTTCAACTTCAAAGTCTTCAGGAAGTGGTGTATCGGGTGGCGGTAAGGGGACGCCAAGTTGTTGCTCTAGTTGTTGTCGGTATAAGTACGCCATATGCTCATTGATATGCGCCATGGCCGCCGCCATCATTTGACCGCCCATGGGGTTTTGTTGAACCTGCTGTCTTAACAAAGGATCTTGTATAGCTGCTGTGTGTACAGCCAAATGAGCTTGGTGATCTTGATACATAAAAGCCTTAACAGGCTGCATATTCAATATGGCCATGTTCTCTGAAACAGGGTCTCGTGGTTGATCCGCTTTTGCAGCAGGTATTAACTTATCAATATTCTTAATACCTAAGACCTCCAACATACGCTTGTGTAACTCCGGCATGTCATAAATCTGTGGCGATTGAGCAGCTAACTGAAGCACTGCTTGATACTGTGTGACCCTTTGAGCTAAGGTTGTTGCATTAGGATCTGATACAGGTATTACATCCACCATATCGTAATCGGCTTGTTTGATCATCCGACCGGTTGGTGAATCCACATCGTAAGCATATTCTGCGGGTGTGTAGTCTCTGATAATTGCTGCGAGTAATTTAAATTCCAGCCTCATCGAGTAATGAAGCCTTGCTTGTACAGCAGACATCACTTTTAAGGTTCTCTCTAATACAGCAAGCGTTGTTCCTACGGGGGTATTGGCAGATAAATCTGATATCTGCATATCAGCCGTGGCGGCAAATCTTCTTCCTTCTGCGACAATTGTTTGAAGCAGTTGAAATAAAACTTGGCTTGGTTCCTTATAAGGAAGCGGGAGAATGTTGTCCCTGATCGATCCTGACGGAACATCTACGTCCCTGAATTCTCCTGGGGCGATTGGCGTATCGTCACCTTTGACTCTTAGACCTCTTGACTTCAAGCCGCCCGGTAAATTACTTAATGTGCCTGCGTCCACAAGCTGTCTGATTAACGAAGTTCCTGATTTCGCAAAAGCACCAACAAGATGAATCAGCCCAAAACCATAAAATCCAAATCCCGGAATATATGGATAATGGACGAAATGCATTCGCTTTAATTTCAGAGGGTCGTCTTCGTACCAGTTTCTTCTGATAGCCAGGATCTTATTTGTGCCTTCATCAATCGTTACCACATAAGGCAGCGCAATTCCCGTGGGGCCGTCATTATCCTCGTCTTCAAATCCCGCAAGATCTAACTCGGCATGGATCTCAAGAATTCTGTACCGATCATCCATGGTGGCCGACATGCCCTCTTCTTCGGCCTTGCGTTTTTCTACCTCACTCAAAGATGTTGTGGGTTCCCCTAAATCAACATCCCTATAAAATCCTGCGTGTTGAAGCTTTCTTACTTCGTTCTCCGTCTTACGCATGATGTGCGTAATCCTCGGGGCACTTCTTAAATCACTTGCGCCAAATGGCACAACAATATCTTCAGCAGGTATAAACATTGATACCTGCCTTCCTAAAGAAGGATCGTAGTAGACCTTTTTAAAGGCTGATCCTGCTAAAGCCAAGGACCAAAGCATCTTTTCATGCTCCGGTCTGTATTCGGGCATCTGCTCTGTTAGACGCCAGTTCATGTCATCTTTAACTCTTTCGGCTGCGTCTTCTTTTTCTTTCGTTAAAGATCCAATAATCTGAGTCTTAACTGGACCCGATGCAGGGAAGGTCTCCATGATGCTTTCTGCTTGGAATCTAACCGCCGCTTCAGAAAGAATTGGGTAAAAAACGCCACATGCCCCGGGCCACGGTTCGGTTCTCTCCTCGTATTTCAGGCCCAATAACTTCAATCCATCAGCATAAGTATCAATCCAATCTTTTCTTGATGACTTATCAGTCTCATAATCTTGAATTAAATCGCTTCCAAGGGACGCAAGCTCCCTATCATCGATGTATTCAGCAAGATTGGCATCAAAATCCTCTGGAGATTCCTTCTCTGGCTCCAAGATAATCTCTACACCATCTATTCCTATCGCAACAGACTCCGGATCTTCAATTTCAATCTCTAAATCCATCGGTTCTTCAATAGCATCTAAGCCAAGTGGCGCCGGATACAATGCTGGTTCCATGAATACTCCTAGTAATAAGCGACTTTGCGGTGAAACACGGGGTCTTTGTCTTCAAAATCGGATTGTAGGCTTAAAAAGCCGCCTTGCCTGAACCGTAAAAGGGCCTGTGTCGTGCTATCCACCAAGTCATCGTGTTCTCCGGCAGGGAAAGCCGCCACTTCTTCAATCACTTCGTCAGCAAATTTCCTCTCGGGCGCCCAAATTCTTCCTGATGCAAACAAATCAGCTACAGCATTCATCCTCACAATCTTGTCATTACCTTTCGTTGGAGTAAATTCACTGACAGGAATACCCATTCTTCTCAATTCAAACACTAAAGGACTTCCTGCGGCTTTGGCTTCGATCAAAAACACATCCGGTTGCCACTCCATATAGGTCTCATAAGCTTTTTGTTTTAATTCTGGAAACTCATATCGCTCTTTAAATGCATCTAACAAAATAATATTCGTATCTCCGTCTTCATTTGTCCATATTCCCCAGGTCGTACAGGCAGAAAAATCGGCGCGATTATGTTTTAAAAATGCAGTATCCCAACTTTGAATTAAAAAATCACAAGCCGGTGGTTTTTCTTTCTCCCATATTCTCCACCACTCCCGTTTTACAATCGCCCCTTCTTCAGAAGTTGGCTGTTGTTGATATTGAGCATTCCATTTACTTACCGGCAATTCCTCTTTTAATGCTAATAATTGTTCCAGCGGCCAAAACTCGGGCCACATAGGCTTTCCTGACGGTAATATCGCGGGTAATTCAATAACCTCCCACTCATCCCCGCCTCTCGTTTGACTCGCTTTGATTACCTGACCCGTTAAATCCCTTAATGACCAGCGTGTCATAACTATTATAATGGCCCCACCAGGTTGTAATCGCTGTCTAGGGCCGGACGTATACCACTCATATACTGAATCAAATATATCTGGCTTATGGGCTGCTAGCTTAGCCTCTTGTTCAGAATGTGGGTCATCAATAATTAATAAATCGGCGCCTTTTCCTGTTACTGATCCACCTACACCAATAGAAAAATATTCGCCACCTTTATTTGTAGCCCAGCGTCCAGCAGATTTATTATCAGCTTTTAATTTAACATCTTCAAATACTTGGTGATACATTTCCGAATCAATTAAGTTTCTTACCTTCCTACCAAACCCAACAGATAATTCCGCAGTATGTGAAGTTTGAATAACTTTTTTATCAGGATATTTACCCAAAAACCAAGCTGGTAATAAATAACTCGCAAATTCGGATTTGGTGTTGTGGGTGCAGATGTAACCGTCACCAGCCAAGAATAATCCGTCTGGCCTGTCTACCTTAATACACTGCGTATTTCCGGTCGTATCAAGCTTTTGAATTGATATGTATCGTCCAAACGTCCGTTCATTTTTTAATGTTCGATCTTCTTTGCGTGGCAACGTAAAAATGTCATGGGCGTAAAAGGAAATCTTCCAAGACTTGCCGTAGCTTTTGTCGCCAATCTTGGCTTCTGATTCAAGGATACTTGCCTTAACACCAAGGCTTCGTATTAATTCGGCTACTTGCTCAATAAACGCTCTGTTGCTTTGAGCAAAAAAACATTGGCCTTTTTTAGATACATTGCCGTCTGTATCCATCAATCCTTTTAATAACTCGCGCCTTTGTTTTGGAGAAGCTTCTAAGTAATCCCGTGGAATGGTTTTATTGCCATAGAGGCCAAGTTGTTTTAATTGAGCCTGCAAACCCAGAATGCCAAACGTATGTTTCGTTACCTGATCCGTTGTCTTGTAATACCGGCGCTCAATTTCAGGTCTTATAAACACAGCATCTTTTTCATGGCATGAAATTACACCGGAGCTTTTTGACCCATCACCTAGCCATACACCAAGTACATAAGGATCAATAAGCAATGGTTTTTCTTCATACTCGACAGGACTGACCGCCGGAAGCATGGGTAAGCGCGGGTTTTTCTGCGTCTTTCCTTTTACAAACTCTGCTTGACTAGAACGCTTTGTCCGCAAAACCTCGCCGTTTTGCCTACGCCACAATTGTTCGGTTGTGTAGTCACGGTACACATTACGTTTTCTGTTCAACCTAACCGTCCATAAATGTTCACCATCAACAGTTATGGATGCACCGTCATCAGTTGTTACTTGATAAAGCACCCGGTCTTTAAATACCTCTGACTTGCCGACCACCTTTACAGGTTGTCCGTCAGGCCCAAACACAAAATCGCCAACCTCTAGGTCAGCCATGGTTTTCATGCCGCTTAAAGTAGGTACCTTCATGCTAGTGAGTATAGCATGCCGAGGCGGCATATTAATAATTAATCTTTTAGTCTTCCCATTAACTACATCTTCAAATGCTTTCGCCACGATGTCATGGTGCCGCCCAGGTATAAACCCCGGCCACATTTTTTTCACAAAGGCTATATAACTATTACGGCATCGCTCCTTGTCATCCTTGATCTCCAGCTCTTCTAGCTCCATCAACAAAAGCTCCTGCTCTTCATTTGTCAGCAAATGAAGCTTTCCCCGCGCCGCTTTAGCCAACTCCCTAAGGTCCATCTTTCTTCTTCACCACCTTAATACTCCTAGACTTCCCCGGTATCCTTTTCAAATACCCCTGTTTGCACAAACTCACTACAAGCCTATGCACGTTACTCTTGCTTTCCTGCAATAGCACAAACCGTATATCGTCATACGTCGGCGAAAAATGATAAAGCTCCCACCAAGTCTTTACCGCCAAGTAGACCTTAGCTTCCGCCTTCGTCATCTTTCAACCTCTTCTGCACTTCATCCCTAGCATCCTCCCTGGGCGCCCATTCAATCTTTAGCCAACTCCCTAAGGTCCATCTTTCTTCTTCACCACCTTAATACTCCTAGACTTCCCCGGTATCCTTTTCAAATACCCCTGTTTGCACAAACTCACTACAAGCCTATGCACGTTACTCTTGC
>OGVL01000091.1_pt1 | contig 9690 bp, 9 predicted proteins | sample 1575781 | NCBI WGS metagenome assembly OGVL01 (sample SAMN07581553, study PRJEB24739) | freshwater metagenome | place: Singapore | collected 2015-04 | reverse complement strand
GTTTCCCAGTCACGATAGGAACCGCAAGCAGGATTTGGGTGGGCGAATCAGGGGGGTTGGGAGAAAGTGGAGTCATGAACCCTGATTTCTGGAAACATGCGGCGGCCGTGGTGGTGGGAGGTGGGGTCGGCTCGTTTTTGCGTTTTGCCGCCGGGGCGTGGGTGGTGCACCACCATCCGTCGGCGAAATTTCCCTGGGCCACCTTGGGGGTGAACTGGCTGGGCTGCCTGCTCATCGGGATGATTTATGGATGGGTGGAGAACCGGACGATGCTGGGCGTATCCCTCAGGTATTTTTTGGTCACAGGTTTCCTCGGGGGATTCACCACCTTTTCCGCCTTCGGGATGGAGACGATGTATCTGCTGAAGCGAGGAGAGGGAGGGATGGCCTGGTCGTATATCGTGGCCAGTGTCGCGGGAGGGCTGGTCTTGGCGTGGCTGGGAGAAAAAATCCTGCGATAACCGCGGCCAGCGATCTTCAGTGCCGCGGATCACAAAAAAAACGGAGAGCATGGGAGTCTCTGGCCGGCGATAATTCCATGTAGCAATTGCTACATGGAATTATGACAACTGGGGTCGCAAGAGGGAGGATTAGCCGCGGTGGGAGCGGCGCTTGTAGTCGTTGATGAGGAGGTTGGTGGAGGAGTCGTGGGAGGAGACGGGGCCGGGCTTTTCCAGTTCCGGCTCGATTTTTTTGGCCAACTGTTTGCCCAGTTCCACGCCCATCTGGTCGTAGGAGTTAATGTTCCAGATGGCTCCCTGGACGAAGATCTTGTGTTCGTAGAGGGCGATGAGGGCGCCGAGGGTTTTGGGATCGAACCGTTGGACGAGGATGGAATTGGTGGGGCGGTTGCCGGGGAAGACCTTGTGGGGGAGAAGTCTTTCCAGCGCCTCGCCCTGCAGGCCCTCTTTCTCCAGTTCAGCCCGGGCCTCGGCCTCGGTCTTGCCCTTCATGAGGGCCTCGGTCTGGGCAAAGAAGTTGGCTAGGAGGATGTCGTGGTGTTTCCCCATCGGGTTGAAGGTCTCCACGGAGGCGAGAAAGTCGCACGGGATCAGTTTCGTGCCCTGGTGGATGAGTTGGTAGAAGGCGTGCTGGCCGTTGGTTCCGGGTTCTCCCCAAAGGATCGGACCGGTGTCCCACGTGACGGGCTTGCCCTCGCGATCCACCCGCTTGCCGTTGCTCTCCATGTCGCCCTGCTGAAAGTAGGCGGGGAAACGGTGGAGATACTGGTCGTAGGGGAGGATGGCGTGGGTCTGGGCCCCGTGGAAGTTGTTGTACCAGATCCCGAGCAGGGCGAGGGTCATGGGCAAATTCTGCTCCGCAGGCGTTTTCAGGAAGTGTTCGTCCATCGAGTGGGCTCCAGCAAGGAGCTCGGCGAAGCGCTCGTAACCGATCGAGAGGGCGATGCTCAGGCCGATGGCGGACCAAAGGGAGTAGCGGCCTCCGACCCAGTCCCAGAAGGGGAACATGTTGGCGGGATCGATGCCGAATTTTCTCACCTCCCTCTCATTGGTGGAGAGGGCGACAAAATGTTTGGCGATGTGCTTTTCGTCGCGCGCCTCCTCGAGGAACCATTTCCGGGCGGAGTGGGCGTTGGTGAGGGTTTCCTGGGTGGTGAAGGTCTTGGAGGCGACGAGAAAGAGGGTGGTGGACGGGCGGCAAGTGCGGAGGGCTTCGGCGAGGTGGGTGGAGTCGATATTGGAGACAAAATGGAGCTTAAGGTCTCGCCGGGCGTAGGGCTTGAGCGCTTCGGTGACCATAACGGGGCCGAGGTCGGAGCCGCCGATGCCGATGTTGACGATGTCGGCAACAGGCTGGCCGGTGTAACCCTTCCACTCGCCCGAGCGGACCTTTTCGGAAAAGGCCTTCATCTGCTGGCGGACTTTTTCGACGTCCGGCATGACGTCTTGGCCATCGACCTTGAGAGGCTGGTCGGCAGGACGGCGCAGGGCGATGTGAAGGACGGAGCGGTTTTCGGTGAAGTTGATCTTTTCGCCCCGGAACATCCGGTCGCGCCATTCCTCGACCTTGGCCTCCTGCAGAAGTTGGCGAAGAAGGGTGAGGGTTTCGGCCGTGACGCGGTTTTTAGAGTAGTCGACCAGGATTTCGTTCCAGCGCAGGGAGAAGGTCTCGGCCCGCCGGGGATCCTGGGCAAAAAGGTCGCGCATCCGGAGGTCCCGCGTGGCCGCGGCGTGTTTTTGCAGATCATTCCAAGCCGGAAGATCGATCGGGATGCGCATAGGAAGATGATGAATGGAAAATGAAAAAAGGGGAAGGTTTAGGATCGGATATAGTATATGGGATATTGGATATGGGGTTGGATGGAAGGATTAGGATTAAGATTAGAATTAGGATTAGGATTAAGATGAAGATTAAGTTTGGTGATTGGTTATGGGTGATTGGAGAAAAAAATGAAAATTAGGTAGGGCGGCCAGTCCCTTGGCCGCCTCGTTGAAAGGTGAGGTTTTTAAGGTGCGACGAGGCGGATTGGGACAATCCGCCCTACCTAGTTTTGTATTTATCTATTTCAAGGGGGGAATTTCAATAAGCGGAAGCGTGACGGTGAAGGACGGAAAGTTTAGGATCCCGAATGGTCCGCGCAGGAATCGTGGGTTTGCCGAATGTGGGGAAGAGCACGCTCTTCAACGCGGTGACGCGCACCCGGAAGGCGCAGGCGGCCAACTATCCCTTCTGCACGATCGAGCCAAATGTAGGAGTGGTGACGGTTCCGGATCCTCGGTTGGATTGGGTGGCCACCATGTCCAAGAGCGAGAAGGTGGTGCCGGCGTCGATTGAGTTGGTGGACATCGCCGGGTTGGTCAAGGGGGCGAGCCAAGGGGAGGGCTTGGGAAACCAGTTTTTGACGCATATCCGAGAGGTGGATGCGATCGTGCAGGTGGTGCGGTGTTTTGAGGATCCGGATATCCACCATGTGGCCGGTTCCGTCGATCCGTTGCGGGATATTGAGACCATTGTGACCGAGCTGGTGCTGGCCGACCTGGGGGCCGTCACGAAGCGATTGGAGAAACCTAGCAAGGCGGCCAAGTCCGGGGACGCCGCGGCCAAGGCGGAGCTGGCCCTGTTGGAAAAATTGAAGAAGCACCTAGATGCAGGCTCCCCGGCGTTGACCCTGCAAATGACCGATGATGAGGCGAAGCTGGCCAAGGGATTCTTTCTCCTCACTTCCAAGCCGACGCTGTTTGCCTGCAACGTGAAAGAGGAAGATCTGGGGGCGCTGACCAAGGGAGAGCGATCCGGTAAGACGGGCGAGCAGGTGAAAAAGGTGGACCAGTACTGCCAGCAACGTTTGGCGAGCAAGGCGGTGGTGGTGAGTGCGCAGATCGAATCAGAGCTGGTGGATCTGCCTGAGGCGGAGGGAAAGGAGTATCTAGCGGGGTTAGGCGTGCAGGAGTCGGGCGTGGGGGCGTTGATCCGGGCAACCTACGATCTGCTGGGGCTGCGGACCTACCTGACGACGGGGCCGAAGGAGAGTCGGGCCTGGACAATCCATGCGGGGGACCGAGCGCCGCAGGCGGCCGGGGTGATTCACACCGATTTCGAGCGGGGATTTATTGCGGCGGAGACGGTGGCGTTTACCGACCTGAAGGCCGCGGGAACGATGGGGAAGGTGAGGGAGGCCGGGAAACTCCGCGTGGAAGGGAAAGAGTATGTGGTGCAGGATGGGGACGTGATGGAGTTTCGGTTCAACGTCTGAGGAGCCGATGGCCAAGGCAACACTGCACGTGATTCGGCACCCGGTGGTGCAGCACAAGCTGACGTTGATGCGGTCGAAGGGGACGAGCGTGACGGAGTTCCGGGCGTTGGCCAGCGAGGTGGCGATGCTGATGGCCTACGAAGTGACGCGGGATTTTTCACTGACGAAAAAGACGATCACTACACCAATGGGCAAAATGAAGGCTCCGGTGCTAAAAGGGCAAAAGATGGTGCTGGTGCCGATCCTGCGGGCGGGGATGGGGTTGCTGGACGGGATGCTGGAGATGTTTCCTTCGGCCCGGGTGGCCCACATCGGGATTTACCGGGACCATCGGACGCTGGAGCCGGTGGAGTACTATTTTAAGGCCTCCAAGACCCTAAGGGATCGGGATCTGATTTTAATGGATCCGATGTTGGCGACGGGTCATTCCGCGGTGGCGGCGGCGGACCGGCTGAAGGGGGCCAGAGCGCGGAGCATCCGGTTCATGTGCTTGCTGGCGGCGCGGCAAGGGGTGCGGAACTTTCATCGGCATCACCCGGACATTCCGATTTTTACCGCGGCGGTGGATCCGAAACTTAACCACCAAGGATATATCGTGCCGGGGTTGGGGGATGCGGGGGATCGGATCTTTGGAACGCTGTAGCTTGAAAATAAAACCGGGAAGCGTTCGGCGGGATTAGGATTAAGATTAGGATTAGGAAAATCCCGTAGATGGGTGGTTGGTTATTGGTTGTTGGTTATTGGTGATTGGGTTTTGGTGGTAAAAACCAACAACCAATGACCGATAACCTTTCTGAGCGGATGAAGATTAAGATTAAGGAATTCTCAGCTTAGGGTGATGTAGGGCGGGGCTGGGGATATAGGAAATAGGAGATAGGAGATGGGAGATGGGAGATAGGGGGGCTTCGTTAACGTGAATGTGAACCTGAACGATAGGATGAATCGGCCGACCCACACCAGATTGGATTAAGATTAAGATGAAGATTAAGAAAATCCCGGAGATGGGAGATGGGAAATTGGGTGAGTTGGTGATGGGTAATGGGTGGTAAAAACCAACAGTCAACAACTGGCGACCACCACAATTACCAGCTGATTCGTTCGATGCCCTCTACCAGATCGAAGTGCCGGTCATTGCTCAGCACCTTTTGGCCGTGTTCGAGAGCCAGCGCGGCAATCCAGATGTCGTTTTCCGGAATGGGCGTACCGGCCAAGCGCAACCGGTGACGCAACTGGGCGTATTGCGAGGCAGTGTCTGGCGTCACAAGAAGCAGGCGGCATGTCCGGGTGAATGCCGCAAAGCTTGGTTCGCGCAGGTCCTGTTCCCGCGAGGATTTGAGTCCGTAAAGATATTCCCCGATGACGATGACCGGAAGACCGTGAAAGGTAGAGGCTCCGACCTTATCGATGACGCTGGGAATACCGTCCAGGAAGTCCGAGACGGCGTTGGTGTCGTAGATCACCGCCAGTCGTCAGGGCGGATCTGCTCAAAACCCTCGGCGACCGTTTCCATGATGCGAAGGGATTCCTCCCGCGAGGACCGGAAGATGCCGGCGAAGTTCATGATGCCGGTGGTCTCTCCCGTTGGCGAAGCGGCGAGCAGGCGGGAGCGGATGGCATCCGCGACAAAAGACTGGAGTGATTGGCCTCGACCCAGGGCTTCCCGTTGGGCGGCGCTCAAAAGGTCTTCCGGTAGATCAAGGGTGGCATTCACACAACCAACTTAATCCCTTCTCCCAAGGTTGGCAATGGAGACAGGATTCTTTGGCTGAGGGTAGTTAATTTTTGGTAATTGGTAATGAAAACCGACAACCAATCACCCAAACAAGCCGTCAGGCTTGGGCGGAGGCGAAGCGGAGGAGGAAGGTGCCTCCGATGATGAGCAGGAGGCCGAGGATTTTGAAGGCGGTGACGGATTCGCCAAAGGCAAGGATGCCGACGATGGCAATGAGGGCGGTACCCACGCCCGACCAGATGGCGTAGACGATGCCGACTTCGAGGGTTTTCAAGGACTGGGCCATGAGGACAAAGCTGCCTAGATAGAAAAAAACCACCCCGACGGAGGGGATCAGACGGCTAAATCCGTACGAGAGCTTGAGACAGATCGTGCCGGAAAGCTCCAGAAAGATGGCGATGGAGAGGGTCAACCAAGGACTCACCCTGATAACGTATCGCGCAGAAGGAAGGGAACAAACGCAATTCGCCAAAGGGGCCATTCCAGTTATGCTGGAGAGCTTATGAATGGCTGGATTTTTGTGGGACTGGCCGCCTTGCTTGCCGGCTGCGCAAAGAATGGGCAGCTGCACGAGGCGAAGAAGAACACGGTGATGGTGGAGGTGACTTCGCAGGTGTGGGACTACCGGATGCCGTGGAATCCGGGGACGGTCTCCTCGGGTCGGGGCGCCGGCTTTATCGTGGCCGGGAAGAAGATCATCACCAACGCCCACGTGATCAGCGGGGCGCGCAACATCACGGTCCAGCGGGAGGCGGATCCGCGGCGTTATGCGGCCCAAGTGAAGTACGTCGCGCACGACTGCGATCTCGCGATGTTGGAGGTGGAGGATCCGGCGTTTTTCAAGGGAACCAGTCATTTGGATTTGGGTGGGATCCCGCAGTTGGAGTCGGTCGTCAGCGTGTACGGCTTTCCGATCGGCGGGGATCGGCTCTCGGTGACGCGCGGGGTGGTGAGCCGGATCGATTACAACGCCTACACGCATTCGGGACGGGAGTCGCACCTCGCCATCCAGATCGATGCGGCGATCAACCCGGGCAACAGCGGCGGGCCGGTCATGCAGGACGACAAGGTGGTGGGAGTGGCCTTTCAAGGTTTTCGCGGGGACGTGGCCCAAAACGTGGGTTACATGATCCCGACGCCGGTGATCCGGCGGTTTCTCCAGGACGTGGCAGACGGGAAATACGACCACTATGTGGACATCGCCATCCGTTGGATGCCGCTGGAAAACCCGGCGATGCGGAAACACCTCGGACGGCCCAACGACGGGCGCGGGGTGGTGGTCACGGATGTGTTTTCCGAGGGATCCTCCGACGGGCACGTGCAAAAGGGCGATGTGCTGCTTTCCATTGACGGGCATCCGATCGAGAGCGACGGTTCGGTCCAGCTGGAGGGCAAGCCCGTGCAGCTGGAGGAGATTGTGGAGCGGAAGTTTGCGGGGGAGGAGGTGGTGCTGCAGGTGTGGCGGGGCGGAAAGGAGGAGACCGTCCGGGTGCCGCTGAAGCCCGCCGACATGTTTTCCATGTACGAGATTCTTTACGAACCGCCGCCCCGGTATGTGCTGTACGGGGGATTGGTGTTCCAGCCGTTGACGGCGAATTTGATGGCGGTGCTGGCGGGCGGGGCGGACCTGCGGTTGAAGCAGAAGTACACGATGTTTGCCACGGACCAGATGTATCAAGAAACCCCCGAGCCCGTGATTCTGTCCGCGGTGTTGCCGGATTCGTCCAATGTCTACCTCCGAGGGCTGGCCGGGCAGATTGTCCGGGAAATCAACGGGAAGAGAATCCGGGCGCTGACGGATGTGGAGCCGGCCTTGGCGGCGAACGGGGAAAGGACGGTGATTCGGTTTGAGGGGGACGCGCGGCCTGCGGTTTTGAAACGGGAAGAGGTCGAGGGCTCGACTCCGCGGATCATGGCCCAGTATGGGATTCGTGAGGCGAGTCGGACGGAGGTGGGTGAGCGGCGATTGGCGAAGGGATCCTTTGGGAAGGAAGAAGCGAAGTGAAGCGGCTGATTTACCTGAGTGCGTTGCTATGGGCGGCGGTTGGGTGGGCGGCGGAACAGGATGAACCCCAGGGTTCCGTGGTGCGGGTCCGGGCGGCGATCCAGCCGTACGACCAGTTCCGCCCTTGGCAAAAAAAGGCACCGTATGGGTTGAATGGGACGGGGGTGGTGTTGCCGGGCGGCAAAGTCTTAGTCACGGCAGCCTTGGTTGCCAACCGCACGGAAGTGGGTTTGGAAAAACCTGGTTCGGCGGAAAAGTGCGGAGCCGAGGTCGAGGCGATCGATTATGAGGCCAATCTGGCAGTGTTGAAGCCAGAGCGGGCCGAGTTCCTCAAGGGATTCAAGGGACTCGCGCTCGGGCCGGCCCTGCGGGCGGGGGACACGGCAGAGGTGTGGCAGCTCGAACGAAACGGGGAGTTGTTGCGGAATCAGGCGGAGATTTTGACGGTGGGCGTGGGTCGGTATCCCAACGACGAGGCGGGATTCCTGCAGTACGGAGTGAGGTTGTCGCTGCCCAAGCGGGACGACAGCTACACGTTGCCGTTGATCCGGCAGGGCCAGCTGGTCGGCATGGTGATGATGTATGACCGGGATTCGCAGGAGGGGACGGCGATTCCGGGTCCGATGATTGAACGATTTTTGGAGGATGCGGCGGATGGAACATACGACGGGTTTCCGACCCTCGGGGTAAGCTGGACGCCGCTGCGGGATCCGAACTTAAGGGAGGAGGTGAAGGCGCCGAAAGGCGGCGGGATCCTCGTGACGAGGGTGAATCCGCGGGGCACGGCCGGCCGGGCGGGTTTGAAGGAGGGCGATGTGATTCTTTCGGTGGACGGGATGAAGCTGGATGAGGATGGCAACTACCGGGATTCTCTCTACGGTCCGACCGCGATCGGGAATTTGGTGAGGGTAAGACCCACGGTGGGATCCAAAGCCCGGTTCCTGATTTCGCGGGATGGAAAGGAGATGGAGCTGACGGGCACGTATGACCGCCGGGCGCGGGACGAGGTCGCGATCCCGACGCTCTCTTTCGATGCGCAGCCGCGTTATCTGGTGTCGGGCGGGCTGGTGTTTCAGCAACTGACGGGGGCCTACCTGCAGGAGTGGGGAGACAAGTGGACCGAGCGGGCGCCGCAGCGGCTGGTGGAGCTGTTCAGCTTCCAGCAGGAAAAAAGGGCGGATCCGGAGAAGAAGGTGGTGTTTTTGAGTCAGGTGCTGCCGGCAGCGATCAATCTGGGGTATCAGCAGTATTCGGGTTTAGTGCTGGAGAAGTTAAACGGGAAAGAAATCCACAGCTTGGCCGATTTGGCGGCGGCACTGGATGAGGCCAAGGAAGGTGACCTGGTTTTTGAGTTTATGGATGACCCCGGAAAATTGGTGTTGGATGCGGCGGAGGTGCAGGCCAAGCAGGAGGAGATCGGGAAAGCGTACGGGATACCTGAACTGAGAAGGTTGTAAGGTCGTTTGAGAAGGTGGAATTAGATTAGGATTAGGATGAAGTTTAGGTAAGAAAAAGCGGAGGGCAAAAAGCGGAAAGCGGAAAAAAGTTTCAATTTAAGGTGATGTAGGGCGGGGTTTATCCCCGCCGAATCGGAGATTTTCAATTGTCAGCTTTGGCGGCCGCAAGGGCCGCCCTACAGTTACCTGGTGACCCGAAGCTTTAGCGGTTATGCGGTTTTTGATCTGGATGGGACGTTGGCGGATTCTTTGGGGGATATCTCCCGGGCGTTGGGGCGGGTGTTACGGCATCACGGGCGAAGGCCGATTTCCGAAGAGCAGACCCGGGAGCTGATCGGCAAGGGACCGAAGACGCTGATCGAGAGGGCCTGGATGGCGAGCGGGAGGCCGGCGGATGAAAAGCAGGCGGTGGAGATCACGAAGCAGTACCTGGAGGAGTATCGAAAGAATCCCAAAGGAGGAACCAGGTCGTTTCCCGGGGTGGATGAGGGGCTAAGGAGATTGGTACAACGGGGATGGAAGTTGGGTCTTTGCACCAACAAGGACGGCAGAGCGGCGCGGGCGTTGGTGGAGGAGTTAGGCTGGGGACGATGGATCCAGGCGGTGGTGAGCGGAGAGGAAGGATTTCGGAAGCCCGACCCAAGGGCGTTGCGGTTGACGTTGCAAAGGCTGCGGGCGCCGAGAGGTAACCATCTATTTGTAGGGGATAGCGAAGTGGATTTGCAGACGGCCAGAAATGCGGGGGTGCAGGGGGTGTTTCTTGGTCACGGATATGGTGAGT
>OGVL01000090.1_pt1 | contig 9721 bp, 10 predicted proteins | sample 1575781 | NCBI WGS metagenome assembly OGVL01 (sample SAMN07581553, study PRJEB24739) | freshwater metagenome | place: Singapore | collected 2015-04 | reverse complement strand
GCTTGGAGATATGTAGGAGAACGTCTCTCATTGATTTTCCTCTGTGCGACCCATTTCACGGGCAAGGTCTACGCCCATACGGAAGCCTTCAACTTCTTGCTTGACTGCCTCCACGCCTTCTTTAAACACATTCAGACTAGCCGGCGGCACCTTGCATCAAACAGCAGGCGCAGGTTCTCCGGCCCTGTATCATATCGCCGGCATCACAGATGTTTCGGACAGCACCACAGTATTGAAACTGTATTATTCTGGCAGCACCACAGACCTGGTTTGGAAATTCAACACTCCTGGCGCCGGTGCCTGGCAATCAGGTGCACACTTTGATATCTCTGGAACATATCAGATAGCGTAAATATTAGTTTGGGTACACCACCCAAACTAAATACTCACTATGAGCAAAGGCAGTATACCTTCCTTATTTAAGAAACAAGTTGGTTGGATTTCATGAAGATAATGATCATAAAAATTATCTATAAATCATAAATACTCCAAATAAGAGAGTATATTATGGCCACACCAGATCCAGCAAATGTAAGTCCATGGTACTTACGCAACATTAATCAAGCATTAGCACTAGATGAATCTACAGGTGCTGATGTGTTGGCCGAACTTGGATGGTAAGAATTGACTTGATGTATGAAGAATTTATTGATTGTATATCCCGGTGGGTGTGGCGGTAATCATCTTACTAATTTAATAAGCACCCATGAAAAATTTAGAAAAGTTTTTGATAGTCAAAATTATCTATCAGAGTTATTATTACAATACGAGCAACTATCTAAAACTAAATTGAGCATTGAGTTGAATGATCCTCGAGGTTATGCAACTAAGTTTGAAGTGAAGGGCATCAAATGCCATTTCTCAGAAAACTATATACTTACAAAAAATACTTTAGACAATTTACAAGATGATTGTATCAACATATTAGCACATCACGAAACTGCATATTATCAATTAGAAGTGGATGATCATTTGATAAGAAAAATACCAGATCCATTTTGGATCATAATGAGTTTTCCAAATCATAATACAATACCATATCAAAGAATAGAATTATGTGAATTTACTCCTAGGGCTGAAAGATACACTTTTCCTTTTTATTGTATTGATTCTAATCAATCAAGCGACTATCCAAAAGCCGATCATACTAACGGCGCATATCTAAACACAGAAGATTTCTTCACCGAGAATGGATATCAATTAGTAGAAGATATTTTAAAGATTAATTTACCAATTGAAGCCAAACAAATGCATCATTTATGGTATAATAAAATGTGTAAAATATTAAGTGTGTTCGATATGTTACCCAAATAAATACTTTACTATGAGTGGAACCGGCACATTAATCAAAGATCCATATGTAAAGACAGTCTTTAAGACGCAACAAGAACTAGACGATTTCGTAAAATGTTGTGATCCGTTAACGGGTTATTTATATTTCATGGATAACTTTTTTCATATACAGCACCCAACTCGGGGTAGCATGGTTTATCATCCATGGGACTATCAGAAAAGATTAATTCATACATATCATAATTATCGTTTTAGTATTAGTTTGATGCCCCGACAGAGTGGTAAATCAACTAGTGCTGCCGGCTATCTCTTATGGTATGCTATGTTCGTGCCCGATAGCACTATCCTCATAGCAGCACATAAGTATTCAGGTGCGCAGGAGATCATGCAGCGTATCCGTTATGCATATGAGAACTGCCCCATGCATATTAAGGCGGGCGTGACTACTTACAATAAAGGGTCCCTCGATTTCGAGAATGGTTCTAGGATCGTGTCAGCAACTACGACAGAAAATACAGGTCGTGGTATGTCTATCTCATTGCTATACTTAGACGAGTTTGCATTCGTTAGACCTTCCATTGCTGAGATGTTTTGGACATCTATCACGCCCACCTTATCTACTGGTGGTAAAGCAATCATAACGAGTACTCCCAATAGTGATGAGGATCAGTTCGCATTGATATGGAAGGGCGCCAATAAGACAGAAGATGAATACGGAAATAATACCGATATCGGTATCAATGGATTCAAAGCATATAAGGCACATTGGAGCGAACAGCCCGGGCGTGATGATAAATGGGCTGAGTCTATTAGGGCACAATTAGGTGAAGATAGATTCCGTCGTGAGATTGGGTGTGAGTTTATCATCGCGGATGAGACGCTGATCGCCCCTACTACATTGATCGAATTAGAAGGCATAGAACCTGTCAGTCGTATGGGCCAAGTACGTTGGTACAAGAAACCAACTAAAGGAAATATCTATATAGTGGGTCTAGATCCTAGTCTAGGTACAGGTAGTGATCCTTCAGCTATACAGATTTTCGAAGCGAACTCAACCACACAGATCGGGGAATGGAAGCATAATAAGACAGACATCCCTAATCAAGTGAAATTGCTTTCGCAGATAAACAAGTACATCATAGAATGTACCAATGAACCTAATAACTTATATTATAGCATCGAAAACAATGGCATAGGAGAAGCAGCACTGGTCTCATTAGCAGAATATGGCGAGAGTAATATCCCGGGTATTTTCTTAAGCGAACCCGGTAAGAAACGTAAAGGATTCAATACTACGCATAAAGTAAAATTGACAGCTTGTGCTAAATTCAAGACTCTGTTAGAGAGCAAGAAAATGAAGGTAAATAGTCGCAGTTTGATAAGTGAACTGAAAACATTTGTTGCATTAGAAGGTAGTTATAAAGCGAAAATCGGGGAAACTGATGATTTAATCATGGCATCGTTGTTGATCATCAGGATGTTACAGCAATTGAGTGATTTCCATTATGATCTAGAGACACATATACGCGACCACGATGAGATCATAGTCCCATTGCCCTTTTACGCTGTATTAAGTTGACCGTTCAGGACTAAATATCATTATGGCTATCGATCAAGAATCATTCAATAAGAAACTTTATGACCTACTAAAAACCAGGGGTTATCGTCCTATCCCCAAAGATAGTAAGAACGAGCGAACTATGGGTCCACAGGACGCGGATGTTTTCAATTTCACATTTGTCAAGGCCGGACAAGAGTTGGGTGATGTTTGGGTTACTATAGATGATGCTCAAGACGTTATTCTATACTATGATGACGATATCATGGACACGGGTGACCGCAGCAAAGGTTCAGAATATGATGACAGTTGGACAGCATTCATACAACATTTGAAACGTTGGGCGATGAGCAAACAACTAGGGTTCGAACTCAGAGATAAAAACAAGTTAGGTGATGATATGACACAAAGAGAATATGCTAAAAAGAAAGAGAACTTATCCGAGGGATACTATGCGATAGGTAAACAATCGAGCTACAGTGATGCAGTTCCTACTGTCAAGATCATACTACAGCATACTCGCCAGATACAAGAAGGCGAACAGCGGTATCGTAATATCGCCAGGATCTTCCTAGAGAACCAAGTTGGTGAGAGGATCCTAGCACCTACAATCCGTCCCGGTGTAGCGCAAGTCTATGCCAGACATCTAGCAGAAGGTGGTTTACCAAATGACGACCGATGGAATCATATCAAGAATCTTTGTGAAGAATACACGAAAATGGCAGGGTTCGTCCGTGCAGCAAAAAATAATCAGTTTAATGAATCAGCACAAAAATTGATCAATGAAGGTATAAATCATTATCACAATCTACGGGAGACATTAGGTAGGATGCGCGGTCATCGTGGATATCATAAGTATTTCGAGAGTTATACACCTGCATTAATGGAGACGGAAGGCGATGAATCTAATTTATCTGGATTGTTCGTACAAGAGACATTAGATCCACGCATCGAAAGCGTGATACCGATACTTTCACGATTACAGAAAAATGTTACTGAGATGCGTGAAGTGAATGAATTGGCTGAGTGGGCAGATAGTTTGCTTGAAGGAGGTGATGGATCAGAAGCGAGTGAGGAAGAAGATGGTGATACATCCGGAGATGCAGGTGAGGGCGGGGGAGAAGATGCATCTGAAGATGATTTAATGGAAGCACCTGGTGCAGAGACATTAGCACATAATCAAAATACCGAAAAAGGTAATTTGAAAGCATTTGATTTAGAAGAAGATAGCGAAGATAAAAAATTAAGTAGAAAACTTAAAGCCAATATTGATCACATCAATTCAAAGTTAAAAGATTCAAATGTATCTGACGCTGATAAAAAAGATTTACGATTTAAATTGAAAATCTATTCAGATAGATTGGGTAAAAAGAAAGATAGTAAAGAGCCTGATAGTCATTACAGTAGTGATACTAAGCAAGGACAGATTGCACAAGCCGCACATGAAAGAGTTCGTAAAGTTGAAAAGAAAACAGCCGGCGACTTAGTACATGATGTAACTGGTTTAGAAGAAGATAATGAACCATATGAAGATATGAGCGACATAGAATTAATTAGATTGTGTCGTCAAATGGGTTTAGAAAAATCATGTGTACGAGATGGTGAAGGTAAACTTGCCAACCGTGATGAAGTTGTAAGTTTACTGAAATCACAAGATGATGATTTATCTTCAGAAGGTGTGGCGGAAGGCTCTCTTGAAGAAGGCAAGTTAGAAAACATCATTATTGCATTTGCTATAGCAGGCGGTTCCCTAATTGGTGGAGCAGCCGGATATGAGAGTCATCAAAACCAACAGCGTTGGAAGGCAGCATACGAGCAGATTAAAGACCAAGATCCTGCTACTGCCGAACAAATTCGCGCCCTGACTATCAAATACAAAACAGCACCTCTTAAATTTGGTCCAGATGTTCTTACTTCAAAGAAAATTGACAAAATTATCAGCGACTTTGAAAATCAAAAACTCAAAGAGCAAGGTATGGCGGAAGCAGCAAAATGGCGTCGAGATGATCTAAAAGGTAAGACCTGGCGTTCAGCAGATTGGGACGATGGTGATTTATCCCCAGGAAAAATACAGATTGATCGCCATGGAAAAGATGTGGATGATTCTGGAGATGAACTAAAAGCTCGCCCAGGAATGTGGGGCGGAAAGTATAAGCGTATGACTAAAAAAGGTACGCCTACTCAGCATGAACTTGGTATGCAGAATAATCTAAAAATGCGTATAAAAATGCAAAATAAACAAGGAGGGTTGTCTAGTCCCAAAGGCCCACTACCTGAAGAGCAAGGTATGGCGGAAGGCTCTTTACCATCATATTTGAGAGGCGAGTCTCGTTTTGTTAAATCTGCGTATAAAACATTGATAAAATATGGATTTATACCTGACGACGAAGATGAAAGAACAGCACAAATGGGTAGTTTTAACCATGTGAAAGGGCACATGGCAGAGATTACTTGGGAAGGTAATATAAAACTATGGATCAAACAACCAAATGGCAAATATACTCGTCTATACCTTGATGACGCAACCGAAATGCCAAAAGTAGCCGTACAACTAAAATTAGCACCCGTTGGTACAGAGCAAGGTGTGGCGGAAGGCTATACTGTGACAAGGGGAATCGATAAAGAGCGTTATCAATTTCGTCCAGGTCTTGAGGGCCCATTCAGCGCAAAGAATGGTAAAGTCGTTTACTATGATAAGGTAGAAGGAAAGTATTATGATCCTGACACTGATATGTATATCGATCATGAAGATTGGCAAGCGATGAACGAAGGGCAAATGTCAGAAGGCAGCGGTATCGCCAAATACAAGGTAAAATCCATAGGTGTTGACAGTAGGGGAAAATACTATATCAGTCCCAGTACTGGTAAAAAAGTCTATAAATCAGGAGTCAAAGTTGGAGACCACGAAAATTCAAGAACCGGAGTAATTACTCCCAGTATTAAAGAGCAGGATGTAGCAGAAAACCTAGATGCTAATCAAAAGCGTGTGGGACAATTAGGCCCAACTGAAAAAGTTAAAAACAATAACATTGGTAAGTTGGTAGGTGCTAGTGAATCAACCAAATCAAAAGAAAAGGCAATAACTGAAATGGATAGTGAAGGTTACAAAGGTCATCGTGAAGATGGTGACCCATATGCTAAGGGTGCTAAGGCAAAACCATCTAAACCCAAAGACACTGCTAAAGATGCTGAAAAAGCATTGAACAAATCAATGGACAAAGCACACAAGAAAGATGTGAAAGAGGGACAAGAAGACCTCGACGCTATCCTACGATTATTGGGTAAATAAATCCAATAAAAACCGCAGAAAAATCTGCGGTTTCCCATATCCATGATAAATACTATTGACATAGGCACCGTGTAGTAATACAATAATGCTTATGTTAGTTGATTCATAGGGAATCAGCGAATTATTTTAAGGCTCAACAAAGACCAACTTAAGGAGAAACATCATGGCCTCATTAGCAGAAATTAGAGCGAGGATTGCCGCTCAAGAAAATAGATCACAAAAAGGCGCAGCAGGCGCTTCAGATAACGCAATCTACCCCCACTGGAATATGAGCGAAGGTACAACTGCTACCGTTCGTTTCCTACCAGACGCAGATTCGAAGAATACATTCTTCTGGGTAGAACGTCAGATCATCAAACTTCCATTCAATGGAGTTAAAGGTGATCCAAATGTAAAGCAATTAGTTGTTCAAGTACCTTGTGTAGAGATGTTTGGAGACAACTGCCCAGTACTAGCAGAAGTTCGTCCTTGGTATAAGGATGAGACTCTTAAAGAACTAGCAAACAAGTATTGGAAAAAGCGTAGTTATCTTTTCCAAGGTTTCGTTCGCCAGAACCCAATCGGTGATGATAAGACTCCTGCGAATCCTATCCGTAGATTTGTCATTAGCCCACAGATTTTCACTATCATCAAGTCAAGTTTGATGGATCCCGAGATGGAAGAACTGCCAACTGACTATATGCGTGGTCTTGATTTCAATATCAAAAAGACTAGCAAAGGTGGTTATGCCGACTATTCTACTAGTAACTGGGCAAGGAAAGAGACTGCCTTGACTGAAGTAGAGCAGTCTGCTATAGAAGCCCATGGTCTTTTCAATCTTGTTGACTTCTTGCCAAAGAAGCCTAACGAGGCTGAGTTGCGTGTCATCAAAGAAATGTTTGAAGCAAGTGTCGATGGTCAACCTTACGACAATGATCGTTGGGGTCAATATTATCGTCCATATGGTCTTGAAGCGCCTGCAGGAGAACGACAAGTGTCTGCTGGAACCAGCACATCCGCAGTTTCTGCTTCAAGAGATGAGGATGATGAGACACCATCTAGTCCGGTAGTAGTACCAAAGACTACTGATAAGCCTTCAAGCGATAAAGCACAGGATATCCTTGCTATGATACGCTCAAGGCAGAATAAGTCAGCCTAAAAAGGTACAGGGGAGTTAACTCCCCTTATTTAGGAGAACTTCCATGACACTACCAGACGAAAGATTCCGAGCTTTAAAGCAAGGAAGAAAACTATTGGAAGAATTATGTGATCCAGGTAAGACTCCCCGTGTCCCTAGTATCATTAGAGATAGGGCGCGTGGCGCATTGAGACATTATCCAAACGATTATGAATTAGAGCGAATCGCAGATAATAGTCCCGAATACCTTGACAAAATTAGTTATTCTGATAGAATTAGGATGAATATACAAAGATGATAGGAGGCCTATGTGGCTAAGCCATTCGATATCAGCAAATTTAGAAAAGACATTACTAAGTCCATTGAAGGACTTAGTATTGGGTTTAATGATCCAACTGACTGGATCAGTACAGGAAATCACGCCCTCAATTATCTCATTAGTGGTGATTTCAATAAAGGCGTACCTCTTGGTAAAGTTACTGTCTTTGCCGGAGAAAGTGGATCAGGAAAATCATATATCTGCTCCGGCAACCTTGTTCGCCATGCGCAGCAACAAGGGATTTTTGTTGTTCTAATCGATAGCGAGAATGCACTAGATGAGACCTGGTTACATAATCTAGGTGTTGATACCAGCGAAGAAAAATTATTGAAACTCAATATGGCTATGATCGATGATGTAGCCAAAACTATCAGTGAATTCATGAAGAGTTATAAGGTGTTGCCCTTAGAGGATCGCGCTAAAGTACTTTTTATTATCGACTCGCTTGGTATGTTACTGACACCCACTGATGTTAATCAATTCGAAGCGGGTGATATGAAGGGTGATATGGGTCGTAAGCCCAAGGCATTAACTAGTCTTGTTCGTAACTGTGTCAATATGTTTGGCAGTCATAATGTAGGATTGGTCGCTACTAATCACACATATGCCAGTCAAGATATGTTTGATCCAGATGACAAGATCAGTGGTGGTCAGGGCTTTATATATGCAAGCAGTATTGTAGTTGCTATGAAGAAACTCAAATTAAAAGAGGATGAAGATGGCAATAAAGTTAGTGAGGTGAGGGGTATCCGTAGTGCATGCAAGGTAATGAAAACACGCTATACTAAACCTTTCGAATCAGTACAGGTCAAGATCCCTTATGAGACGGGCATGAATCCATATAGTGGATTATTTGATCTATTTGAAAGTTCCGGATTATTGATCAAAGAAGGTAACCGTTTAAGTTATACTACAAACAAAGGTGAGATCATAAAATTTTTCCGTAAAGGTTGGGAATCTAACGAGAACGGATGCTTGGATACAGTGATGTCAGAGTTTAGGAAAAAATCTCAGGATAAGATAAGTAATCTATCACCTGGGGAGGAAATTATTGAATGAATATGGAATTAGTTAAAGGTCTATGGAATGGATTGAAGCCGGTCATTCATCGTGGTGATCACGATGAAGCGGCTGAGATATTGATTAATTTATTAATCGATAATGACATCGGTGTTGATGACATTAAAGAAATGTTCAGGCGTGATCAAGTAGTAATGGATGCTCTCAAATTCTTCACACAAGAAGAAGATTCTGAATACGAAGAATCAGAAGAGTACGAGGGCGAAGAGTACGACGACGAAGATTATTGATGAATTGGTATACCAGGGTAACACAGGATCTAGGTGTGATACCGGACTTCATTACTCACTACGAAAATGAGTTATTGTCTGCGAAAGGCGATGTTAGGGTATATGGTAAGGTTGAGAAAAACATTGCCGCCTTACCCGGTGTCACGGAGTATAGATTCAATCAATTACAAGAGATAGAAGCAGTATTGAACTATCTCAATGTGCAGCTAAGAAAGATTCGTAGGAAGCATTTCCAAAAATATCTAGAAAATTATAACAGGGCATTGACTAGCCGTGATGCTGAGAAGTATGTCGATGGTGAAGAAGAGGTCATCGATTATGAGGTACTGATCAATGAAGTTGCATTGTTACGCAATAAATGGTTAGGTATCATGAAGGGTCTGGATAGCAAACAATGGCAATTAGGTCATATCGTCCGTTTGCGCACAGCAGGTATGGAAGATATCACGATTGGGTGATATCTATTTGACTTTTATAAAAACTTGTATATAATCTAACTATGACTAGTAGCGTTGCATCAGCGAAAATATTTGATTTAGTAGAACTCCTGGGTGATAAACGCCAGATTAAAAAGAATACTATTGATGTAGGAGAGAACTTATTGGTCATTAGTTGTGTTCTATACCGTTTGAGGAAACAGGATAAATCAAATATTCATTATTCACTGACCGATAAATTCCTCATTAATAATATAAGTGCTGTAGATAGGGAGTTAGCGGAAAAGATCACGAAACATTTCCAGATACAACTATCGTGACTGGGAAACAGATCGGAAGAGCACACGTCTGAACTCCAGTCACTCCGCGAAATCTCGTATGCCGTCTTCTGCTTGAAA
>OGVL01000086.1_pt1 | contig 9932 bp, 4 predicted proteins | sample 1575781 | NCBI WGS metagenome assembly OGVL01 (sample SAMN07581553, study PRJEB24739) | freshwater metagenome | place: Singapore | collected 2015-04 | reverse complement strand
AAGTTTTGCGTTGCTGTTAGCAACACCATTGAAGTGGTCGGAGTTGCAATCATTGGCAGGCCAGTAGCAAGAATGCTAGATGATGGTTGGACGCTTGAGGTTAATCGTTGTTGCACTGATGGCACAAAGAACGCATGTTCAATGCTTTATTCGGCGGCATGGAAAGCTGCAAAAGCTTTGGGTTATAAACGATTGATCACTTACACCATGCAAGAAGAGGGCGGCGCATCATTGCGAGCAGCCAATTGGAAATGTCTTGGATTGCGCGGAGGGGGTAATTGGAATGTGCGATCAAGGCCAAGGATAGATACGGATGCTTTATTGCAGGGCCAAAAGCTTTTGTGGGAAGCTTGACATTACTTAGTTGCCGCCATACGAGCAAGGGGAAACACATGAGCGATTCATACGATGATTACGAGGCAAAAATTCAACGTGCAGAACAGGCTTCACCATTATGGGAAATGGTGAAAACTGAACACGACAAACAAATCGAGATTGCGCAGGCTTATGAGCGAGGATGGAATGCAGCATTAGCGCAGCTGGCCGCTTGGATGACGCGACAAGGCTACGCAACAGGCCACGGCGACACGATCGAAGACCTGCTGAAAGAGCTTGAATGGCAGATTGAAAATCGTATTAAAAATATCATAAGAGCAAAGCCAGCAAAACCGTTGCGGCTTTTTGCTTTGCAAATTGGTGATACTTTTGTTTTGCGACGCAATAAACAAAGATTTAAATTAGTGAATTTACCGTGGATTAAGGGTATGTCAAAGCAATATATTTGCCAAAACTTGGAAAACGGACAGTTTACTCGGTTACATCACAGCGTTCTAGTGGAACAGGTAGAAAAACACAAAGAATGAAAAAAAAATCAGAAAAACTTTACGGCGACAAGGTAGCGTCGATTGGGTGTATTTTGTGCCGTCATCTTGATTGGGGAGCTACGCCAGCTAATTTGCATCATATACGCGAAGGTCAAGGTATGTCACAAAGAGCCAGCCATTTTTTGGTAGTACCGCTTTGTCCAGAACACCATCAAGGCAATAGCGGAATACATGGTTTGGGCGAGCGAGGGTTTTATACGCGCTATAAATTAAGCGAACTTGACCTTCTTGCGATGACATTGGAAGCTATTCATGATATTCATTAGCATTGCGTCTTATCGAGATCCTTTACTTTGGTTTACAGTTAATGATTGTTACAAAAAAGCAAAGAACCCAGACAAACTTGTGTTTGGAATTGTGGATCAAGGATCTCATCCACAATACAGGCACCTGGAAAAAACAGGGTTTGCTAATCAAATTCGCTACGTTTTTATTAACGCTGTGGATGCGCGGGGCGCTTGCTGGGCAAGGCACCTTGCGCAATCACTCTATCAAGATGAGCAATATTTCTTACAAATAGATTCACATAGCTGGTTTGATAAAGATTGGGATGATTTGTGTATTGGGTTAATGGAAAGCAATTTTACACCTAACCCCAAAAAAATGTATTCGTGTTATGCTAGGGGTTTTGAATTCATAGACGGCAAGCCTACTGATACATCTGGTACAAAAGATCTTATTTATCAAAGATTAAAACCGGGTGAGTCGTTGAAAGAAAGCGACCCTTTGCTTACTTTTGAATCGGACATTTTGCAATCAGAGTATCCGGTGCCCGCCTGTCACATTGGAGCAGGATTTATTTTTACGGTTGGGCAGTTTTGTCGAGAGGTCATTTATGACCCTGTCTTGTATTTCAACGGAGAAGAACAAAACATCGCAGTGCGCGCTTTTACGCATGGCTATGACGTATTACACCCCCCACTTGCTCCAGTGTATCATTTTTACAACAGAGCAAAAGAACGTAGGCACTGGGCCGAAGAAGACGACGAAATGCGAACTGTTCGATGGTGGGATATGGTCAAGAGATCTAACCAAAGAATGGCAGATCTGTTTTACCACAAAAAAGACTTAGGGATTTTTGGATTTGGCAAGCGCCGCACGTTGCGTGACTATGCTACTTTTTGTGGGATTGACTATGAAAACAGAGTTATTGTTCAGTCTAATCCTCCTCCTCCTCCCCAAGGTAGCGCCCCTGCTCCAGTAAGTACTCCCGTTTTGGATTCACAATAACACCACGGACAGCGCGCTCACTATCTTTTGTGCGTTGCGCTAAAGAGCGCTTAATGCTTTCGGGGGTGATGGGGTTTTTTGGATTTTTTTCATTGAATGCATTGATCTTATCGCTAATCTCTGCATACGTTGAGTAGTCTCCAGTCATCTGTGCAAGGGTAACCTGCTGCAACAGCCTCTTGCGGCGCTGGTCCAGGTCCTTGTCAAGACCCTTAATTTCCGCCATGACCTCGTAGCCTCGGGCAACATCAACGGGTGTAAAGCCAAGAGCCTGCATGAACAATCCCCAAGTGCTGACTTCTTTAACGATAGGATCGCCTCGCAGGGTGGTTGCCCCTTCCTCAGACATCCGCGCAACCTTCATGAAGTCTTTTAGCACAGGCGGCAGCATAGCCTCAATACCGCGCCAAGTATTGCCGTCATTGATTTTTTTCATGCCGTCAGAAATGTTAACGCCAATACCAACAAAAGGACCGGCCAGATCAGTCACAAATTGTCGGAATGCTTCCACCTCATCTGCGGAGTATTGAGCGTCACGGAACCACATTCCGTTTTGGCTAACCCTTGAAGCAATGTCAATCCCAAGCAACTCAGAGATTGGGCCGCGACTAAGTGACCTTGCCACGTTGGATCCAAACATATCGGCCAAAGTATTTTTTGCATCGTTATTAAAATCATATGGCTCATCTTCGTCATCAAAAAGAGCGTTCATTGTTCCTTCAATAACCCAATACAAAGGCAATCCTTCGTATCCTGCAAAAAGACCTGTCATTAAAAGCATAGCGCCAAGACGTTTACGCGCTTCTTCTTTTAATTTTGGATCATCGGAAAAAGTGTGTTGCAAGCTGCGCACATAAAGCATGGTCATTTGTTGCGCATAATTCTTAAACTGAAAAATAATTCTTGCGGTCGGACCTTGCATGAATCTTGGCTTGGTCGCATTCAAATACTCAAAGTGTGTCTGATTTACAACATCTTTGGCAGTCGCAAGCGCAACATCTGGGGCCATTCCGCGTTTGCGCGCCAAACGATACGCAGCAAGCGCCGTAATTTGCCGATTAAAAACCTCTGCCTGATTGAACGCATACCCAAGCCCATACGTAAGCTTGTCTTGAGCTTTGAGAGATTTGCTTTTTATTACAGACGACAACCCACCTGTCAAAACATCCTGCGGTCTTTCTGCAATTCCAGACAAGGAAAGCGTCATCGTGCGATTCAGTGTTCCATCTTCATAAAGCCTTGCCATTGTGTTGTATTCATCAAACGCAATCTTTCGTTCTTTTTCAGTAAGGTTTTTATTTTCCGAGCGCTGCTTTAGTGTGCGGATAATGTCATAAAAACCTTTCTCTTTGCTCATACCGCTTTGCCAGTAATCTTTGGTTGCAGCTAGCAACTCTGCACCTGACGCTCGGAAACCAAACTTTGCGCCAAGGAAAGGGAAAGCCACCATCGGAGTCTGAGCAATGTTGACAATGGCTGAAGCGGGGGCCGTCAAGAAATACAGGAATGCAAAAGCGGTGGCTTTGCTTGTAAAGCTGTTAATGTCTTCAGGTGCGTTGACCCATTCGTGGCGCCGAACAAGCTCATCAAGATACCGAGACCCTGCAAGAGATGGGTTTTTCTTTGTATGTGCGTTGGCTTGTAGCAACAGTGAATTCAGTTCTCCTCCATACTTGACCCGTGCAAGATGATAGGCGCCGTGGAAAGTAGTTTCTGCAAACCCACGGATTGCATCGTTGCTATACCCCTCAATGTTTTTTCTGTGGATAAAATGTTTTCGTGCGGAAAGATCGGGTTGCAAAGCAAGATAAGTTTGCCAAAGTCCATCTTTAAGTTGTTCTTTGTCCTGGATTTCTGGGCTATCAATAAGCTCCATCGCATCGCGCATAAACCCGGTCATTGGAAGTCCGCGCCCAAGAATTTCTCTTGCTTTTAATCCTGATTGAAAATCTGTGTTTTTATTCAATCCAGATTTAACAAGCTGCTCTTCAAAGGCGCGCTGCTCGGATCGTGATTCAAACATGTAATACTCAATGTCCGCATTGGCATTTTTTGGTTTTATAGATACCCAATAGTCACCAAAACGCACAAGCGGGAAATACGGGCCTTGAGATTTAGCTTTGCTAAACATTAGCTCCAGCTTATTAAGTGCAGCAGTTTTTGCACGCTCATCCTCAATATCGCGCTTAATTCGCTGCTTTAGAGCGCCGTAAAGCTCTTCTAAATTGTCAGAATAATATTGCCGCACTTCTTTATAAATATTTAACGCAACAGGGTCTGCGGCAATCTTAGGCCAACCGTTTAGTATGGTTTTGTCTTTAATGTCTTTGAGTTGAAATTCTGGATCCATTCCCGCAATCGTAGCGCGGTTCATTACATCTGCCAAAATTTTGTTTAGCTCAGGATTAGCGTCTGCCCAAGCAATCCACTTCTTAGCAATCTCCGCAGCAAGCGTTATTCGCGTATCACGATACGCCAACATCTGTGTTACTTGTGCATAATAATTTTCTACCTGCGGCAAAGCCTCTTTACTTAGCTCTCCTAGTTGACGTAAATTAAACGCCGCTAAAAACACGTCGGCATTGTCAAGCGATTTATCTTTAATAAGATCCGATGTTTTTTGTTTGATACTAGAAAATGTTGGTCCTGTATCAACAAGGTTGTTCATAGCCTGTTTGTTGACATCAAGGATAGCAGCGTTGTAAATAATTTTTTCGGTTTCTAAAGCCTGCTGGGTTTCTGTGGGCGTAACGGCACTGGGGGTTTCCTTTTTGGTTTTGGTTTTTCCTACGGCGGATTCAACTGGAGTTCCTCTACCAAGTGCGTAGATATCGCTGTAGTGGGAATATTTCTTTTCTTTATCTACTTGGTAAGCTTCTGAAGCCATAGGCCCAATATCAACAACCTGCCTAGCCACAAGAACTTCGCCTGGGGCAAGGGATCTTGCGCGGCGATCAAACTCTACCTTGTCAAAACTACGAAATCCGTAACGATTTACAGTTACAGGAAATTCAATTAGCTTATCTGCTTTAACGTAAATCGGGACAATAGAACCGGGAGTTCCAAAAGCTTCATTTGGCATACCGTATGTGGCAGCGACATCTGGACTGTCTGACACAAAAACATTGTAGCCTTCCCTTGGTTCAGCATTAATTGCACCCTCTTTGTCACCTTGTATTCCACGGTACAAAACTAACGGTTCACCATTTTTATCCGTAATAAATTCGTTTGTTTTTGTTAATGGCTTTTTAACTAAATTTGAACGGACAAGATGTTTTTCACCAAACATGTTTGCAGCGTTTTGTCGAGCGCGGTTGCCAATTTCTCCAGAAAGAATCCGTTCAAAAATATCTGCTTGTTCTTCTGTAATTCCTTTAGCGTTAAAGAAGGTATACACTTTGCGCAAGAAGCTGCGGATCTTGTCAAAGATTTTCGCTATTGTTCCAACAGGACGGAATGCTCCCATTGTATAGTTTTCAAAAGCGCGAGCCATAGCTTCTTCAAGTTGTTTTTCTGCTGTCTCGTTTGCGTAGATATCGGTTACAGGTTTTGTATCGCCATTCCAAAGGCGATTCAACCAATCGGTCTCAGCCGCTTTGGTAAGCGTGTTCCATTCTTGTTCAGTAAACAAGCCAAGAGATTTGAGCGCATGAAACGCCTCATGGTGGAGGGTGCGATTAAGGCGTTGTTTGTTAAAAACATTGGGGTACATCTCCTCGGCTTTTGTGGTAAGTATTGCCATCTTAATAATACGAACCACATCTGCTTGCGTTGCATCTTCAAATTGTCCAAGTGATGTTTTCCCGCCCTTTAAATTTGGCTCAAACATTTCCAGACTTATGTCTGCCAACCCGAGCCGATCAAGTTCTGCGCGGAAAGAATCAAACATATCGTCGTTTGGTTCTAGAAACCCGCGCTTTGGTGATTGAGCTTCTACAATATTCTCTGAAACTTTTTTGCCAAGGCTTTCTAAAATAAGAGCAGGAGATTTTTTTGCAACCTCACCAAACATATCAACATCTTCTGCTTTTGCAGACGCTTCAAGTTCTTGCGCTACGCGTGTAAGCTCATCGCCCATCACGCGACTTTTGCGTATATTTTCTGCAAAGAAATTTAGAACAGTTTCTTGGTTTTGGGGGCGCCTGCCTTCTGGCTTTTCTTCTGGGAACATGTCTTGTTGTCGCGCTATGTCAGCCACACTGATGCCACGGCGCGCCGCAGTAATGGCTTCTTTAGCGGCATTGACAACATCTCTGCGAACATCATATTCGCCAAGACCCTTGAGTTGGATCATTGATGGCGCAGCACGGAGCATGGCGCCAATGAGATTTTTTGCTTCTTCGCTTTCTGCGTCTGCAACAAGCCTAATCAGGTCGTCGTCTTCATACGTTGCCGCAAAGATTGCATTTCGGAAACGGTTTGCTGCGTCTTTTGTAGGTTTGGTATTCGGCGCTAGATTTTGTTTTTCATTCTCTGGCATCTTGGATATAAATTTTCCAAGCGCCTCTCTTGTTACATTTCCGTTTTCATCAAAATTAAGGTTTGCAATATCAACACGTTGCGCGTCTTGTTTAGCAATCTCAGACGCACTCATTCCAAGAGCGCCAGAACGATTGCTTATATCTCCAACATTTTCAGGAACATCTTTCGGGCGCACAACACGAACAAGGATGGGGTCAGGATATGCAGGTGCTTGCAAACCAAGTCGCTCTCCAATTCTAATAATCTCGTCACGATATTTTTTGACGCCATCTTTGCCCACATTAATGTTGGCATAGGCTTGTTTTAGGCCAGCAATCCTGCCATTGTTAATAGGAACAAAAGGCGATTGTCCAAAGTTTGTATTGATTATCCCGCTTGCTGTATGAGAAGGAGTAACCGCAGAAGACGGTACAAATGCATAACGAAAAGGTGTGCGCACATCTCCGCTAATTGCAACATCTTCTGCGCCAGCTTGATACTCCGTATCCCATGCGTCGGATGGGCCAATCACCAACGGAGCGCCATCAGTAAACGTGCGCGAATCTCCAAGTTGCAGCGGATCTGGATCTTCTGCAATCCTTTGCATCTGACGTACAGACTCGTCGCTTGAGCGGTCTCTTGGCTGAAGAGACGGGGGAACCTTTGGTTTTAAAGGTGCCGGAAGGGCTACTGGAGGTGCCGGTGGTGGCTGGACACCTGAAGGTGCAACAGAAGGTGCCGGTGCAACAAGGGCAGCAGGTGGAGCCGCTTGAGGCACGGCAGGTGGCGCAACAGGAGGTGCTGGTGGGGGTGGCGCAACAGGCGCGACAGCAGGAGTGACAGGAGGAGTGACAGGAGGAGTGACAGGAGGTAATTGAAGCGGCTGAACAGGGGGTGTTTTAGGCGCGACAGGAGGTGTACGAGGCGGCTGAATAGGCGGGGGAGGAGCAGGCGGAGGTTGAAGAGGAGGAGCAGGAGGTGGCGGCATCTCTGCTGGGGAACGGAACTCTGCGCCAGCGGCTCCGACAGCACCTACAGCACTGCCAGAAGCAGCACCCGCAGCAAAAGAATTTATATATTTATTGATATTTTCAGGGCTAAAAATATCAGAATTATTATCAATAAATTTAATGGCAACATTGTTGATTGCAGTTTGGGCTGTTTCTGTAATGCCTTCTTGTCCCATAGTGGCAAGAGTGCCTTTTGCAATTCTTCCTGCGGCAGCAGTGAAGCCTGCTTTTTTTGCAGCCTCCGCCACCATAACGCCTTTACCATATGCACCAAGTTGACCAAGAAGTTTGGCGGGGATCAGAGAATCCAGCATAGCGTTTATGCCGCCTGCAACAATTGCCGTCTCGGGTTCTAGCCTTCCTGTCTCTTGATATATTTCCCGAAACGATTCAGGAATAAGCTGGCTTGCCCCAACCGCCCCTAAAGTAGGCGCAACACGTTTTACAACCGCTGCTTGCTCTGCGGCCTGGGCTGCCTTAAGCGCGTCAACAGTTCTTTGTTTAAAATCTGACCCAAGATTTTTCTTTAAAACATTTTCCAAGGCTTCTTTGCCTGCGGATTTTGCTGCTGTCTTGGCGCCATAAGCAGCAATTCCCCCAGGTCCAATCATGCTTAAAAGGCTTGGCAACCCCTCGCCAAGTTTTTCTGCAAAGTAACCAGGGACATCTCTTGCGTCTAGTTCCGTAACGTCAGGATAGCGCGCAGGAATAGCGGCTTCTATCTTCTGATTTTTTGCCTCGGCGCTGCGCATAAATTCTTCTGCTTTAGCAAGGTCTCCTCCAAAACCAGCTTTAGCAAACGCTGCAATTCCTACAGCAGGAAGAACGTCTGTGTAATCTGTAATTAATTGTTGTCCGCTGCGAGAAAACCCGCGCGCAAATAATTGACCAAGCCCATATTCCGGCTCTGGATAAGGTTGGTTTGCAACGCGATAAAGCCCGCGCAAAGCCCTTCGTGTTTGCTCTTCATCCAGTCCCTGTGGAAGCTCAAAACTTCCCAAATTGGGAATGTTGACAATCATTTTCCTGAGCCTATTTTACTAAGCATTTGCAGCATTTCTGGAGTTACTTGTATTGGATTTGCAGATGGCCCGCCAGGCACGCTTAATCCCGCGCGTATACGGTCACGTATTGCTTTAGCCTCGGCTTCAAACTTATTGCGATACTCGGGCGTTTGTTCCCAGTTTTTAGGAATATCTGAAAACCATTTTGCAGCTTCTTTGTTATATTTAGCTCTAAGCGCATCAATTTCAGGCTTTGCGCGCTCTTCTACTTCTTTGTTTACATCAAAATTAAATTTGTTAAGTGCCAACAAATCCCGAATCGACGGAGGTTTTTCTTGCGCAGATCCTTTGTTTTGTGCATTATACAAACCTAGCCTTGCGTCAAAATCTTTCGTTTGCAACCCGTAGTTTGCAAGCTTAGCTTTATTTTGTGAATCAACTGCGGCTTGGCGATATTCCTCTACTTTGAGGGCATAAACACGCGCAGATTCATAATCTTTTCTGCGCAAAGCATCTTTGTATTGTTCTGCGGCAAGGCGCGCTTTGGCCGCATTTGTTCTTGCTTCTTTATTTGCAGACTCAATACTGGTTTTTGTATCTTCATAGCCCTGAAACATTTCTGCCAGCCCGCCACCAAAGTCTCGTCCTTGATACCCTAGACCGCGTATACCTGCTTGCATGAACGCACGACGGCGCTGCTCTTCTGGAGAAACCTGCTGGCCCGCTTCTTTTGCCAAGGCTTCAGCCAAGGGGCTAACCGTATCTGGGAATTTGTTTTTTAAATACGCCTCTTCTTCTTCTGCACTGGCTCTCAAAGCTTGTGGATCAAGAGGGGTAGTTGCTTCAATTGTGGGAACCGCTGGAAGAGTGGGTAGTTTTTGCGCTGGCTTTCCTGAAGTTGGTTGCGCAGTGGTTGTGGGTTGTGGCGCAAGCATTTTGCGAAGTCGCTCTAACAGTTCTTCCTGTTCTTTTCGTTCTTTCTCTTTACGATTGTCAGCAATTGCTATACGTTCAGAACTTACTTGGCCACTCGGAGGCATTTGCGTTTGCGTTAAAAATGGCCGTGAGTTTTGATCAATCTTATCAAATGATGGCGCGGCGCTTCCCAAGAAACTGCCAAGACGACCAAGCCAAGCCATAAAGGGATTAGAAGTATCGCCACCCGCTTGGAACGCCACTGGACCGCCGGAAGCCATAAGGGCAGGCAATCCTCGCGGAGCATTAAAAGGTTGTTGTGCTCCCATTTGTTGTGGAGGCATTTCTTGTGGGGACATTTCTTGTGGGGGCATTTGTGTCATAGGCGGCGACAACAACATAGCCTGTAGCTGATCAACTATTGGGCC
>OGVL01000085.1_pt1 | contig 9936 bp, 7 predicted proteins | sample 1575781 | NCBI WGS metagenome assembly OGVL01 (sample SAMN07581553, study PRJEB24739) | freshwater metagenome | place: Singapore | collected 2015-04 | reverse complement strand
CAATGTCGCAAGCGTCACCCATTCATTTAGTGTCAATCCACCAACAGTTACCGCGGTCGTAATTGCGACAGGAGGAGTTGCTCTTGTCAACTCTGAAACGATATCGCTCTTTTGTTCCGGTGTCATGACAACCTCATCTTGTTACGTCATCTGCGTCGTAGTTAAGTTGACAAACTGTGATGTCATCAAATCCGACATTTGAGCAGAACTGAAGTGGGTTATATCAACAATTGTAAGAGGCTCTACAACCTCCACAGTCCCCCACGATCCTTCTACCCAGCTTCTTGTGTCATGCTGCCAGTTCCATTGGTAACCCGCTCGGTCTTGTGGCTTAGGGTCACGGATGATCCATTCCCAGTTTAGCCATACCAACTCTTTGCCAGCAGGAACGTCTGTAGGAGGTTCTGGCGCATGTTGCCAGCCTTCCGTACCATCTGTTTCAGTGCTTGGGATAGAGCCGTTCTTTGTCCAGTATTGCATGGTCTAGTCCTATAGGGTTGGAAACGCTGCTGTTGGTGAAGCAGTGATAGTTCTTGCGTAACCTTTGGTAATGCGAAAATCCTGAAGATAACCATCAAATAAATATGATGTACTGTAATAACCACCAACAGAAATATAAGTTCCTGTTAAATTATTTGTATCTCCTGAACCGCTTGCCCTAGAAACACCGTTCACATACACATTTACATTTCCTGAACTTCTGGTAATTGCAAAATAAAACCAAGCGCCTGTTGTTATGGAAGCTCCGCTTGTATTGTAAGTAGTACTTCCTACATAAACAGAAAGTTCTCCAGCAGTGGCCCCATGATGCATGGCAACCCCAGTTGTATAGTTTGGTTTTAACCCACCAATTGTGTCTGAAGTTTGGAACATACCTCTTTGCACCGCAGAAGAAGCATTATTTGAATAAAACCAGCCTTCTATTGTGAAATCGCCAGTACCAAAAGCCAATAAAGAATTGCTTGCATTGTTGTTTGTAAGCCAATCCCCCGTCCCATCAAACGCCATAGAGCTACCACCGAACTTGCTCTGCGCCGTACTGATCTGCGCACCATCCACCGTCTCCAGATCATTCTTGCTTGTGGCATCGTAAATACCAGCGTTGGTGTAGTTAAGGAGGAGGGATGTGTTGGCGTCCCTTGTCAAGGGAGCTGTTGGTACGGTGTAGGTCGTTCCTGTGTAGGTTTGAACACCTTTTTGAATGCGGATGTCTGCAAGGTTGCCTTGATAATACAAGTTGTCTACGGGAAAGTTGCCGATGTAGACCGATGACGCTGAGTTGCCGACGATTAATGCTGTCGGTGTGTTCACCCGACTTCCGTTCGCATACATGCTGACATTGGTTCCATCAGACGTGACAGCAATATGATTCCAAGCGTTTGCGATCAGGACATTGTTGTTCGAGGTCAGGGATCCATTGGCCGAGTAAAAAATAAATCCGCCAAATGAATTTCCTTGTATGTACCAAGAAAATGCGTAGCCTGAGCCGCCGCTTGTATCACGCTTCCCAATAATCATTCGGCTGGCTGAAACCGATGATGGGTAAAGCCACAACTCAATACTGAACGCCGTACTGTTGAGCTGTAATGCCGGCGCCTCTGCAATGGTCAGCCAATCCCCATTCCCATCAAAATACCCTGACCCACCATAAGTAGCAGCAGACCAGCTAGCACTGGGGTTGAAGGGTGAGAAGGCTTGTACGGAGGGAGAGCCGTTGACTGTGATGGTATTTGCTGTTGTGGCTGTGTTACTATCAATAAAACGATTAGCTTGACAGGTTAAAAGCACCTGATTGGTTGTATTAGTTGCAAAAGGTGTTGTTGGTACGGTAATGGTTAACGATGCCGGATCGTAAGCGTTGCTTCCGTTAAGAAACCGGACATTGGACATATAGCCGGTAAAATAATAATTCGCATTATTAGGAAAGTATCTTCCAATGGTTAATGATGTTTGTCCAGGAGAGCCAGATTTTGTCACAGGTGCTGCGAGTCTACCGCCATTTAGAAAAACAGCACAACTATCGCTTGAATTTCTAACAAATGCAATGTGATTCCATTGATTAAGATAGGTTGCCCATGTGAATGAAGCAATACCAACTGAACTACCATTGGCTGCTAATTGAATAGAACAAGTAGCACCATCTTTGGTAATAAACATTCCTTGAGCTGGTACTAAGCCATCGGGCCAGGTGCTAATTAGACCCTGATAAAATGTTGTGTTATCGATTGGATAGAACCAAAACTCAACAGTAAACGCACCTGATGGATTAAAACCAGCATTTGATGCGTTTAGTGAACTACTACCATTAAAATAATTCCCCCACCCCGTCTGCGAGAACGGGCTAAACGTACCTTGTGTGGTGTTGCCGTTACGAGTGATGGTGAAGTTATTGGTAGAGCTATCTAAGAACGTGTTGTTCTGTGCGCCGTTGGTTCCGTTGCCTGGGAGCAATAGCGTGGTGTATTCAAAATAAGGATCAGACGTTACTGGAGGTGCAGCACTCCCAGAGAACGCCGCAGCAATCATCGCCGTTAAGTTACCAGCCATTAGGTCACTCCTGCACCAGAGACATACCACGTATCCGTAGCAACTTTTAAGCAAGTCGCTAAACCCTTTGTTGCCACCGTTCTGTTGCCTGTTGCGCCGTTGGCTAACTGAAACGTCACACCAGCACCAGAAATTGTTAGGTTGCCTGAGTTGTCATTCACCACAAGAATGGTTGTGCCAATCGGGAAAGCCACCGACGCATTGGTTGGAACCGTAAGCGTTGCAGTAGACCCGCCAGAGAAATAGATATGTTTGCCTTGATCAGTAAGCGCCAATGTCGTATTGGTGCTTTGCGGTGCATTGATATAACCAAGCGTGTAATTGCCGCCACTATCGGGAAGCGTGGCTGTTCTGCTAGCGGTTAATGTATCCGGCGTAAGCGTCACCGCATACGAACTTGTGCCGCCTGCTCTACCTGCTACAACAATGGCATCTTGGGTACTTGCTGCTTCAGACCTAACCGCATTAGCTGCTCTGAAGGTTTGTGCAGCGGTAAACGTATTAGATGCACCTGTAGCCGCTGCGCCGAGCGTGTTATAGCTCAAGGTACGCGCTGCTGAACCGTTGAACGTGGTTCCTGATGCGTCACCAGAACCAGCGTTATTCATGGTCAACGCATTAGTGGTTGTACCTCCACCGACGGTAGTAAACGTCAGGTTGCCTGAACCATCCGTTGTAATGGCTTGGCCTGAAGTGCCGTCCGTTGCAGGAAGCGTCAGCGTCGTGGTTGATGATGTATTGGCTGATTGCAGTGTCAGTGACCCTGCCCCCGATGTATTGCCTTTGATAATTAAAGCAGACATATAATCCTCGTTTAATAGAGCGCTGCCAGCGCCGTACTCTTTAAGACAGTCCAGTTTGACCCTGAAGGGACAGTCACACTCACACCACTGGTTACCGTGATTGGCCCTATGCCAATCGCATTGGCCGTGTTTGCAATCGTATAGTTTGCCGTAATACTTGTTAAGTATTCAAGCTGAGAAGAAGAACCGCCGCCCCCACCACCTGTTGCTGTCAATGTTCCTGCAACTAAACTTAACCCCGAGCCAACATTAACATTAGAAAATCCACTTGCACCATCGTTAGCAAGCAACTGCGAACTTGTACCCGTAGGAGCTGGTGCAGCACCTAACGTGTTGTAGGAAAGTGTAACGGCTGTAGAACCATTAAAGGTTGTCCCAGACGCCGCACCAGAACCCGAATTGTTCAGTGTCAAGGCATTGGTTGTTGTGCCGCCACCGCCAGCCGGAGTAGCCCATGTTCCATCACCTCTCCAAAATGTCGAGGAAGATGCGCCCGTCCCTGAGTTCAGATTAGAGACTGGAAGGTTGCCGGTAACGCCCGTTGATAAAGGTAAGCCTGTGGCGTTGGTAAGAGTTAAGGTAGTAGGTGTACCTAAATTGGGTGTTACTAATGTGGGGGATGTGGCTAAAACATTGCTACCTGAACCCGTATTAGTAACGCTAACAACATTTTTACTTGCATCTAAAGCAAGCGCTGTACTAGCCGTTAAACCAGAAAAAGTAGTTGTAGAAGATGCTGAAAGTGTCGTAAAAGCACCAGTTGTTGGTGTGGTTGCACCTACCGTACCGTTAATATTGATTGATGCTGTACCAGTAAGGTTTGTTACCGTACCGCTTGATGGTGTACCTAACGCACCACCATTAACGACAAAGGCACCAGAAGAACCTGTGTTGACCCCTAGTGCTGTAACGACACCAGTACCTGTCGTAAGGTTTGTAAAGCCACCAGAACCGTTACTTGCAAGCAGTTGGTTTGCAGAACCCGTTGTAGCAGCAGCGTAGTCTGTTCCAGCCGTAGCCGCAGCAATAACGCCCGATGATGCTTTCAATAAACCCGTAGTCGTAGCCGCTTTGATGAGCTTGCCTGTTGTGCTGTTAAACAAAGCAATCTGGCTATCAACCGCACTTGATGGGCCAACAACGTCACCAGATCCAGATGGGCTATCCCAAGCAAAGGCAGTACCATTCCATTTCAAATAAGTGTTGCTAACCGTTGGTGCAGTGGCAAAGGTTGTGGTTGACGTACCAGATTGGTAAAGCAATTGATTCGCCGCACCGCTTGCAATACTTGCAGCCGTACCCGTTGTGTTTTGGTTAAGGGTAGGAATATCAGCCGCAACCAAAGCCCTAAATGTCGGAACTCCAGATGAGCCATTAGGAGAGGCTAGGACATAGTTAGCAGTCTTACTCGCGTAAGGATTCTGCGTATCACCGTAACCAGAGGCAAGACTGATCGCAGGAGTCGATCCACCGCTTGAATTGACAGGAGCGCTTCCAGTTACAGAAGTAACGCCACCGGCAGAAGTATCCCAAGTAAACGCCGTTCCATTCCATTTAAGAAAGGTATCAGTGACTGTTGGGGTAGTAATAAACGATGTCGTATTTGCGGCAGTCTGGTAAACAATCCGATTAGTGCCGCCACCAAAAATTGCAGCCGTTTGTGCTGACTGACCAGAAATATCAATTGCCCATGTACCAGTTGCATTGGCACCGGTAATTGATGGCGCTCCAACTGTGTTATAGCTGATCGTCCTTGCTACGGAACCATCAAACGTCGTACCCGATGCTGCGCCCGACCCAGAATTATTAAAGGTAGCAGGATTAGTAGTCGTTCCACCACCACCACTTGCGGCTGCCCAGGCAAAAGTAGCACCACTCCATTGCAGGAAGGTTGAGGCAGTCGTAGGAGCATCAATAAATGATGTATTACCCGCAGAAGTTTGCACCGCAATCTTGTTTGCCGCACCACCCGCAAGATTGGTTGCGGTGGTAGCAGAGGTTGCAGATGTAGCCGTTGCCGCATTGATGTTCCACGAGCCTGAAGCACCTGTGCCATCGTTTGCAGGAACGTCCAAATTTGCACGAGCACCCGCTGCTGTAGACGCTCCAGTGCCACCGTCCGCAATGGCAAGGTCTGTGATGCCTGAGATTGACCCACCGGAAATAGAAACGGAATTTGCTGCTTGGGTAGCAATCGACCCTAAACCCAGATTTGTTCGTGCGGTCGATGCTGAAGCTAAATCCGAAAGATCGTTTGATCGGAATGCGTAGGCTGTATCTTGGCCCGTAGCTGTTACGCCTAAGTTGGACCGAGCAGTTGCCGCATCTGTACCACCCGTTCCACCTCGTGCTACCGTGAGCGTTCCGGTTGTTCCACCAACAATCGGGAGACTTGTTGCATTTGTCAACGTCAGCGCAGAAGGTGTTCCTAAATCTGGTGTCGTAAGAACAGGAGAAGTCGCTCTAACGACATTCCCTGTTCCTGTCGAGGCTTGAAACGATAAATTTCCTGATCCATCTGTTTGGATGACCGACGATGCCGCACCATCCGCAGAGGGAAGAACAAATGTCACATCTGCTGCAAGAGACGCCGCGGCTCTTAGTTCCGTGTAATTTGTGCCGTTGTCCGAATCTTCCCCAAGTCTGATTCGCCCTGCGTTAGCAGCGACACCCTGTACCGTCAAGACATCTGACGATGTAAACGTATCTCCATCCAGGCCAGCTTGTTGATTCTTGAGCTGCGACATCAACTCCCGAATCGCGTTGTTGATATTGCTAGGAGCACAACCCTCAGCAATATTGATCCCGTCAATATCAGTATTGTTGTTTGGAGTTGAGGAGAACTCTGAAATCTTTGTCTTTGCCATGATTACTCCGTTTGCATCCCTGAAATCAACGGCGCAAAACCTAAATCCTCAACTTTTTTTCGTAATGCTTTGGATACAGGCTCAACCGTCATTTTAGATGCTTTTTGCATCATTAGCGAAGCTAGTTTCGGATCTAGCATTGCCTCGACCATAAGGTCAGCAATTTGCTGATCCGGTAATTTATATAAAAAATCTAGTGGTCTTGCTAAAGATTTTACTGTAGTAGTAGTTGCAAGAACATCCGAAAACATTGCCCCTATCAAATTAGCAGTAGAAAAGTTTTTAAAGGTATCCGAGCCAGGTCTTCTTGCGACCGCGGATGTTAATGATGCCGTTCTATCTAGGTCTTTCATTAAATTATCAAGCATCGCTCTTTGCTCAGTTGATAATGTGCGATCAATCTCAGCCGCTCTTGTTAAGAGTTGATTTTTTAATTTTGCTTGGCTAAAAATAGGAACTGATGTAACCCCCGCGGTTATATCTGGAGCTGCTACTTGTGCTCTTCTACCAATGTCTTGCAATAATTCCATTTGCGATACAGGCTGAGACATTTGACGATATTCCGACAGATAAGACTTGAAACCAGGTGCCACTGATTCAATCACATCGTCCAATACTTTTCTAACCTCAGAAAGTTCTTGTGCCGCAAGCCTTGCCCGAAAATCTTCCTTATCAAACAAACCCTCTTGGGCCATACGAATATCTTTTCTAATTCCATAAAGTCGTTGAGGTGTAAGAACTCCCCCTTCTTCCACATCTCTAATCAAACCCTGAACAAATTTCATCGTGTCACGAATTGGTTTTGAACCACCAGTTTCGCCTTTAATGATGTCTGCAATTGTTGCTTTTACTGGATTAAGTACATCTGATGACACTGGCCCAAATTCTGCCTGAGCTAAAAACGCTTCTTCTCGCATTGGTTTGGTGACCGTTCCTCGCGTCGCTCTTGCTGCCTCAAGACTTTCTGGGGTTCCGGCAAACCTTTCAAATTCCTGCATCCTAGCTAAATTCTGCCTCGATAATCTTTCGCCAATAAGATTTTGTGGATCAAAGATTTTAGACACTGGACCCTGAAGCCCTAATAGTCCAGGATCTCTTGCCGCCTCTGCCATTGTTGGCATAGACCCAGGAATAAATTCTGGGGCGCTCGCCATTCTTGTAGCGGCCTCGTCGGGAAGCGTTGCCGACCGTCTGAGTACATTCCCAATAATGACCTCTCGTCCTTCTTGGGTAAACGGTTGCACTACAGCTCTGGCAACTTGTGCTGCACTTTTTGCCGCCCCTGGCGCCCCTGCTGGCGTCACCGAGCCAATGATTCCAGCGCCTAATTGTGTCAATGGACCCGCACCTTCTTCCCTAGCAGCACCCGCAGCAGTAGCCCCTCCAATCGCCGCCGCTGCTTGTGCTCTAGGATCTCTTGCGAGAACTTCAGCAGTACGTCGTACAGTCGGGGTTTTTGCTGTTTCACTTAAATATCTAGCACCCCTAACCGCGGCTCCCGTTCCAGAAAGAGCAGAAACAACATCCTGAGCAACTCTTTCTCTAGGAGTTTCCGGTTTCGGTAAAATCATATTTAATAAAGATTGCACCGTTTCACTCGGCGGGACAGCTACTTGTCGACCAGCCGCAAGATTCATTAAACCCGTTATTGGATCAGCAATCATTGTTGGGATAGATGTCAAGCCTGTTATTAAGCCTCGTGCTGTTAAACCAACCTGTCTTCCAATGCCACCTGGAGATGGCAACTCAACAGGAGTTTGCCCCATCTCAAGCATTTCTCTAATAGGTTTTTTTAAGGCTTCCGTACGCTCATAATTGAGAATATATCTCAAGCCCGATGTTGAAACTTTCGACAAGTCTCCAGCGGCGATAGCCTCAAGATCCGAATCAGATAGTTTGCTTAAGTCCATCATGATCCCCCTTGCCTGCGTCTGCGAAGCTCTGCCGCTGCTGCTTCTCGTGATATCGAAAGCAATGGTTGTGCTGGTGGCTTTGGCGCGGCCTCTGTAATGTCCACCGGAGACCCAAGCGCACTTGTATTTAATCCATACCGAGCGCCAAGATTTTGGTATTCACCTAGCTTTGAATTGTAAGATCTTGCGGAATCTGCATACAAAGAGTCCGCTAGTCTTCTGAAATCCGTTCGTTGCTGCTCTGTTAGTTTTGTTCCTTTTATTACATTGTCAGCAAACCCTCTAATTCGATCTACTAATCCTGTTGCTTGCATTGCCATGCCAAGTTCTGATTCTCTAACTACGGAACCAGGATCTAGCAGTTTCATAATTTTTGTTGCGGCAGCCAAATCCCCCGCCGGAGAACGAAGGTCGATTGCATTTGTAATTTGACCATACGCAGATTTTACTTCTTGAAATGCTTTATAAACCGGCTCTCCCTTAAATTGACTTGATACTCGAATCTCATTTTCTAAACCCTTTTGCCCTTCTGTTATGTTTACAACGGTTCCAGGTTTATCCGTTCCCTGTCGAAAACGAGCGTATGTGTTAAATACTTTTTCTAAGTTTTCTGGCGTGATTTCTGATAAAGGAGTAGATGGGTCTATTTTATTTTGAGCAAAAGCCAAGTCCATGAGCGATGGGGTTTTCACTTCGCCAGCCTTAACACTACCTATTTCAGTATAAGTGCCAGTTACCTCATCAAAAACTACTTTACGCTCTTTCCCGCTTGTGTCGTAAATAGTTTGAATAGACCTTTTGCTTGTCGGTGGAGCTTCTGTCCCGCCCAAATAACCAACAATATTCCCCGCTTCATCAACAGCAACCGTTTGTTTTAGACCATCTTTATATATTGTTGCCGTACTAGTCTTTGGATTGCCAGCAACTTTTACCCACTTGCCATCTTGAAGTTCAAATAATGCACCGCCAACCTCTTTTGTGGGACGCTGTGTCATCTCACCGATGCTTTTTGCTAGCGGCAATACAGAACCTAGCGGAACTCCAGCAGCCGCTGCCGTGCTTATCAGTTTGTTGATGTCTAATTGAGCCGGACCTGTTGTTACAGAAGAAGTTGGCATCTCCATGCGCTCTAGATCCGTAAACTGTCTCTGCGGAGCAACCATAGCACCTTGAATAAGACCAGGAATTGCTTGTTCAGCCTTTTGTTTTTTTGCCATTTCGCTAAGTTGCAAGCCAATCATTTTGTCTTGTAAGGCTTGTTGAATAGCACCGCGGTACGCTTGTTGTCCGGTCATTAAGCCCTGACCGATGATCTGACCAATATTCTGTCGTTGTGCAGAAGGACCGGAGGCCATCAGTAAGCCAATCCCCGTTCCAAGTAACCCCTGGTTCTGTGCTTCTCTACGAAGTCTCTCAGCATCTTCTCCCATGAGTTGCCCCAAGTAAGAAGGTCCGGAACCAAACAATCTTTGCAAATATTCGTCCATCATGTCCTCACAAAAGCGACAAGCGTTTACGTTGAATTGGCTGAGGCAAAAGCGACGCAATATTGGGAGCCTGCAAGGATTGTCCTCTTCTTATCCCTGGAGCCTGACCCATAGGTCTTGGCTGAGACTGTTGCAACATATTGATGCCCTGAAGACCCATTCTCGATGCCGTAGGCGTACCAGAAGAAAACAAAGCCTTTGCTAACGGGCCACCAGCACCTGAATACGTTGCGGAACCACCTGTAGACATAAGACCAGGCAGACCGAACTCTCCTGTCTGGGCAGCCAACATTGCGGCTGTTTATCGTGACTGGGAAAC
>OGVL01000083.1_pt1 | contig 10129 bp, 9 predicted proteins | sample 1575781 | NCBI WGS metagenome assembly OGVL01 (sample SAMN07581553, study PRJEB24739) | freshwater metagenome | place: Singapore | collected 2015-04 | reverse complement strand
GTCCTCAACCAGCACTTTGGTCAACGCGAAGGCAAGGCCAAACACGTTGTAGACATAGCGCTTGAGGAACAGAACACCACCCTGTTGGTACGTCACCGGGGTGCCGTCAGGCATCTGCGGTGCTGCACCAAAGCCGTACAGAACCGGCTCTTCGTGGTAGTTGCGGGGAATGCCTTCTTGTTCGCGGAACACACGGCTCCACTCGTCGGCACGTTGATCATAGACTCCATCGAAACATTCGTTGAGGATAGGCTCAACGATGGAACGAAAGTCTGTACTACGCATCGGGGCTGCCATTTTTTAGCCCTCCTTAGATAGCGTTAACGGACGCATTGACCTGCGACTCGTTAATGGTTACACGCACAATCGTGTACGCATCGCCCCAAGCATTGTCGGGGTAGGGGGCCAGATCACGAATCAGCATCTGTGCGCTATTGCCCGCGCCCACCAAAGAGGTGGACAGCGTACAAGCAGACAGACCCGTAGTCGTGGAGCCAGCGGTCGTGTTGCTCAGATCGGCCATATCGCCCACAGACGTTTGGGCCAAAGAGCCAGCGGCTTGAATTTCATAAACGATGTTGGGATCGTTGTAGAAATAAGCCACGCACGAACCAGTCTGATACGCCGTAGAGGCGGGCCAGTAGTTCGATACACGACGGCGACCAGTGGTGTCGGTAAACTCAACACCAGCAAAGGCACCCACGAAGGAAACACCAGCAGCCGCCGGTTCAATTTGTCCGCCAGTCACATACTTGACCGGCTGACCTTTCAGAATGTCCGAGGAGAACCCCGAGACAATACCGCCAGCCAGCGCCTGAGCGCGATCCAGACCGGAAGGGTGGAACGCGGGACGCAGACCAAACGGAGCGCTTGTTGCAGACATGATTTTGCTCCTAAAAGTTAACCCTCGAAAACGGGGGCTTGATTGGTTTGATCAGTACGCCCCAATCCGTCGCCTTCCAACTGCACCAGTCGCCTGCCGTTGCTGTCTCGGGCACCTTGAAGGTTTTCCACTTGGATTCGGATTTTTTCCTCTTCCTCGCGGGGCTTCTCGTAGTGCCAGTGCGTCATGACATCTTGGTAGATATCCATGGGCAACTTGAACAACAACATTTCATTGCAAGCAATGTATCCAACGTGTTCGCCAGACTTGACTCGGAAATTGTCATACCCGGGCAACTCTTCCGCTTTCACGGGAACGTAACCAAGGCGCACTCTCTTGTCAATTGTGTCGTATGAGTTGGTAGTTGAAAGCCAGCACAGATGCCACCCCGGGATTTCCGGGATCTTGGGGAGTGCTGATTGCGTCCACTCATCGCTAAACATCTTGCGACGTTCCTGCGAAATTGTGAACTTTTCCTCCGGCGGTCGGCGGGTGGCGTCCTCGCTTGCGCGATCTTGGCGACCACCGGCCTGAAGGGATTTTTTGAGTCTACTGTCCATTTTCAACTCCTGTATCCTTGATTTTGCCTAGCGTACTCGGCGTATCTGCGGATCATCTTGTTTCGTTTTTCAGGATCTTCCCACATACCGCTATCTTTCATCGCCCGAACTTGCTCGGGAGACAAAGTGAAGGTGTTTTTTCCACCCGACCCTGCGGCTGATTCGCGTCCAGATCCAGTCACGATTCCTCTCGGTTTACTACGTCGATATGAACTGTCGGTAGATTCATTGTATCTATGAGAAACGTATCTTTGCAAGCGATTATCCAATTCTTCCCAATATTCGGGAGAAGTGGCATCCCATCCTTCGGATGTCAATTTCTCATCGACTTGTTTTGCAATTTTACTATCCAAATCATCGCCATTTGGATTGAACCAAGAATTTCTTTCCATCCAGTCTGCCGCCAGACGCTGCAGGCGGGGATCTGGAATGTTTGATTTAGCTTGGGGGGTCTCTGCTTGTTTTTTAAGATTCTTTAGAGCATCGGCCTGTTGCTTGGATTCAAGCCACATTTCCTGCGCCCGCGCCATAGCGTTTCCGTCCTTGGACTGCGCGGCCTCAGACAGCTTCATCTTGGCATAATTAACTCTTAGCTCGGAATCTTCAATGGCCTTGTCAATTCGGGCAAGATCGGCGGAGTGGGTTTTTCTCTCAACAACGGAGAGACGCTGAAGCAGTTCCTCGTTCTGTCGCTGCAAATGTTGCAGCTTTATATCTTTTTCGGCGTTTGTTTGCCTGACCAACTGCTTTTTTGCTCTTCGCCTCTCTCGGCGGGCGTTTCTGAGCGCATCTGAATCGCCCGGTTGATCTTCATCATCACCGGGGGGCAAAGAATCGTCTTCTTCCGCCTGCGGATTGGGAATATCCTCGGGCAGGTCAACAACAGCAGAGCCGTCGTTTTCTTCTTTGACCTCAATAGGAGGTTCTTTGGTTTCGGTATTCATGTCTTACCTCAAATGAAAGCACGCATCTCTAGGGGGTTGCCAGTGACTTTGGCAATAACTTCATGGTCGTTCAGGATCATGAACAGCGCTTTTTCGTCGCCGGGAATTTCTACCTCCCAACGATCTCCGCCCCACTTGGGAACGCGGATGTAATCCCCTACCTCACACCAAGAGCCTTCGGGCCAGCCTTGCATGGTGTCGCGGTTTTTGAACGCAAGCGGCCCAATCTCGATCACCTTGGCGACCATGTTGTTCCACTTCTCGGCTTCTTTGGTTTCTTCAACCAAAATAATTCCCGCTGCGGTTGCTTTCTTTTGGGTGCGGCGCAATTGAACAAGAATACGCCCACCAAGAGGTTTTGCACCGGGATCTACACTCGGGAATGCCCAAGCAATGTCAGCGTTGTTAAACGCTTCCGGCTCATTCATCTTCATCTTCTTCCTTTAGAAGGTTATTAAGGATGTCCAAGGCTTCTTTTAGCCCCGAATAATGACCAATCATTCGCTGATAAGTCTCCCACGATGCGGCATTTCCATCCGCCAGGGACAGGCGTATTTCAGCCTTACGAGACTCAATCGCGCCAATGTAATCTTCTAGATATCTCATTTTTTCTTGGGCTGTGTCAGCGCTCCTTGTTTTTTGGGTTGCTCTTTCAGCGAAGTGCCGTCAAGTTTCTCGCCCGCGGCGATGCGTTTATGCAGGCGAACTGCTTCATTGTGGTACGGGTTTTGGGTAGCCATTTCACACTCCAAGTTGACGTTGCGCCTCATTTTGGAGGCGGATTGCAGTTTCGTACTGCTCAGTTTGCAATATTGCCGCATCTCGCGTCAATTCTGCGGATTTGATTCTTTCTTCCGTCAGGTTGTCGTTGGCATTCAAGGCAACCTCAATTTGTTTGTCGGCGGCAAATTGCTCATTGTCTGCCTGCAACTTGGCCGCGCCCAATTGAGCGTCTTGCTGTTGTTTCTGCGCCCGCAGTTCAAGTTCAGCCTTGTCTCTAGCAGCACGACGCTGTGTTTCGGCCATGCTGGTTTCCATGATGACCTGAGCGTCTGGGGTAAGTTGTGGTTTCGGAGTAAGTTGCTGCATTGACTGCAATAGTTGACCAATAAGTGGCACGATCTTGCCAAATGCTTGTTCACTGTCCATTTTTACATGTTGTGATGCAATAGCAAACACCTTGTCAATCTCGCTGGTCAATTTTTTGTTCTCGTATTCCTCTTCAGTCAGCATTTTATTATTACGAGACTTGGAAACATAACTGTTCATTCGGTTCAGATACCACAGAACCATATGCTGCTTGATATGTTCCAGACTTCTTGGCAGATAAAAAGAAGCCATGATCGGATTCCCACCAAACGCGGGGTTCAGGGCAAAATCCAAGTGGCTTTGGATGTGGGCTAAATGGTCTTGCTGGATGTAGGCAAAGGCGTTTTGTCCCAAAGCCATAGCCACGTTCTCGTCTGCCGGGGTTCTTTCCTCCGGCGCTGCTGTATCTTTGAGTAGTTCGTTGATGCCGGGGATTTTTAACTGCTTGAGGAACCTCTGCTCAACAGCAAGCCGGTTGTACAGGTCAGGGGCCGCTTGAGATCGCGCCAAAACCGCTTGCATCTGCGCCATTCTCTGGGTTTCAGAGAAGATATGCGGGTCGGAGACGGGAACAACGTCTGTATTTCTTCGGAAATCCTCTTGTTCTATCTCCAGATCGGCAACAATCTCGCCTTTTCTTTGGTCTTCCAAGTACCAACGATTCAGACGGCCCAGAATCTTCAGAACTCGCCCCTGAGCATCATGTAAACGGGCGTGAATGGCTGAGAAAACGGCTGCGCCTTGTTCAATCAAGGCTTGAGTTGTTCCAACTGGCGCGTTGGAGGTCACATCGGCGATTTTTTCCTCTGCGGTGGTCACAACTCCCCGGGCGGCTTTGTCCAGATAGCCAACAAGCTCAAACAAAACTTGAGATGGGGGGTTAAATGGCATGGGCATGGCAATTTTTCGGATGTCATCCACGCCCGGAGCCGCCTCAATTTCTGCTACTTGGGTTACGTCCACCTGTTGGGACTGCCCAGACAGCTTTGCGCCCTTGAGTTTGAGCATCGTGGCGGCGTTGTTGATGTGCGCCGAGTCCAGAAGCGCTCGAATACCGCCCGTCAGGGCCGCAGAAAGCCCCCCTATGAGGTGCGGAAGCCCGATAGCATAGGCACCCCGCCAAGGAATGAATTTGAACTCCACGACCCAATCCAGTTTGGTCATGGTTTCATCGCCTTCTTCCCAGTTTCTGTATAAACCAACAACTTCGTTGTCCAGTTTGTCGATCATCAGGATGTACGGGGCGCTTTCTCCTTTGGAAAACCGATCATCATCCAGTTCCAGCCATGTATAGACATGGTAAACAGTGCGCTCGTTGTCATCGTTGTCCTGCCACTTTTTGCCTTCGATCTTGTCGTTGGCCTTCTGTGCTCTGGATTCCTCCGGCTGCATCGTAGCGCGGATCAGATCAATGTTCCGATACAGACCAGTACGAATCCGACGCTTGAATTCCCACTCCGTCAGGACATGAACCTCGGTTGCTCGTTGGGCGGTGTAGAAGTTGGTAGCAGAAAACGGAACAATTACTCGGTCAATCGGCATGAATTCAGCACACGGGCGCTTCTTTTGCTCGTCGTACCAGAGTTTTAGATATTGAGACCCACCTAAAGGCAGTTGCGTCAGCAGTTGTTCCTGCTCGTCCCTGAATTCTTCGATTTGTTCTGTCAACTGCCAGTTCATGTAATCGCGTTTGCGCTCGGCTCGGGCGGTTTTTTCCTCGTCCGCCTCACCCATGATTTTGGTTTTCACGGGGCCGTCTGGGGGGAAGAGTTCTTTAATTGCTCTGGAGGCAAAATCTATGCAGGCTTCGGCCATCACAGGGTGTACTACTTTAGAGGCACCCATGAACGTAGCGCCGCCGGGAGCGTCTTTGCCCAGACCTGTTCGCTTTAGCCCTTCTTCGTACTGTTTATCACGCTCTTCGCGGGCTTCTTTGTCCTTCTCGATCAGTTCCGTATAGCGCAGGGCCATTGAACTTAGGTCAAGCGGGTCAATGATCTCGGCAAGGTTGCTGTAGAACTCCTCGTCCTCCATCGGGCCTTCGGTTTCCATCTTGACCACGGCAGATCCGTCTGGAAGCTCCTCGATTTCTGTCGTCTCTTCCGGCAGTTCAAACTCAAGCTCTTCTTCCTGCGTCTCAGGTTGATCCGAAATGCCGGGTACAAATCGCCCGTATTCGGGATCAATGGGGAATTCTGTAGCCATACTTTGCCTTTATTTGCTAGCAGCCAACTCTAGTTTCATTGTGTCAGGGTTATTGGTAAACATAACCTTGTCGCCCTTTTTGAACAGGCCACCGTCAATAACTTTTCCGCCATCGGTCATGTCAGGGATCGTCACCTCTCCGCCGGGGGCTTTCTTGATTGCGCCGCCAATTTTTTTGAGCATGTCTTTAGATTCAATCTCGGCAGGATCAAATGCCGCAAACTTTGATCTAACTTGTTTCGGTTGGAACGGAATAACCACCGGATGCTCTGGCCCACCTTTTTTCCCACTAATGTCCAAAATGCCGTCATAACCCAAGTCTTTTTCCAAAAACTTGGAAATTTTGTCTGGAATTGACGTCCACACAAAAGAATTTGCTCCAGTAGCGGTGTCCTCTTCTAGTTGATTGATCCATTGCTTTGGTGTAAACCTAGTATTTTTATCCCACGAATCAACACCACCTTGCTTTTGTCGAGTCCGGTCATTTTTGAACGCCTCTTTAAGATTTGGCAGCACATTATTTTGAATTGACTCAATGTCGTTTGTTTTCAACGGATTTGTCAATCTAGCCTTGCCCATCAAAACGCCTTGCGCCTCAGTCCAAGGAGCGTTGGTTTGGGTGATCGGCAAATCAAATCCGGCGATTCTATAAATGTCTGCCAACTCAGAAGGAGCATACGGATCAAGATTCCCGCTTTCTGCCCACAACTGCCGCAACGCAGTCAATGGATTGCCTTTAGCCTCACGTTTAAGCATGTAATCAAAGTGAGACTCCGCTACAGGAAGGCCCGCAGGAGTTGGGTGAAGCGTAAACGGGCCACTTGCCTCCTCTGGGTTTTGATAGCCAATTCGACGAGCCTTGTCCAAGATTTCCGTTTTTTTCTCAAAAGGCAAAAAGTTATATGCCTGCTCGGCAGAAATAAGCGATTTGCCGCCCGGGTACAAATCTTTGGTGTTTACTTGAAAGTAATTTTGCATCTCCCCAGCATCACCAAGTCGGCGAGATGTATCGGGCTTGCTCATGGCATAACTAGACGCTAGTTCACGTTCCGTAGTTCCGTAGGGCATCGGGCCTGAAGTTGCCCGCTTAGGATCAAGCCCTTTGCCCTCAAGAATCCGATCAAGACGTTGAGTCCCGTGGTAATAGTCCATGAAGCCCAAGGCGGCAGCCCGATCCATAGCCGTGTTGTTCTCGGGCAGTCCTAACATCTCAACCGCATTCCTTCTGGCCCGCTCTAGCGCTTCTTCTTGCGGGAACTTGAAGCCAGATCTCTGCTTGGTTGACTTGATTGCCTCACCAATTGCCTTGGCACCTTTGGCGGGAATAGCAGCCAGCGCTAACGGGGTGGGACTAGACGATGCCGCCGCCATGTTGCGGTATGCTTCCATACCCCTAGCGCCAGCGCCCTCTTGAGGATCAAGCCCAAACAGGCCGCGTAATCCCCCCTCGATAACCTCAGCAGCACCAGACTCCTGTGCCCTTTGCCGAGCCGCCTGATACTTCTTGCCGGTGGTGTATTGGCCGAAAGCAGCACCGCCTTCATCCATCTTCACCGCACCACCACCTGCCAACTCCAGACGCATGGTGTCGGGGTTGTTGGTGAACTGGACCTTCCCGCCCTTCTTCATGCCTTCGGGCGGTTGCAATCGGTTATCCGATCCTCCGGGAATGCGTTTAAGAACGTCCTCTGAGGTGGGTAAAAATGTTTCTCCGCCTAGCCCGGGAATTAGGCGGATCAGGGATTCAATATCCCCGGGCGCTCCCAACGCTCCGGCAGCGATGCCTCGGGCAAGATCAATGGGGACGTTCTTGGCGGCTTCGGGGTCTTGTTTACTCCGCTTGGGCTGCATTTGAGGGAAAAAGCCAAACGCAGGGCCAAACATTGCGTCGGCCAGTTTTTGTCCTCTTTCGTCTGCCATATTTCGCCTCAAATAATCAGGATTATTACATTGAATATGGATTTTCTTTCTTTCGCCCCGCGTCAACGTAATCGTCTTCGTCCAGTTCGTCCCTCGGCGGGGGATCGATATCCAGCCAGCCAGCATCTCTGAGATATCTTAGCGCCATCGATGCGGCGTCTACAAAATCATCATGGGTTGTCTCGGGGAACGAGCAAATCTGGCTCACCATCCCCTCTGCCCAGTCCCGCACGTAGCCCTTGTTCACGCTGCTCTCAGGGATCCAGACCCTCCCGGCTCGGATGATGTTCGCCACGATGCTCAGGCGCTGTATCTTGTCTGCTTTGCCGGGGTTGTATCCACGGACGAAGACATGCGCCCGCTGGAGGTCTTGGATCAGGCTTATACCGGCTGACTTGTCCTCCACTAGCACCAGATCCACCCGGCGGGCATCTTTGCCATCCCCGTACACTACTTCGTACTCCTCCAGCACCTTTTCTTTCATATCGGGATACTGGAGCCTATCCTGCCAAGCATCGATCACCAGAGCGCTCATAGGGCCGTCAGTGGGTTTGAAAACCCCGAAAGTAATACAGGCAGTGGGATCGTTGTTGATCTTGTCCGTATACGCGCAGTCGTAGGACTGGACGATAAACTCCAGCTTGGGTAACGGCTTCTGGGCGGGCCAGAGTTTGAACCAGTCTCTTTTGACGATTCCCGACTCTTCCGGGTCGATGATCTCCGCGTAGATCTCCTGCTTTCCTAATTTCGTGCCTTCGTACTGCAGGATTTGCTTTCTGAAGTTCTCGCTCAGGTTGTCGATGTTGGCGTATGTTGAGGCGGTGGTTACGCACACATCATCCCCATCTCTACTCACAAGATCTACGATCAGATCCTTGGGTCTCGGGGTCGTGGTGCAGATAAGGCGGGTCTTCCAGTTGGCATCCATCTTCAGGCGCATGCCGAACATGATCTGATCCCATGCCTCCTGCAAATACTCCCATGCAGCCAACTCATCGCAGTTGTGAACAACAATGCCATTGGCAATGAACTCGTGCTCACCCTCAACTGTCAGGTTGTACGTCACGGAGTTCGGCAAGCGTTCGACGGACTTTACGGTTGCTTTTTTGAATTCCCAGCGAGAAGAGCTTTTTGCGGCACTCAACTGAGCATGCGTGATGGGTTCCTCGCAGCTTACTGAACTCTGCACCGCAACTTGCGCAATTTGCTTGCTGTGGGTATTGCCTGTTGTCGCGCCACTTATCAAGACATTTTCGGGAGCAGAACTTCCCAACTTTGTTTGCCGAAAGCGAAACAAACTCCGCACCACATTCAATGCACTTCCCAGCTTTGGGAGTGCGTAGCTGCTCAAGCGTTTTTCTTGCGGCTTCTTTTTGGGCTTCGCTATTCTTTGCTCCGAGTCGATGATGCCGTTGATGTTCCGATTTCGCCATGAGAGCAAGATTGGAAATGTCATTGTTCTCAACGTTGTGATCTGCGTGATGAACAACAAAGCCTTTTTGAATTGGGCCGTTGTGTTGCTCCCAGATGTACCGGTGCAAATAACCTCGTCTTTTGTTGTGATAGTGCCCTGTTGGCCTTTTGTGCCATGTGACACCGTCGTAAATGATGCCCTCCATACTTTGTCACCTTCTTTGACTTTGCCAGCAGGAATCCACTGATCTCCGACAAGTATAGGGTGATCATCGGTTGTGGTCAATTGCGTGTCACCACATCTCATGACAATTAAATCAGCGGTATTGCCAGAAACCCCAGCCGCCAAAACTTTTCTTGGGCCGTGGCGAGTCATCACGACATCGCCAGACTTGATGTTTTGAATTGGCACCTCTCCGCCATTGGGTAACGCAATCATGGTGTCTGGAGGGCAGCACCATCCGCCATGAAATTGTGGGCCGCGGAAACGCTCAGGCTCCGACGCGGGGATGCCTTTGATCAGGGAGCCGTTGACCAGTTTGAGTTCGTGCAGGGCTTTGTTGTAATCCGCCACCAGCACGGGCGGGATTACGCTCATCAGCCCGGAGTCACCCTCAAAGGTGGTGCTTCTTACGTCGCTGCTTGTAGGGGCGCTTACTAACCAGCGGGTGTTTGGGTATTGCCAAGCCCACCACCAAATCTGTTCCGCGGCGGTTCGGGTCTTTCCGGCTCCCCGGCCAGCAAGCAGCAGAAGAATTGACCACCAGTCGCCCGGGGGCATTTTCTGATGGTCGTGCGCCTTAGCCAGCCAAGCCATCCTCGCGGCGTATGCCATGGCCTGATGCGGTGGTGCCTTTTTCAGAGCCTCGGTTATCTCGGGACTCGTTAGCAGATCAAGCGCCATTGCGCCGCAATTCTAAATTCTTTACTGCCTCGGCCAATAAAGCTACAGCGTCGTTGTTAATATGTAGCGGAGCCTCTGGATCTCCATGCGTGATGGGTTCCTCGCAGCTTACTGAACTCTGCACCGCAACTTGCGCAATTTGCTTGCTGTGGGTATTGCCTGTTGTCGCGCCACTTATCAAGACATTTTCGGGAGCAGAACTTCCCAACTT
>OGVL01000082.1_pt1 | contig 10189 bp, 21 predicted proteins | sample 1575781 | NCBI WGS metagenome assembly OGVL01 (sample SAMN07581553, study PRJEB24739) | freshwater metagenome | place: Singapore | collected 2015-04 | reverse complement strand
ACAAGTCGAACTACATGCTCATCACAGACCGAGACCTACTCGCGGGTCTCAACAACAAGGGCGGCTTGGTCAAGTAGCAATTCACGAGGACATGAAATGAAAAAACGAAACCCTGTGATCTTTGAGTGGATGAAGAATCCCTCACGTGCAAGGACACGGCACGAGGACAAGCGTGCCAAGGAAGAAACCAAGCACAAGCTGAAGCTGTGGAACTTTTCTACAGACGATGCCGCACGGCTTGGCAAGTGGAGTTCGACGCATGGTCGCCCTTGCTCATGTATGTTGTGCAAGAAGGAACCGATGCAGAACAAGTTCAAAGGCAACGTAGGTATTTACTTAGAAGAGGAAATGATATGAATAGCGATTCACCCAAACGTGAAATATCAGATGATGAGTTCGACGCGGAATGCAACAAACTTTCTGATTCGTTAACTCAATTCTTTAGTGATCCTGAAAATAATGTTCACAAAGAAGTAGGTCAGTGTGTGCTGACCAACTTGGTTGCATCTACCTTCTGCGTCGAAGGATACACTGAGTTCCAAGCAATCAATGCGTTCACAACCGTTGTAAAACAAGTCTATACCAGAGAGAGAAAGAGAAATGGACATTGATGTCGTAGTTGGTTGGGTGATGATCTTCATCACCATTTTGTTAGTTCTTTTTTATACTTTTGATGTTATTACATTCTAGGAGAAATACCATGATACTCAAGAAACCCGATTACCTTATTTCACTTGCTTCATCCTCAGTACTCATTAACGTCGAGGTGAAAGTCTGGTCAGCGACACGCCAAGACCGCAAAGTCTCCGACGAGGTGACTAGCGCAAAGAATGCCGATCCCAAAGCTGGTCGCTTCATCCAAAACCTTTTGGCTGGTGACAAACGCCACGAGAAGCTGACTATCCATCGGCAGAGTGTGTACAACTGGCTCAAGAAACCAACCTTCGACTGGGCTGGCTCACAGAGACTCTTGCCTATGGCACGACTTGAGAAGATCAAGGCCGAGTACAACGACCACAAGGCTGAACACGACGCGCTTGTTGATGACTTCTGTATTCACTATCCGTCAATCGTTGCGCAGATGGCATTCAGTCAAGGGACTATGTTCGACCAGACTCTGTATCCATCAGTAGATGAGGTGCGTAACCGTTTCAGCATGAGATTGCATATTGCCCCTGTGCCGCTTGCAGACTTCAGGTGTTCAATCGCCCAAGAGATTGTGGAGGATCTGAATGAGTACTACTCACAGCAGGCGAACGATCAGATACACGACGTTATGTCTACAGCATGCGAGCAGTTGCTTGACTACATCGAGAGAATCGCCCATGCCTGTTCACAACCGGAGGAGGGCAAGCGCAAGCCGAAGGTGTACCAGTCTACGATTGAGGGCGCGAAGGAATTGATTGAGACCTTGGCGTCATTCAACATCATCCAAGATCCAAAGATCGAGGCGATCCGCAAGCAGGCTCGACAGGTGCTTGCAGACTACACCGCCGAAGATATCCGTGACTCCGAGGCTGTCAAGGCGACAGTCAAAGATGGCATGGATGACATCCTGTCGAAGTTCGGTATGAAAGTTTAATTAACAGTTCACTCAACCATTAAAAGGTAAATACACCATGTCTTCTATTACGACTTACCCCACACTGACCATCAGCCAAACTACTGAAGCCATTGCCGCTATCGGCACAACAAACACTGTCCTTGTCCTGTCTGAACCCGGATGTGGCAAGACGAGTATCTTGCGCGGTCTAGCTGAGATGTTCGGTGACAAGTGGCGCAACGTCGGCGACTATCACGAGGATGACAGGTACGACTACATCTACATCGACGGTCCAAACAAAGAGATGATGGACTTGGCCGCAACCATTCCAAACCATGCGTCCAAAAGCATGGACTATTACATCTCATGTTTGTTCAATATGACTAACCCACGGCCCAAGGTGATCTTGGTTGACGAGGCGTTGAAAGTGCCTAAGCTGTTGCAACCTATCTTTACTAGAATGTACTTGGAGAAGACTGTCGGTGACGAGCCGCTTCCGAAAGGTTCATACATCCTAGCTACGTCAAACAATAGCAGTGATGGTGTGGGTGATGTGCTACCTGCGCACACCGCGAATCGTTTGACAATCGTGCGTATGCAGAAACCAAGCATGAAAGACTGGTTGGTATGGGCTGCAGAAAGAAACATCAATCCGATCATCCGTGCAACTGTTGCGACGTATCCAAGAATGATGAAGTCTTATCTTGATCCTGATCAACAAGACAATCCGTACATCTTCAGGCCAAGCTCTACGATGTTGTCCTTTGTCTCGCCGCGTTCATTGGAGAAGTGCAACCCCATCGTCAATGCGAAGTTGTCGGAGGAGATGACCCTCGCGCTGTTGGCTGGCACGATTGGCGAACGAGGCGCACGAGATATGAGTGCGTTCATTCAGATGGAGAAGAAAATCAAGAAGTTCGATGACATTGTCAAGAATCCAGAAGGTATTGATATGCCAGACGAAAATGACACTGCTCCTCTCTTGCTGATGCTCTTCCAAGGCTTGGACCATATCGATACGCAGGACAAGCTCAACAAGTTTCAGTTGTTTGTCAATCGCATCAAACAGGTCGAAATTCAGACACTGTGGTTCATCTTGCTCATGAGATCTAGTAAAGCAAGGCTTGGCCGTTACAACGAAACGGTCAACAAGTGGGCCATAGAAAACCATCACTTACTTGGTTAGTAATTCACGGGGGCGTTGCCCCCTCTTTATCAGGAGAAAACTATGAAAGAAAGTCAAGCCGAAAGGCTAAAGCGTGCCCACGTGTTTCTTATGAAGCACGAGAAGACGATGCTGTTCTCAGGCATCATCGTCATGGGTAAGAGTGAAGTGAAGAAAGGCGTACCCACTGCGTACACTGACGGTATCAACGTGGTCTATGGTGAAGATTATCTTGCTAGATGCGACGAGCCACTGCTACGGGCAACTGTCATGCACGAGGTAGGTCACAAGTTTCTACGTCACATCACACACTACAAGCGTCTGTTCAGAGAGGATCGGGCACTTGCAAACATGGCCGCAGACTTTGTCGTCAATGACATCATCGTACGTTGGAACACCCCAGACATCCTCATCGGTGAAGGCTGGCTTTGGAATCCTATGTTCCGTGATTGGAACGTGGTGCAAGTCTTTGACTATCTGAAGAAAGAGAAAGACAAGCAGGAGAAAGAAGGCAACCAAGATGGTGACGAAGGCGGTAATCAAGGCGATGGTATGCCGCAAGATGGTGACGAAGAAGGCGATCAAAATAGCGATTCACGCCAGGGTGACAAGCAACTCAAAGGTCAAAAAGATCCTAAGCCAACTAACATCAAGGAAGCAGTCAGGAATGCCAAGAACTTTGACGAGCATGACATCGAGACAGGTGGTGGCTATGACGAGAAGGAAGTCTCCGAGAAGGTCGATGGTGCTTTGCGTCAAGGCGGTATCTTGGCTGGCATCTTGGGCGGGGATAAGCCACGCAACATCGACGAGCTGTTGAATCCTAAGATCGACTGGAAGCAAGCCCTGCTTGAGTTTGTCACTGCCGCATGCAATGGAAAGCAAGAATATTCTTGGCGTAGGTACAACCGTAGGATGGTTGCCAATGATATCTATATTCCATCAGCCATCAGCGAGACTGTTGGGGAAGTGGTGGTTGCTATCGACACAAGCGGGTCAATCGGTACGAAGGAGCTGACCGAGTTCGCTACAGAACTGGTCTCTATTTGCGATTCGGTCGAACCTGAAAAAGTTCGCGTGGTCTGGTGGGATGCACACGTTCATGGCGAACAAGTGTTTTCAGGAAACTATGCTGGACTTCAACACATGCTCAAGCCGCTTGGTGGTGGCGGGACTAGAGTTTCATGCGTAAGTGAATACCTAGTTAGCAAGAACACGAACGTGGACTGCGTGATTCTTTTCACCGATGGGCATGTCGAGACAGACATTGAATGGAAACATCAGTCACCACTGCTGTGGGTGATTACACATAACAAAAATCTTGAAGTGCCTGTTGGCAAAAAGATAATTTTAGAGGACTAAATCATGATGTTCTACGACGTATATCCGCGTAAGAGTTACGCGGATTTTATTAATCCATCCTTTGAAACTGTAAAGCGAATTGGCTACTACTCTAAGAATCCTCAGAGTGTAACTGTCTCTAACGTGCCGTACAACGGTACGAACGGAAAGGAATTTCCGTTGGGTCTGCGTAGGTACAGTGATAGGCGGTACTACTACGAGGGTAACGGTGGGGTGATTACGATTAAGTATCAGAATGTCGTAATGGGATACGTACATCCAGACGATACCTTCGAGTTCACTAACACACGGCACTGGGCGTCTTACAACTGCAAGCAGGATATCCTGAATCGCTTGTTCAATCCGTTTGCCTTGAATAGGCTTTCACGAGAAGGTGGAATGGTACTCATCAAGCGAGATGTACAGGCGGTAAGAATTGATAGAAGTGTGCAGTACGTTGTGTTCGATGGCTTGCGTGTGAACATCAATACTTTGGAACTACATCCGTCGAGTAATCATCACATTGAGGTAACCTATCTCGACAGGAAGTTGACCAAAGCCATACGAGACAAACACGAAAATGAGTTCAAGGCCGCACGAGCTTTCATCATGGCTACAAACGCAGAGACTTTGCGTCAAGACCACGACAACATAACATACGAGAAAGATATGTATGACTGGTTCATTGGGTATATTTGGAGAGAACTTTTTACCCATTCATTTAGAAAAAGCTCAATGAGTTATTTAAACAATCTTTTGGAGGAGCATAAAACTTTATGGTTTGACAAAGCTAAGAAGAAAATTCTGGAAGATATATATCGGACGGAAAAACCTTTCAAAACCCGAATCTTACAAGCCGGAGAACGTATACCAACCGGCAACTGGGGATTCAAAATCATTAAACACACAGGAGCGTAATCATGGACGATATATTTAAGTTTGCAGTGAATCAAAATGCGGTTGACACAGTCAAAACCACAGTCGGACTTCAAAACTTGGTTAAAGAATTGCATGTCATATATGGCGTGTATGTTTATACACAAACTGAACCTGAAAAGGTCTCGCTCATCTATCCGAATGGTTTGTTCTTTGGCGTGGCTGGAACAAAAATCAATCCAGAAGGCCGCACGGTCTACGCCTTGAAGCACGACAAAATCAAGAAGGAACGAGCGACCCATAACAGTAAAAACGTACGGGCATCTACATCACTCAAGGTTATGATGAAATTGCTGAAGAAAGAGATACCGACGATCAGGCCACCCATCCGTGAACTGAAAGGTAATCTGAACAGAATCCACAACCGTGTAATGGCGGCAGCGAACAGCGCCATGAACGCTGGCCACTCACCTAGTTTGAACCTTAGAGATCACGAAACCAAAGATCTTGTATTACATCACGTGGATGGGAACATCCTATCGCAAGTAGTCCGCGACAAAATGGTTAAGTATCGGCAAGAACTTTACGAGATGGATAAGAAAATTGCCGCGTATAAAGAGCGGTTAACGTGCTTCGAGAATATCTATCTACTGTACGGTTCTAACTCAACACCAACAATATTTGCTGAGATGAGGAGGGACAGACATACTATCGACGGCAAGATCGAAGATGTGTATGTGCCTGTGGATGACTGGCGCATCGTGAAAGAGATAGATGACATACCTGTCAAGGCGTTGTCCGCATTCAAAATGTGGGAGCTTGCCAACGAGAAGCAAATACTGGAAAACAGACCTCAAGAGATTGACAATAGTCCAGTAAATAGATTTCTTATTAGCAGAGATGAGTTCTATGCAGAAAGCGATGTAGTCAGTCGATACGACTTTTTCGACGGCTACAAAGATTATTTCGTTGCAGTCGCAAAGGGGCCATCTAGTGAGAGATCCAATTGACTTTCGTACCAAGCTAACGCCGATACGTCATGCCACATTGGAGAGTCATCACCGTGTGCCTGTGGCGTTCATCGATGGGAGGTACGAAGTGTATGTTGGAGATAGAATGGTGAGAATATTCAACGAGGAGAATCTGCCCGATAACATCAAAGCTCTAATCACAATGATTAGAGCGGGGCAGACTCCGCCTGATCTTACTCAAGCCCAACCGCTATCCTATTTCACACATGCATACGACCACCCGCCCAACAGCGAGTTCTACGAAATCGGTTGGTTCGTAACGGACAGACTTTTTATCGTAGTCATCCCAACAAATGACTTGACTTATCTGAAAGGAGACCAATATAATGACCTATGTTTAGTCAACTACAGGCTTTTTGGTTCAAACGTACTTTCGCCGTCTGAACCGTCAATGCCTTTTCTAGAGGAGTTCTTTTGGTCACACCGGAATCTAAGGTAAAGAAAAAGGTCAAAGAAGCTCTAGAGCATGTTGGAGCGTATTACACCATGCCCGTCACAAGCGGGTATGGTCGCTCCGGTGTACCGGACTTTCTTGTGTGTCTCAATGGAAGATTTATTGGGATAGAGTGCAAGGCCGGTAAAGGAAAGCCAACGGCACTTCAATTAGATAACCTTCACCGTATTGAGAAATGCGGGGGAGTTAGTCTACTCATCAACGAGAGTAATGTAGTTCATTTAATTAGTTATTTAAAAGGATTCTCAAATGCGTAAACCAAAGTACGATGATAAAGTTGTTAAGTTGTTAAGTAAGGGTCCACTCAAGAGTGTATTCATATCTAAGCAGTTAGGTATGCGTCAAGGTACCCTGTACAAAGTTCTTGACCGTCTGATAGCAAAAGGTGCTGTGGTCAAGAATGGGTCTGAGTTTTCTGTAACTAACATCCCCTCGGCTGTAGATAAGACAGAAGCTTTTGATCCAAAGCCTGTCTCTAAAGATATAGCTCGCTCCCCGATCAAGTCTTTCCTTGAGAAAGAAATTGAGTTGGTGACCGAAGAGTTGAACGAGTCGTTAAGCAAAGTCTACATACTGAAAGCAGTCAAAGCACGCTTGATGATGGCTCTCGAAAATGCTGGACAAAGTCGTTCTTAAAACCGGTCAAATCGGTTACTTTGTTAGTGAATCACGGTCGGGTGAACTCCTAATCAGAGTTCCCCGAACAGATGGGTGGCCGTTCCCTGACTACGTCATAGTTAAACGTAAAGATATTAAAGTTTATCGTGAAAACAAACTCAAAGACATACCACTCGCACCCTTTTAACGGAAACCGTGGAATAAATTTTATGGAGTTAAACGCAAAAGCGGTAACTGTGCCGCAACCTGTTTTTTACTTGAACAATATTATTTTTTTACCGCACTATTATGATCCACACATGTGGGTTGGTCCGGGGGACAATGACCATAAACAAGTTTTTCACACAGAAGATCTTGCAAAACTAAACGCACGACTTAGTGTTGCTATGTTGTGGCGTAGGTGGTGGACTGATGAAATTCAAGGATGGAATATGCTATGAACGACAAGGTGAATCACCCAGTTCACTACACCTCCCACCCGTCAGGTGTGGAGTGTATTCAAATCACAGAACACATGAACTTCAACTTAGGCAACGCCGTGAAGTACATCTGGCGAGCTTCGTTGAAAGGAAAAGAGATTGAGGATCTTAGGAAGGCACGGTGGTATATCGACCGTGAGATTGCACGATTGCTGAAGGATAAAAAATGAGACCCGTGGCATACATAACAGGATTTTTTAAGGGGCATTGCGTCATACAACCAATCGACCCCGCTGTCGTTTTGCCTGTTGGTATGGCCCTGTACCGAGCACCTACAGATTGGGTCGGGCTGACGGATGAAGAGATAGATAAAGCCGTGAAGTCGTGCAACACAGTAGACACATACAAGTATTTTCGTGCCATCGAAGCCAAATTGCAGGAGAAGAACACATGAACCCACAACCCAAAGCCTTAGTGCTGGCTGATGCGCTAGAAGAACTTGACGTGCAATTCAGCCACACGGGTCTATGCGGAGAAGCCGCCGAACTGCGCCGGTTGCATGAGGTGAATCAGGATCTACTGAAGGCACTCAACACGATCCTCAACATATGCTTGCTAGATAACGGGCACTGGGCCAAGACGATAGAACGCGAGGCTCATGAAGCCATCGCTAAAGCAACAGGAGAGAAAGCATGAGCAGAGAAGCTATGAAGCAGGCGTTGGAGGCGTTGGAGAGTGACCCACTAAGTCATGCTGGGCTTGTTAGTAGAAAGCAAGCCATCGCCGCACTACGCCAAGCACTGGAGACAGAGCAAAAGCCGGTGGCGTGGATGCACAACTTTATTGAAGGTAATGTCATCACGCACATACCAGCGGATATTGGCCGTCATCCTGAGCGATGGACTGCGCTTTACAAAGACCCTACGCCGTGCAAAACATGCGAGTCACTTGCTATGGCAGTAATGAACGATCAGACATATCACGAAAAAGTAATTCCAAAGCGTGAGTGGGTTGGACTTACTGCGTATGAAATACAAGAGATCCATTCAGGAAATCAGCACTGGGGTAATTTTGCTTGCGCCATCGAAGCCAAATTAAAGGAGAAGAATCATGGCTAAACTTCCATACACATTTACCATCTGCCCAGATGAGGAACCGCCAAAGTTGTTTACCGCATTAACACCAAAATTGCTCTTTGCCATGCGTAATGGTGTTGTAGACATGACGATTGACCAGAAGCAGTTTATTTGGCCTGCCTCAAGAATAGGCGTGACAACAATAAATAATCATAAGGACAAATCAAATGAACGTATTTAAGTTGATAGAAGATAACGGCTTGAACTTGCACGGTGACATCGAACACTTTGCTGAGTTGATTAGGCAAGAAGAGCGTGAGGCGTGTGCAAAGGTTGCTGATGACTTCGACCCAGAGATGCAGATGAGCAACTACGGAAAGGTTATTGCAAGAAGAATCAGAGCAAGGGGTGAGCAATGACCTTCAAGGCTGATACAGGGGAAGTCACAGGGGAAGTCACAGGGGAAGTCACAGGGGAAGTCACAGGGGAAGTAAAAACCCCGCCTTGTGAGCGGGGTTGAGTTGCAATGCGATTGCATTACTCCTCTTCTACTTCCTCAAACTCTTCTTCACCACGGTTTTCTACCGCAGCTAACAGCTTGTTGTACAGATCGCTTAGACCAGAGCTAATTTCTTGCTGACCAAGCCAATCCATAATTTCATCATACTCGAATTCAGTGAGATCAACGCTAACGAATACTTCATCCATGATTAATCCTTTCAAATTTCCTCGCCACGAAAAAAAGCAGTCCCGTCGATCACTTCCACAAGTTCTGGTGGGAGCAATCTACCATCATTATAGTAGTGAAGTAAGACAAATCCGCTACACCACGATACTGGATTATCTTCAATGTAATCAAAGGCTTGCGATGATGGGTCTGCTAGCATACCAGTGGAAACCCCGTATCGGCGGCCTGCGTAGTCCGTCCAATTAGAACTTTGTAATAGATGCGTATGCCCGCTGCACGTTGAGATTCCAGATTTAAGAACATTGTTATATCCCGAATGAATGCCTGAGTGCTGGAATCTATGCTTAATCATCGTATTGTTATTGACCATCAGCGACCAACTCACAGACCATTCAGGCAGATGGTCGGACAATCGCGTGCCCGAAATGTCCCGATATTCAGGGACCAGCCCCGCCAACCGTTTCTCAAATCTTATATCGTGATTTCCAATCGTTCTGTGGAGTATAGCACCTGTGCCTTTAGCAGCTTTAACAATTTCTGACATGTGCCATTGTACAGCTTCAAGTTCTTGTTTCAGAGTCGGCTTCGTCTGCCACCCCTCGGGTCCATATTTGCTAATGGTCGCTCCATCAAGTATGTCCCCATTTGCAACAATCATTGTTGGTTTAAATTTTTTGATCAACTTAAGCAAAGCTTTAAATGCTACGCTTGGCTCTCCCGGCATGAAGTGCGCATCGCTGAAAACTATAACAGTGCCAACGAGGTCGGCAACTGACCGAATTTTGTTTTCTGCGTGTGTTATGTTGATTTTTTTACGTTGATCGTTATGGGCTTCAAGTTTAATTTTCAACCGGTCTTTGTAAACTGTCGCCGACGCTGCCGAGCGCGGCCCCGCGCAGACTTGCCGCAGTTTTGTCATGGGCGTACAATTGCGGCCTAGGAAACTACAGGATTTCGACGTTTAAGAAACGTGTAGAC
>OGVL01000081.1_pt1 | contig 10292 bp, 16 predicted proteins | sample 1575781 | NCBI WGS metagenome assembly OGVL01 (sample SAMN07581553, study PRJEB24739) | freshwater metagenome | place: Singapore | collected 2015-04 | reverse complement strand
CCAGTCACGATAGCTCCGGTGCATTTCTTGAATATGTAAAGCGGGCATAAACTCGCTAGCATAATCCATTCAGAAAATGGTTGAAAAAATCTTGATGGATGCTATACTAGAAGAGTAGGAGAAAACAATGATCTATCGCCTTGGACAAAACTTCATTCTTACCACCGATATCGAGGAGGGCGACGAGAACGACCATCTGGACAATGGAGATAGGGTTCAGATTGTTGCCTTGGATGCTAACGAGGCTTATGTTAGCAATCGTATCGGGTCAAAGGCTTGGGTGCGATTCACTTTCCTGCGCCCTGCCAGGGGTCGTCCTATGAAGCTACTGAGGTAATATGAGAGTAGAGCGCAATCTTTTTAATATAAATCAAATTCCAACGAATGTTGGCGGTCAAGGTGGCAAGGAAAATATCTTTGCTGCCTTTTTTTGCGGCTGGAAACGGATTAATGCACCTTTACACGATTGGGAATATCCAGACGCAAATAAAATCATTAGAGTCGAGCTAAAAAAACAAAGCTCTATTCAATGGTTTGATTCAGGCAAATATTATAACTTAACCCCAGAAGATCGAAACATAATATGCTTATTTGTTCTCCACAAGAAGGGGTCAATAGATAAAATCTATGCCACTACCATTGGAGAATTTATTGACTGGCTGGTTCAGAACCGTGCAACAGACGGTTGGACAGAAGAAGTAATGCGAATAGCTAGCGAATTCCGTCTGCGGTATCCCACATTACAATTTAAAGCTCAAGTAAATGTCCGAAAAATGATTCGTCAGGCTCCACATTTATTCGACGTAATTTATTCAAAATAAAAGGTTGATTTTCGCCCCTGCTATGCTATCCTCAATGTATGAAACAGAAATATCCCAGGACGTTTCATCTTCCATGGTCCGAAGGTGCATCTAGCGATGATAAAACGCATTCTGCTTCAGATATTGAAAAGATGTTTGCGAAGAACCATGTTGTAGTTACCGAGAAGCTGGATGGCGAAAACACAACCATCTATTGGAACGGCGAGTGTCACGCTCGTAGCCTTGATTCCGGCAATCACCCTTCCCGTGACTACGTTCGTGCCAAGGCACGAGAAATCGCTAATCTCTCCATTCCGGAAGGCTGGAGACTCATGGGAGAAAATTTGTACGCCAAGCATTCCATTGGCTATGATCGACTTCCTGATTATTTTGTTCTATTCGGTATTGCAGACAGCAATAATATCTCTCGACCCTGGACCGAGGTAGAGGAATGGGCAAATCTGCTTAATCTACCTCATGCTCCCGTTTTGTTCCAGGGTGTCTGGGATGCGGACATTGTTAGGCGACTTTATCCGTTCCCTAGCCGTTTCTGCAATTCTGTTGCAGAAGGATATGTTGTTCGTTCTGCTGATGCTTTTCCAATGGTTGAGTTTGAAACCAATGTTGCAAAGTTTGTGCGTGCCAACCACGTTCAGACTGATTCTCATTGGATGCATCAGGCGATTCAAGCTAATCGCCTTGCTCGCTAATAAAAAGTTGACTACTGCTCCGCTTCTGCTATTCTTTATTTGAAGGTGAGGACAACATGAAGCTCTCGCAGTATCAGATCGACGCTATCAATCGTGGCTATAGCTGGGAGTGTGCGTGCGGAGAGATCCACCGCACGCTTCACAATGCAAAGCTTTGTCGTAAGTGTCGGCAATACCTTGTCGATTTCCTTGACCGTTCTGATCCGGTCAATCTTTCAACCCTAATCGAAAAGGGTTGATTTTTTTATTTGAACATGGTATCTTGTCTCTTATAGAGGAGATAAGATATTGTGCCGAATTGGTGTATAAATGAAGGTTCTATTACATTGCCAGAAAATGCATCCGAGGATGCAAAGGAAGTTTTTGCAAAGCTTCGTGAAGGTGGGGAGAATTGGCTTGCAAGGGTTTTTCCTACACCGCCAGAGTTGAGTCTAGGGCTTGGTTCGACACAAGCAAATCAAGAACATCTTAGTATGGCTTGGCTGCGAGCTAATTCCCAATTCAAGGGAACTTTTGGTAAAATTAAGAAGCATCCTGGTTCACGGCAAGTAAAAGAGCGACTGGAGTTTATTCCCACCAAGAAATATCAGCAATATCTGAAGGATACGTTTGGTTCAGATAACTGGTATAGTTGGAATGTTGAAAATTGGGGAACCAAATGGGATGTAACCGCAAATATTTCATGCGAGGAAAATGAGTCTTTTTATTTTTCATTTGATTCCGCATGGGCTCCGCCTGAAGCTTTCTTCGAGCACTTAGCCAATAAGTACGGAATCGAATATGAATTAAAATATTTTGAATGTGGTGCCGGTTTTGCTGGCAAAGCATCCTATGTTAATGGCAAGCATGAGAAATTCCTAGCCGAAAATAATGATTACTGTCTATTTGTAGTTCAGGAATTCGATGAGCCAATCGAAAATGCAATCTATTCGCTGCAAGATTATTCCAGCTATGAAGAGTTTATTGCAGCAGAACCTGCTTATGCCGCAAATCTAGAACTGCTAGCCTTAATTAAAGAATTTTATGGTTATGAAGATCCAAAGCCCGTAAAGAAGAAGTCGGCTAAAAATAAGCCTGCAAAGAAAGTTGCAAAAAAGGCTTCAAAGAAAAAGACTTGACTCTTTTTCCCATCATGCTATTCTAACAATCCTGAGAGGAACAAAGAAATGACCTACAAGATCGTTCGTTATTATCGTGATCCTGGTTTTAAGTCTCGTGTTGTTCGCCGGGGTCTTTCCTTGGAGGAAGCTCGCGCACATTGTAACGATCCGGAGACTTCTTCTCGCACTTGCACCAATGCTGCGGGGCAGCAACGAACGATGCTCAAGGGTCCGTGGTTTGATGGCTATACCGAGGATCGATGATTGATGGGGAGGTGCCACCTCCCCCTTTTTTCTTTCTAAGAAAATAAACATCACTAACCCAATCGTAAATAAAACGGCAAGAAAATAAAGTTGACATCAAACCTCTCTGTGCTATAACAAACCTATGCCGAACAACAACAACACCTTCGTTCCCGGTCGTCATGTCACCAACGGTTCTATCAGTGGAATCGTGCTTACCCAGCGTGGGTATCTGGTTCGTGTGCTAAATACGAATACCAACACTCCTTTCTGGTTTGATGCTGTGGATCTCCGTGGCACCCGTGGTCGTCCTGGCATTGTTCACCCTAGCGGTCTTTGCCAGTTCGATGTTAACGCCTTTATCGCTTCCTCGCACCAGTTCTGCCAGGAGGGCATCCGGCTTCTCTTTGGTCGTCAGAACGATATGGAGCAGGCTCGGGGCACTACGATTGAGCGTAACGAGGTTGGGTTCCGTGCGGACCATGCTCGTCGTGGAAGCATCCTGGCGCAGCTTGCTCCCGATGCTTGGGGTGACGCAGAGTATGTCACCGCTCGTGGTATTCTCTATCGGTACAGCGGCACCCAGCTTCTTGATCTGGCTGCTGACTATATCGAAGTCGAACCGCCATTCTGCCTGCTTTGAGCGAGGGGGGGAAATCCCCCCCTTTTTTTACCCGTTTAATATACGCTATTGAGTCAATAGCGTATAATTACCAATATGAAAAAAGATATTGACACGATAGTAGAATCTGTGCTATTAAAGCTTCTTGAGTTTAAAACAAGCGATGATAATGATAAAGCTCTGGAAGTAATCAAATCCACTCTACCCGACGCTGGTAGTTTAATCCATACTGTTGAAGTACCAGGTTATACGCCAATCTTTATATTTGAAACCTCCGGCAAAAAAAAATTAATTAAAGAAGGTAGGGCTGCACAGGATATAGCATTCAGGCAAATAGAAACATTTCTTGAAAATCATGCGCCAGTAACAATAAAAATAGGTATTCATACATTTCCAAATGTTTCTAAAGTAATAGAAATACCTGAAAATATCAAGGTAGACGGAGTAAAAATAGCTCCAATCGCTGATTTTGCTTTGCAAAATAGCAAAGGAGAAGAGGTAGCGTTTTTATCTCATAAGATGGGAAATCAAACAGAGCACTTTCGTCAATATACAGGCGTGGGAAAAGAATTTCGACTAAATATCAATAGTCACCATGAAATACAAAAATTTAAAGAGGTATACAAAGGATGGATTGGCGAAAACGGAGATGTAAAAAGCATAACTCGGTATGTATGGGAAAATCTTTCCGAAGCACGTCAGAAAAAATTCAAAATAAATCAAACAGTTAGAATATTGCCATATAACTGGGTTGCTGCAAAAGTAATCAATAGCATGGATTTAAAAAGGATGTCTCTGTTTGGACATGAAACATTAACTTCGGAACGTGGGTTAAATGCTGTTAACTTTGTAATTCAAGGTGATATATCTTTTATAGAAATAGAAACAGGTGTCTGGGAGCTCAAATCAGCTCATAAAGCTGCACATGATAGCACCCTAGAAAAAATGCCAGAAGCATATACGCCAGTAATAACGGTACGTTATGCATCAGATCGTGATGATGAAGATTTTCCTTTTTCTCGTGTTGGTATATATCCAAAGGAAGGCGCTCACGGAGAAATAAGTTTAGCCAAGGCTGCGAAAAAAATAATAAACTGGCTTCCATGAAAGCTTGACATTCTCGTAGATACGTAGTATAACAACTATATGAAGTCTACGAAGATTGCACAGTATGTAGCCGATTATGAGGATGCAGGCGTTCCGCTTTCTGTAGCGCACAATGTTGCACGTTTTTTCTCTGGACGAGTTATTCCTGCTTCGATTGGAGCCGCTGTTTTTCTCAGGGAGCATCGGCTTACTGTTCGTCATTGTGGACGCTCTTACCATTTTTCGCTCAAGAATGGTGATTTGCTTTCATATTCCTGATCTCTAAAGGACTTGACTTCCAGCAGAGGTCTGCTATTCTAGCTAAAGAAAGAGAGGTTTACATGAAGTCTTTTGATTCGAGTGTGATTGCTGGTGCTGCATACGACTCTGCGAAGCAGAGTCTTACCGTGGCTCTAAAGGCGGGCGGCGGTATTCATGCCTATACCTATCATGGCGTTCCTGCTGGGGTGGCTGAAGGGCTCTTTACCAGCGATAGTGCCGGTGGGTATTTCGTGCGAAATATTCGCAATCGTTTCCCCTTTGCCCGCATGGGTTGAATCCGCAAAAACTACCTTACCAATAAGGTGCCGAAGGGCACCTATTTTTTTTCCTTTGAATTAATACTATATGACTCATTGCTGTATAATTCTGTTATGGAACCAGATTCCGAAGAATTAGCTATATTGAAAAATAAGCTGTTAGCTGATCTTACCCAGATAGACCTGGACATGACGATAGAGCGTCTCCAAACCTTTTTAATTAAATTCGATGAGGCATTAATTTACATTGACCTAGAGCGCCAGGAAGATAAAATATATTACAACCGCCTTATTCGTGAAATTAATTCTCAACTGCAAGAAATAGAAAATATATATGAAAGCTCCAAATAGGTTTACTTCTCCGATTCCAAGAGCTATAGTAAGAACATAGACAATCCCACAACGGGAAAGAAAAAGAGGTATAATATGCGTATTATCAATAGCAATCTTCTGGCTGGTGTTTCGTATGATCGTGGTAGCAAGACCCTTACGGTCGCTCTAAAGAGCGGTGGTACGGATCTCCGAGTCTACCGATATACGGGAGTCAGCAAGCACACGTTCACGGCTTTCAATGCTGCCGAGTCGCCCTCCAGCTACTTTGCGTCAAAGATCGTTCCGCGTCATCGTGCCAAGCGTATCGCCTGATACAACCGCGCTAGAAAGCTAGAAGAGAGGGAAGGTTTAATCGCCTTCCCTTTTTTCTTTTTCTCACTATTTAATCCTGTATGAGCCAACAGTTATTAAAATCATTCATCGCTGAAATAGTACAACAACAACTCAATGAAATCACGGCTCGTACCGGATCAAGAACAGGCGGATTTGAGTTCGATTCAGCAGTAAAAAATAGAATCTATCAACAAGCTGTTAAGGCAAAACAGGAACTGCAAGCAAAAGCAAAAGCGCAAACAGATAAAATATTCCGAATTGAACTTGATCGAAAGTCAAGGTTTAAAATTAAGGATCCAGTCACAGGAGAATATGTCTATATATTCTTTCAGTTTTTCTTAGATACAAATAAAAAAGCACCAACAGGCTGGTATGACCCCATTACAAAAGTAATAGGATTAAATGTAGTTGACTTAGATTATGACCTGTGGTTTAAATCAAGTATCCCACATGAACTTACCCATTTTTTTAATATAGAACATTTTAAGGTAGACCTCACCACAGATGATGAGGATTATGAAAAATATGCACTTCGGCCACATGAAAAATCAGCATTCCTTGGCGGTACACTCGTCTCAGCAATGGAAATGGAAGCCGAAAAGATTGCAAAAGAAATTAAATCAAAATCTCAGGTCGCTAAAAAACTAGGAGAAAACCTGGCTGCTAAACCCCATCGCCTTTATGAAAGATTACGAAATCAAAAGATTTTTTCACGGCTAATAAACATCTACATGGAAGATCCTCAAATGTTAAGATCTCTTAATAAAGCTGCTTATGATATTATCCAAAAAAATATTGTACCAGCTCTAGAAGAGCTGCGTCTACCCCTCATTACTTCAGGAATGAAAGGGCTAGCAAAAGAAATCGCCAAGGAAATCACGGCTGGTGGACCCGGAATGAAAGAAAGTGATCTAGCATTCGCAAATAAAATAATTAAGCATCCCTGGCTGCTATATAAAACCTGGATTAAAAGACAAGAAAAAACAGACGATTCAAAATCAACACTTGACTTTTATGCAAAGATTCCAAATTCACTGCTTGCAGCAAAAGTTAACTCGATTGCACAAGAAATCGCAGCAAAAATAATTAAACCAGCCTTATATCTAAGTAAGATCTAGAAAGAACTTGACATCTGCTACGTTCGTGATATCTTCTATTCATGAAGAACAAGCATTCGGTCTGGCAGAACCATCTGATGCATATCATTCAAATGGCACAAGAAAAGGCTCGCCAGGAACTGAACCAGTATATCTCAGAAAACAGCAAGAAAACTTCCTGATCCTAATCGGTTGACAATCAAACAAGAGGTGCTATAAAAAAGTTATGGATTTGATCAATATCTCGTTCCTCACCGCTGGCTTCTTCACCCTTACCCTTAACCTTCTCCCCATCTTTTGAGCATGAGAACTCTAATCCGTAGTAGAGATCCGCCGCCGTCGCTAACCTACAATGGAATATCCAAAACCCTGCCCCCACAACGGACGGCAGGGTTTTTTATTTGGTTGACAGTCATCCTTTTCTATGCTATAAGGATTGCATGAGTAATTTTGCAGTAACAATTAATTCGGTTCGGATTGAAGAGCATCCTAATGCCGACGCACTTCAGATCGCTCGCATTGGCGATTATGCTTCAATCGTTCGACGCAATCAGTTTGCGAATGGTGATCTGGTTGCGTATATTCCCGAGGGTGCCATTCTCCCGGTTGACCTTATCGCTGAACTCGGTTTGACTGGCAAGCTGGCTGGTCCTGATGCTAATAGGGTCAAGGCTGTTAAATTGCGTGGAGTCCTTAGTCAAGGGCTTTGTCTGGCTGCTCGTGAGGGTTGGCGGCTGGGAGATGATGTTACCTCACTACTAAATATTACAAAGTATGATCCGCCTGTTCCTGCTGGTTTCCAGGGCGAACTGCAAGCCGTTGGCAGCGGTCGAGTAATTAAATACGACATTGAGAATTTCAAGCGTTTTCCTGATGTTTTCGAGGCGGGTGAAATGGTGGTTATGACCGAGAAATGTCATGGCACCTTCGCTCTATTCGGTGTGCTGGGAACTGCTAACCGGCTGGCAGGAGCTACCACCCCCGAGGAGCGTCTAATTATTTCCTCTAAGGGTGTTGCAGGTCGTGGTTTGGCTTTCAAGCCTGCATCGGAAGCTAATGCAACTAATCTTTATGTCCGCACCGCCCTTCAACTTAACCTGCTTTCGGCTGTTGAAAAGGCTTTTGGTTTGGAGCGGGACGTTTATATCATGGGTGAAATTTTCGGACAGGGAGTGCAGGATCTAGCCTATGGCTTGAGCAAGCCTCAATTCCGAATTTTCGACATTTATGTTGGAACCCCCGGAACTGGTCATTTTCTTAATGATAGCGAGCTGGATGTGGCTTGTAATAATTTGGGAATCAGCCGAGTCCCGGTGCTATATCGTGGACCTTTCTCTCGTGAGGTCATGGACACTTATACAAATGGCAAGGAGACTGTTTCCGGCAAGGGTATGCATACTCGTGAGGGTGTGGTTATCCGTTCTGCTGTCGAGCGTCAGATCTATGCACACGATCTACCTTGCTGGGGTCGAGTGCAACTAAAGTCGGTGTCCGAGGATTACCTCCTGCGTCGAGGAAACGCAACCGAATTTCAGTAATTGATTTATTTGGTTGACAAGCTCTTGATCTATGCTAGTATAGATCTAGAAAGCGAGGGACACATGGAAATTCAGTTCAACGTTTCTGCTCGTGACTATCAGTATATTCAGCATGATATTGCAAGCTGGTGGGTGGATCAGGCTCGCATGACCCCCGAGGAAATCAACGATGAATATTTTGGCATCGACCAGTCCATGCACCTTGCTCAAATGATTCTTCGGATCCTAAAGATTTTTGGCGATTAATCGCTCTTTGACTCGTTCATCTAAGCTTGATAAAGCTCTCGAAAGAGAGCTTTATCTTTTTTGGTTGACATTCTACTGCGACCCTTACCGTTGACGCTCCTTCGGAGCGTCATGCTCGCAATGCATTGAACCTCGCATTCCAGAAGTATTGCGATACTGTTATTGCAGATCTGAACAAGACTGCAACGGGATGGGAACTCACCGATGTTGAGAAAAAGGATAAGAACGGTTGACAGTCGTTCACCGGATATCGCATACAGATTATATACAGATCCGGAAAAGCGAATGAACTTCGCTAGTTAATTAAAAGGTGTTAAATGATTGAAATCAATCTTGAAGAGCTAGTTGGTATGAGCGAGCGTTCTGCCGTTCGCAAGATCGAAAATTCTCGTTATATCGCACGAGTCATTTCTCGTGATGGTGTCGAACGAGCAGCGGTTTCGCAGGAAGTTTCCTCAGATCGAGTTAATCTAACCTGTGTCGATGGAACCGTTACAAAGGCTTGGGTAGGTTAAGAAATAGATTGACTTTGCTGCACAAGCTGCTATTCTGTGAGCAGAAAGGAAAGAGCAATGACCAACCGCTGCAACAAGTGCCAGGGCGAAACCCGAGTGATCGTGCCGGATGATGATGGTTATTGGCATTGGGAGCCGTGCCCCGTGTGCGAGGACTTGACCTTCGCAACGGAAGCTTTCTACGATGGATGGGGCGACTCTCCCCCATTCGGAGTGGGGGAGATTTCCTCTTCTCTTTGCAACTAAAAACTTGACAAAAGAAACAAAGGGAGTATACTAGGAACATGGAAATCGTAGTTTTCTACACCTTCGCTGCCGTTATTTGTTATGGACTTCACACCTATTGGAATGTCTGAAATCTGAAAAAGATTGACTTCTTTCTTCTGTCTGCTATTCTAACAATGTAAGGAGGAAATCACATGAGCCATGTTTACATTGTGCGGGCTGGTTGGGATTACGAGGGGTCGGAGATCCTTATGGTCTTTGCTTCCTTTTCGGACGCTACTCGTTTCCTGAGCGAGTACCCAAGGGAAGCCGATGGTCGTCCCGAGGGATATGACTATATCACCATGAGCAGACACAATATCTTTCCGCTTCCGAGGAGCTTTGAAGCGGACGCGATATTCTTATCCTGACGGAATGGGATTATCTCGGTCTGGCTTCTAGCTTCGGTTGGCGAGCTTGCACTTGCGGTGCCACGGATGGAACCGTAAACTGTAAGCACAAGACCGCATCGAAAATGATCACCAGCGCATATAACTTTCTCGTCGCTAACAATGGCGAATGCGTCGAAGATCCTGGCTAATTCGATTGACATGAATTAGCTTAACAGGGGCACCTCTCAGGTGCCTTTTTTTATATTCATTGAATAATTCTACCTGATTCAAGTAAGTTTTTATGTCACCTAAAAGCGGTTGACATTCTTTTGATATCGGATATTCTACACGCATGAAGAGCAAGGACAGCGTTTACGTTCCCCGCTTCAACATGGACTTCGGTGATCGTGAGGATCGTCAGATTCACCAGGCTTTGCGTGATGAATACTTCTTCCGTGAGCTAGACAAGAAGCGTGCCAACAAGAAGAAGAGATCGGAAGAGCGTCGTGTAGGGAAAGAGTGTGTCAGTACGTG
>OGVL01000080.1_pt1 | contig 10305 bp, 28 predicted proteins | sample 1575781 | NCBI WGS metagenome assembly OGVL01 (sample SAMN07581553, study PRJEB24739) | freshwater metagenome | place: Singapore | collected 2015-04 | reverse complement strand
GGCTTGTGCCAGTCGTGGAGACGGAAAGATGAGCTTCCACGCCGCATCCCAATTAACGATGGACTTCGCTGAGCCAACGGAGACTCACCACCCAAATAAGCCAATCGGCTCCAAGCAATGCCAACAACAAATAACACAGATTATTGCACAAATGGCCCCGGGGGGTGTACAGCCTGTCCAACAGGTGGCACAAGCCCCTATACAACAGCCCACGGTATAACTAAAAGCCTTAAGTCAAAATATACAAAAAAATTTGCAAAAAAATTTTGGTAGCATGGGTCTAGAAAACACACCCCGCCAACCTCTATATCTAGGATTCCCGTACTTGTGTTATATAGCCCTTGCTCTCTATTAGACTGTCACCTCTAGAGAAACACCCCTGTGCTCGAAAGCACCCAGTGTTATCTAGACACCACCGTGGTATTCTTATCCAGGTACCAAGGTAGCTTACCCTCATACATACTTAGACTAGGCATGGATGTAGTTAAGTCACCATACCATTTATGCTCACCTTCTACATACCTATCAATCACCTTACGTCTGTCTTCCATATACTCGGCCAACGTTAGTACATTACTCACCGGTAGTGTATCCATTACTACTATGGTATATGACTAGTACTTGTATGTCAATAAGAAGACAAGGATGACCAACGTAATGGTGAAGGCTACGAACAACTCTCCACTCATGCCAACACCTCTGAGTGTATGCTGCCACTAGCTTTGGACTCATAAACGTGATGCTCACTGATGGCTGACCTCATGAGGTTCTCTACCGTCTCCCTCAACGTCTGATCACCGAACAGCTGCTCTACCTCTTCTGCCAACTCACGATCGACTGCAATGAAGCGCTTGTTAGACCTAACCACCGATACCTTCTCTTCTGATACTCTATAGACATGGAAGGGGTTCTTGTCATCTTTACAGTACTTGTTCTTGTACTTCTTAACCAGGTTATTGGCCTTCTCATCTAGAGAGGTACGAGCATAGCCTTTATTACGCATACGTTCGACCTTAAGACCGAAAGCTTCGGCCTGCTTTTTGAAGTGCTTGTTATGATACTGGTTACGGTTACAGTCCTCAATCTTGTTGACGTTATTCTTGTAGTGGGCCATCTCATGGATGAGAGTCTCACAAACGTCTTCTACCGATCGCTTTAACGTATCAGCAGTAATATTGATCTCTGGTAACGTCTTCTTACCATCCTTCCACCTATTAGCCCAATACCATCCGTAATACGATTGACGGCCACGGTTAGGGATGAGAGTGAATACAGGCGTATCCAACCCCGCACCTAGTTCGTTATTGAAGAACTCAAACGCTTCGACCAGCTTTTGAGTCACCTCACCTGTAATATTAGTACTCATTTCTTACTCTCCTTATTATCGCTGACCCTATCACGTTCGTCAAGCATGTAGTCAGCGTACTTGTATGCTTGGTGGGCCACCCACTTGGGGGTAGCTGCCTCTTGACTCATCAATGTCTGCATGGCAAGTGCAGCAAAGATATCACGAAGTTCGTCCTGGTTACTCATACTACAGCCTCTTTCTTCTCAGGCTTTGCAACAGGCCCCACGTACAGATGGTTGAAGCCTTCCACCTGTTCGTCCGTGGGATAGTCAGGAACGGTTTCAAGGTAATCTTCCAGGCTAACGTTCTCATGATCCCACTCAGGAGAGTTGTCGACCATCCATTTAATCTTTTTACAATGTAGTTCTGAACTTGTAAGGCCTTGGTTTTTACCATCATATGGTTCTTTCATTTATTTGTTTTTGGCTCCAGTAATGTGAGTACGTTTTTGATATTATTAATGATAATGCTCTTGTCGCGATCTGTAGCAAGAGAGTTACTCTCCACCCAGCACTTCAATCCCTTGAGCTGTTCAATAGCCGCGTATTTGTTAATGTTGGCCATATTTAAACCGCGTAAGGATACTGAATGGTATCCAGTTTATCAATAGCATTCTGACAGGTCTCGAGCAGCTCAGCTTTCGAGAAGATCGGAAGCTCAGAAGAGCGGCACGAACCGTCTGCCATGTTAAGCTCAATCATACGTTTGAGGTTAAGGAGGGTACCGATAGTGAAACCAATCTTACCCCCCGTACTATCCTCAGACCTCTCAGCCCGAGGCAATTCAACTGTTACTGTGTTATTCATCATCCTCCTATTATAATGGAATTGTGGTTAACGGCAACTACCAAATGCTCTTCCATATGAAATATGTTACTGTTGCATAGATGGCCAGTGCCACCAGGTTGGCTAACACATTCAACAAGAACTGCATAAACTTATCAGGACCCTCGCTCATCTTCATACTCCTTCCAGAATTCAGCTAATTGCTTCTCTTGCAATAGTTTCTGTTCTTTTTGTTCAAAGTACTCTTTAATAACTTGTTGTTGATCAATGTAATCCTCACCAGTTAACTTACGAGCCACCCAGCTCATATGACTCCCATGCCCTCATACTTGAGTAACGCATTATAGAATAACCTCTGTAAGTCGTTCACATTGTTACATTGATTGATGTGCATATGTAACCTCCGCTTATCTTCAGTACGAATATCACTCTCGTAGATAGCTGTCCTAAGCGATCCCTTAAGCTCGCTTGTTTCTGGTATGTTTAATATGATGTCTTCGAATGCTCTTAACTTACTCGTCATGTTAGTCTCCAATATGGTAGCACATCTCTACCTTAATATGTTGATCATCAAGCTTTTCTACACTACTGATGGTAGTATAGCCACCGAACTTATTGAAGCGGGCAGGATATAACCTGTTGAGCGCTCTGTGGATACGACCCTGATCATAAGGGCCATAGAAGGGTACCTTGTAATAAGAGTGATCGTAATAGGCAGACTGGACTTCATCACCAATCTGCTCACGCTTACCCCACTTGATACCCCCAATAGCGGGCTCAGTGACATTGCGCCATTCACCATCTTCACTGTAGATCTCGTAAGTAACTTCTTTATTCATCATACTACTATTGTAGGTGCTTCTTAAGGGTTGGTCAACTATAAAGTTTGAATCAGAGGGTGTTACTCGAACGACGTTCGATTATCCTCATCTATCTCAAACTCTTCTACCTTTACTTTATACTGACTCTCCCTGCCTTGCCAGACTAGGGTGTCTGCTTGTTGTTTGGTGAGCCCATCATATATCTGGGGTCTGGCCCACATTGAATACCAAGTAACTCTGTATGTCATGATTTGCTCTTATAGAAGTCCGCACAACTCTTACAAGCAGGTACTGCTCCTAGAATAGGACTAGGGATGGTGGTGGTGGCTTTGTTGGTGCATTTCAAGAAGTACCTGCAAGTATCTGCCTTCTTATACTTCTTCACCGCTTCTTTGATCGTCATTGTCATCATACTACTATTATGGCTGAATGTAGGTTTGGGTCAAGCCAAATTATGGACTAGCCTCACTTAAAAAGAATTCAATTTGCTTATTGAATTCATCTACAATCAAAATCTCACTATCATACATATCACAACAATTTTCATAAATGTTATCAAAATGCCCACTATTCATTTTCTCTAACCAATACTCAATCTGTCTTTTTGTTTCGAATTTCATCATACTCCTATTATGGCTGAATCTCCGTTTGCGTCAACTAAAAAAGTAGCTCCTTCCGACTCCCCTACTCTAGTAACGTCGACAGTAGTTAGGACAATATACCCACCTTTACCCGCCTCAGACTCTGGGCGTTGGGGCTTCAGTACATCAATTGGGCCAGTCAAACCCGTACTGCGGAAGGAACTGCTATTATTATGAAAGAACTTCTGTTTTAGTCAACTCAAATCTCATCACACTCATAATCATACCTTCCCTTATTATAGAAGGTGGAGAGGTATTGGTGACCCCCCTCTTTATAGATTTTCGTACAAATTGATTGTTCATCCTCCCCCCACCCATAATTGATGGGCTTGTCTTTGTTGGTAAAGATGTCATCCCCATACACCTCTTTGAGGTGTTTGTTGTGTTCAGTTCTTAACCTCTCTTCACTAAACTTCATTTCCATTTTGTCCTATTCACCAACCTATCCACATTATTATCAATAGTTTCTAATTGCTTTCTAATACTATTCCAGGCAGGGGTATTATCTACATCCACTTCACTCTCAATATATTTGAGTCCATTAATAATGTTCTCAATAGTATAATGGAGGTACAAGGACTTATCAACGTCTGTATTGTTTGTAATAATTGTCATACTCCTATTATGGCTGAATTTTAGTTTTGGTCAACTACCAAATTCAATAAAACTAACACTCTCATCATCCAATACAAACCACTCCTTAACCTTACCATTCCCACTCTCAATATTATTACTCTCCAACTCTACTTCCGCATCTTCATACACTTCTTTAAACCAATCCTCCATATACTTTTTGTCCACCACTTCCATTACTCTATCTTCCCAATCAATTTTAAGTAATTTGTTTTTCATCATACTTCTATTCTATTTGAAATTCAGATTTGGGTCAATACAAATCCTTCTCTTTAATCTTTAACTCAACCATACCATCACCACTCTCCTCATCACCCTCATTATAAATTTCAAAACTATCCCCATCTTTATACTCTCCACATTTACTCTCTTCTACCAAATACTCCCTATACTCCTCCCAATCCTTTTTAGTACTAACACTAATACTTCTACTATCCCAATCAACACTCAAATATATTTTTTTCATCATACTCCTATTATACGGGAATTTACTTTTTCGTCAACTCCAAAATCAATACATCCAATTCCATTTAATCTTATTCTTCTCAATAAACTCGACACTCTCCTTATCCATTTCATCTTTATCCCACTCCATATTCTCTCCCAACTCCCTTAACTCCCACTCCTTAAACCCTTCTAATACTTTAACCCAATCCTTTTTCGGCACTTTATTAATCCTTCTCAAACTATCTATAATATCCGCACCATTCTCAAAATCATATTCCATACTTTCATACAAACTATCCATATCTTCTCCTCTATTAACTTTCAATCCTTTATTATTTTTCATACTTTATATTATACGGGAAATTTGGATTTAGTCAAACCTTTTACTCTCTATAAACCTTCCTCATTCCTACTTTACCATCATTAACAAATTCTTTATACTCCCACCCACTATCAATTTCATTAATTTTTTTAACTATATTCTTCCACACATCATCAATCCCCTCCTCCATATACATCCTACTACTTTTCCATACCACACAATACCCATTCTTCAACTTATTATTATACCTATCACAATTATACCTTACCACATCCTCTCCCTTATTTTTAAACACTATCTGCCCTAACTTATCAATCTCCTCAATAAACAACTCCCTAATCTTTTTATTCAAAATCTTATCCTTTTTACAACTACACAATTCTTTTTTATTTTCCATACAAAGTATTATATAGGTTTCTAAAATTTTTACAATATAATTTTCTTTCAACCCAACCCTTTTTAGCTTTTACTTTTGTCCAAATCCTATACAATATACCTACCACCTTCAATTAAGGCAGGAGGGGGGAGGACTGGACTGAACATTTTTCTATATAAAAACAGAAAAGACTTATCTTTTACAATAAGCCTTTTCCATTATGATGGGTTAGGAGTTTTTGTGAGTAAGATTTAGAATCCTACAAATCTTTTTGTAGTAGGGATAAACATTATCAATATTCTCCTCACCCCCACTCTCATAACTCTCATACCCTGCATCTTCTGCTAACTGCTCCAACACATCAATTATCTTGTCTCTCTGATTTGTTTGTACTTTCATTTTGTTATTGTATTTGAATTTAGGATTTAGTCAAGATTATTTTGCTTCTTTTAACCAACTACCTTTAAAGTCATGATTGGTGAAGTCAATTAACATCACCTCTTCAGTTTTGTAGATAGTGTGGGTTGGAGTTTTTTGAATATCTTCAAAATTGTCTCTCCAATTATAATACTCTTTTTCAGTTTTCCCCACATCAGTCTTATACTCATAATAGTACCCCTTACTATCATGACCATCATAATCATCACCTATAGTATTCAAAAGGAAGTCTTTTTGAGAGATCCATTTGCTTTTGCCATTATACAAGTCAATATACAGATATTCTTGTTTGTTTTTCATCATACTCCTATTATATCTGAATTGGGATATTAGTCAACCAAAAAAGACAAATTCCTTTTCCTTATTTCTTCTTCAATATCATTCTTGAATACATCTAAAGAACTATCTAGAAGTCTCTCTAATGCATTCTTTCTATCAGTAATAGGGTATTCATGAAGTTGATCTAACTGATCATCAGCCCACCTCTTAACCAACTCCTTATAGAAGTCTACCACATTAGTTTGATTGTATGGTTTGAATGTATTCACTCTACCTCCACTTCAGTACATCCCTGACTTTCAATCTCACAATCTCCAGACTGGAAAGCATCCATCACCTCTCCAGTCTTCACAGAATCTTCTGCAATTCTTTGAGCTTCATCTTCATCTTCTGCCTCTATCTCTTTTGTAAGAAATAGAGTAACAGCAACATCTACCTCAAATGTTCTTTTCTCTTTCATCATTTAATAATTGTATAGGGATTTAGAATTTAGTCAATCTCTAAATTGCTTACCCCAATCTTTAAGATTCTCTCCTACACCAAGAATGGATTCAGCCAATTCATAATCATCATCATTATCAGATTCATAATTCTTATTGGCCCAATCATAATCTGACTTCTTGAGTAGGTCATGTAATTTATCTACATTATTGAATGTCTCTTCAATAAGTTCACTAATTTGTTTCTTTCTTTCTAGTTTCATCATACCTCCTATTATGGCTGAATTTGAGATTTAGTCAACTAAAACCTTTTCAATCCTATTAACAGTTTTAGTTACAAAACTATCATTAAATTGATCCCACATACATTCAGCAACATGAAAATGGACTTTATCACAAAAATCCTTCAACCCATTATAAATCCTATCCTGCTTTTTATTATCCTTTAAACCACCAATCTTATTAATCCTCTTCAAATAAGGATATAAGTCCCTCACCACATCCTCATAATTGCTATCCTCAAATTCAATTAAACAATCTTCTTTCAAATCCCTAACTACCTTTTCAATTTTGTTTTTCATCATTCTCCTATTATATGGGCAATTCAGATTTAGTCAACTACTTCCCACTCCTTCAAACCCAATTTAGCCCTTAACTTATTGTTCTGTTCGTTAAGATCATTACAACCCTCCACCTCCACACTCCACAAATCTATAGTTTCTACTAAATGCACACTACCCTCTATACCTTCCACCTTATTGGTTTGTGCAAAATCGTACATTTTGTGGAAGGCTTTTTCGAATTGTTTGTACAGTTTAGTATACTGTTTTTGGTTTTGTTTTGCTTTATTTAACATACTATAATTATATGGGAAGTTTGGGTTGAAACAAGCTTAATTTTGTTATTGACAGAATTGCTAGTTCCAGTATACTATATGGACCACCTTAAGTTACGGCCGGAGGGGGGAGGACTGGACCTTTATAAAAAAAAGAGAGAAGGGGATGTGGTATTATAATATGAAATGAAAGGACTGTCAAGCCTATTCTTAATGGGTTTGGAGGTTTTGAAAAAAAGAGAGTTTGAGTAAAGTAAAGTAGCCTATTTTGGTTTATGCCATTATTATATTAAGCGTACTGTTTGGCCAACTCAAGATCGATATACTTTTGAAGATAACGGGTAACAGATATAATACGGTCTCCCCCCGAATAAACGTATATGGGAATACGGTTATCTTTCCGGGTTTCAGTAATACACATAAGGTAGTCGTGGAGTTGGAGGGCTTTTTTAACAGATAGAGCTTCTACAAATTCAGGGATATGGGTCTTAGCATAGGTAATGATCTGCTCTTCCGTTTCACAGAACGCACAAGACTCTTGAATATGCTCTAAGTAATCAGAGATAAAGCGCTCATATACTTGTTTATCTTTAACATGTGACATTGGTGGTTATTATATATCTTTATATAATGAAAGGCCAGATAATAAGCGCTTTATATAAGGGGGATCCTATAGAGTCTCCCGGGGCTATTATCCCCGCCCGGCTATTATCCATACGGGGCTATTAATATGGGTGTTCGTAGTATTGCCATGGATCAGATGATATACCCTTCCACCGAATGGCCGGGTCATGATTAAAGTACTCTATAAGGATTGCCTTATCTCGTCCGAAAAAGCTATTAATCTTCTTACGGAACTTATGGAGTGTTTGGTATTGAGGGTCTGAGCTATAGGTACAGTAATCATAGATAGTATTATAGAGGGCTTTGGCTTCGTCTGAGAGCTTACTGTACTCTTCAAACGGAAGACCCACAGTACTTGTACTCACTGAATACCCTCATATCGCTTGGTTGCGTCGTCTAGGGAAGTACAGGTCCACCCCATAATACCCCACAGACTGGAACCGGGATAGGTCTCAGAAGGCTCTATATATACACCACCCATCGTATAACCGTTATGCTTGCCAATCTTAACTACCTCATAGTTACAGAGCTGGGTATCTTTACGGGTCTGCTTATAGATGGCACGGTTACCCTCGCGCTTAATAAGCTCATACGTAAAGCCCTTCTTAGTGAAGTTAGCTGGAATTGTTTTGTAGGTTGTTGGCTGTTCTAATGTCGTATTCATCATAAAACGTATTATACCTGCATTTCGAAATTTGGCAACTATATTCTCAGTATTCCTTAGTATTTCTATATATCTAACTCTTTTTACTTACAATATGAATACTTTACACAGGTTCCGTCAAAAACCTCTGGAAAAATCCCCCTGTTTTTATTAAAAATACCCGGTTATCTTTAACGTAGACACCGGAAAACTACGATGATGAAGTGGTTGTTTCCAATAGGCAAACCACATTAGCCTCTTAGTTTCTACTAAGTTCTTGTCGACCTCCGAAATCAAAACCAATCACTATAATCCTTAGATTTAAAGCTTTCTACAGCTTTAGTAAGTTCGGCTTTAGTCATAGCCAATTCAAACTCTTGGGCCTTGTCGTGTACAATTTTCAAAAGCATATCATGGTTAATAATATGACCACAACTCGTCCAAATTCTCTCAATCTTGATATCTGGAAACAGCTCATTGTATACTTCTTGCTTCTCTTTATTGTAGAGGAAACGGAGTGTCTCACCTGCTAATTTAAGCTGTACTCTGTCTAACATATGTGTATAATAGTGTGAAACCTATATTAGGGCAACGTTTTTATTATCTGCCGGCGGAACCCAGTACTACGTACTGGAACCAAATACCTCATCCCCCTCGTTATAACCTACTGCTGTATCTAGCTCCTCATAAGTAAAATCTAGAGGAATTCGGTCGTGTTTGAGGGTTACGTATTCTGTAATAGCCTGTTTGGTTATGGGCTCTCTGCCTTGTAATACTTTAAGGGTGGTTTGGTCGGGTCCGGGGGTTCCTTCCCATTTCAGGTTAGATACCCGAACTAACTTAAGAGGCGTGCGGCGGAGCCGGACTTCGTCCGGTAAATAGAACCCTTGCTCACTCTCTCCTCCTAAATCATAACTCATACTATTATTATACTTTACCCTTTGTATATGGCCAGTGTCTTCTTAGTCTTAATTCCATCTCGATTAACTCTTTTTCCATCTTGATTAAGCTTTCCTCGATTTTGTCTAAGTATCTTCGAATAATAACTAAGTCTTTCTTGTTTAGTTTCATATTGTTTCTCCTTGAGTATGGGTTGGGGGTTCTGGGTTACAGCAATGTGAATAACCCGGTCAAGTCGCTGTATTTGATACTGAAATTCTTGTAGGGCATTCACACCTCCAATATACAGGAACTCTATATGAGTACCAGCTTAAAAGTATCAGCGCTTGGCCAGCTCTTGGAAGTACTCGGGGAGTTCTTCTAACTCTTGCTCAATCCGCGCTAATATATCGTGAATTTCATCTACCCCGTTTAACATACCGTTATTATATAGGGCAGGGAGAATAAGAAAAGGTTATTTCTTTAATTTATTTTTAATTTTTTCGTGCAAATATGAACAACCTTGTAAATTGATACGTAAAATGTATAGAAGCATCCCTCTCCATACTATTAACAGGCTTATAGACCAGTAGTTTAAGGTATAAAGTATTTCTTGTTGGGAGGGGATAGTATTTTTCCAAAATACTATGGTAGATATAACACCCTCATACACTCTAGGCATATGCCAAAATAACCATTGTAAGGGTGAAAGAGCAATATAGAGTAACGTTTTGGTTGCATCTAAAAAGAAGTCTGAAACATATCTCATAGAATGGGTATCGTGACTGGGAAAC
>OGVL01000079.1_pt1 | contig 10351 bp, 14 predicted proteins | sample 1575781 | NCBI WGS metagenome assembly OGVL01 (sample SAMN07581553, study PRJEB24739) | freshwater metagenome | place: Singapore | collected 2015-04 | reverse complement strand
TGTAGCGGGCGACATATCTAACTTCTTCTACGATGAGAAAACACAGAAGGTGTACGTGTCCTACGCGGACAAATGGGGTGAAATTAGCGGCACCACCATTAACCAGCTTACCGGCGCAACCGGGTTCACAAATAACGCTACGTGGTATTTCAGCCGCAACGGCGTGCATATTTTCGGCACCAACGGTACGGATGCTCCTCGTAAGTGGAATAGTGACACGTCGACGCTATCTACCATAACCACACCCCCGGTTACGTGGACGGTGGGTAACTACCCAACCGTATCATTCACGTGGATGGGCCGCACGTGGGCGTGGGTCGGTGACATACTGTATTACAGCAAGCTCTACGACTGTGACGTGTGGACCGCAGGCACTGCCGCTAACGACGGTGGTGCCATTACTATCGGTAACGACGGGCAAGAAATAACGTGCGTCATTCCGTTGGCTAGAGGGCTGCTGATTTTTAAGAAGCGAGGGTGCTATATCCTAACGGGTTCCAGCTCTTTCAGCACCTCCGCTACTACCGTCTACTTTGACCAAACCACGTTTGACTGGACTCAGCTATCCCCGACCGTAGGTGCAACGTCGCCACGCGGATACGTGGTAGTTGACGAGCGTGCCTACGTATGGGGCATTTCCGAAGTCTACGAGATTGCGCAAACGAACTCACAAGCGCTGGTTGAAATTAGCGTCATATCACAAAATATTGCACCGGCTATTAATGACGTTGTCGCTTTGACGGACCAGATAACCGCCGTACACTACCCGGAACGACGGCAGATATGGTTTGCCGTAGCGAAGGACTTGGCTTCTACGACTATAGATACCGTTTACTGTTACGATTACTACAACGTTGACCCCGACACACGTATTGGGGGATGGTTTATACGTGAAGGGTACGAGCATAAGGTACACGCAAACGTACTGGTATCCGACAAACTGGTTATCTACTCCGGCGGTTACTCGGGTAATTCGTACGTATTCAGACAAAACCTAGGTCGTGATTTTGACACTGTTGCTATGTCAGCGGAGGCGTGGACTGCGTGGATACCGTTAGGTAACGTTGCCAAGGGGCGCGTTAACGAGACGGTGCTGTACCTCGCTGAAGGGTGGACACAGTCTTTGGTGTACAGTTATGCGTACGACTTCAACAATTCGTATAACGAACAGCAAGCATTGAACCCGCCGGTGCCGTCATCCACGTGGACGACAATCACATCGTCTACTTACGGGTCTACGTTTGGCTCCGGCTCTACGGGTAGTTGGGTTTCCGGCAGCGTGAATATACAAGTGGTGCCTATATTTGACGAAGGGCGACGTATACAACATCGCTTTTACAGCAACGTTACGGGTTCCAGCTTTGATATAATTGAAATACTACACGCAGTACAGACGGTGGGATATGCCTAATGACGACGATTAACCTCGCCGACCCGACAATTTACGTCAATAACGTCAACAACCCGACGGACGGAGAGAAGCTCCGTACGGACTTAAACACGATTATAACCGAGGAGAACGCCAAGGACACCCGTCTAGGCAACCTTGAGTCGGGTATTATGAGCATTTCAGGCGTTAAGACCTTCACGTCCATCCCGATTTTACCGGCGTCCAACCCGTCTACGGCTAACGAGGCTGCGCGTAAAGCGTACGTTGACGCAGCTGCCGTCGGTACAAACGGGTTACTTGTAGAGTACGCATCGGCGTCTACTTTGACGATTAACAAAGGTAGCTGTCGAGATAACACCGGGGCCTACATTTTTACCATATCCTCACCGTTAACCTTAGATATTACCACTACAGGGATTAACGGACGCGATTCCGGCGTTGAGGCCAGTAATACCACTTACTTTGTATACCTTATCGGTAAGACAGACGGAACTGTCGCCAGTACGTTGAGTACCACTAACGAGTTCATTTCGGGCGCTATTACCTTACCCGTAGGCTACACCCTCAAGCGTCAGCTACCTTTATGGGTCCGTAACGACGGCTCCAGCAACTTCATCCCATTTTATCTGGAAGGGTGGGGTAGCTACTTGACGTACTGGTATAAGGTAACGACCACGTATTTCTACGCAGGCTACGGGCTAGGTACAACTAACGTGCTGAACGCGGGCACTGCGACGTCCTTCACCGCAATGACGTCAATGTCGAATTTCATCCCCAACGGGTTTAGTGATATGGCGTGGCTTGAAACCAGCTCATCGTCGAGTGGCGACTTCTTCGTACTACGCGACAGCTTGGGGTCAGGTATCCAGCAACAGTGTAACTCTAACAGCAAAACAGGGCTGTACGTGCTTAATTCGTCCCAACAACTGGAATACATACGTACATCAGGCACCGGGGCTCTGTACGTAGACGTTAAAGGGGTACTAATAAACCGCCGCGGTCTATTAGTGCCGACACCATAGGAGGTCGTATGATTTCGTTTGTTAAAGACGTAGTCACATCCAAACCCTTTGCCTATGGTGCCACCGTAGGCGCGCTACCGTGGGCTATCGTGTTCCAGCTATTCCCAACGCACGATGCCATTGCCAAGAACTACGTTCCTAAAGAACAGTATCGAGTCGACCAGACCCAATTGTTATATGAAATTCGCGAGCTTCGCCGCTCCGTAGACCGCCTTGCAGTACGAGTATATGAGGACAAACGATAATGGCTAACACAGTTAACGGCGTTGCCGCAATCAGCACTAACGCCCAGCGTCGAACCGCTGGTGCCGGAGCCGACTGGTTCCGCGATGTACTAGGGGGCAGCGGACAAATCTTGCGCGCCGACCTTGCTATCGACACTACCGGAGACTTCGACGTAGATAACCCTACGGTGGCTATCACCCCCTCCGACCCGCGTATTACCGGTGCTAACCACCGCATCTACGTGGTTGGTATTCAAGTATTGGCCTCAGCCGCCACAACCTTAACCTTCAAATCCGCAGCCAATACGTTAGTGACGTACAACTTCGCAGCTAACGGAGGCATGTCTGTGCCGGTCAACGCCACGAGCTTTATGTTGGCCACCAACTCAGGTGAGAAGCTGGTTATCAACTTTAGCGCTGCGACGCCTGCAATCGCAATGACGCTGTACTACGTCATTGCTAACGAATTTAAGCCCTTAGTGGGCCGATAGGAGGGGTCATGTTTCTTTTAGGTGGAATTGGTATCCCAATTAGAGTTGCTGCGTGTGCCACTCAATCGGCGGGCGTATATACGTTACGCGAATCTTACGGAGCAGCGTCGCTAAACAAGACGGCGACTGGGTTGGTTGAAGTGCTGTTTAACGTAACGATGGCGGGTACTAACTACATTGTCTGTACCGGGTCTGAATCCGGGTCAGTCATTGTGACGGTTAGTACCAAATCAACGACCAAAGTCCTTCTGGACATCCGTAACTCGACAACCGGGGCTAACCTCGATAACGGCTTCAACGTAATGATTATAGGGGCTACGGCGTAATGCGTAAGTTACAAAAAATATGCATTCATTGGACGGCCGGCACGTCTACCCCTACCGCGTTAGACTACCAGCACTACCATTACACGGTAGACTGGCGCGGTGCGGTAAAGCGCGGTAAATTCGTGCCCCAAGATAACATCCCCCCTTTACGCAATGGGCGGTACGCGGCGCATTGCGGAGGCGGTAACAGCTACTGCATTGGAGTATCGCTCTGCGGTATGGCGGGGTACAAGAGCCCAGCGAATCCGGGGCGCTACCCGTTAACGGACAAGCAGTGTGAAGCGGCGTGGGAGCTTGTAGCCAGACTTTGCATTGAACACGATATTGACGTGACCCCTGATACGGTATTCACGCATTACGAGTTCGGTATCCGCAATCCGAAATCAGACAGCGCCGGGAAGATAGACATTACGCATCTACCCTACCAGCCTAAGCTCACAAAGAACCAAATTGGTGATTTTATCCGTAATAAAGTGGAATGGTACAAACAAAGAGGAGCAGACTAATGGCAGGTAAACCCGGAACCCGCGTCGGTCGTATGTTATTGAAATTCATCCCCAAGGACAGTGTCCTGCACTCTGTTGCTGAGGCCGTAGACCTGACTGCTGAGCACATTTTGTTCGACAGTAAAAAGGAAGCGGAAGTACCCGTGACTCAATTAAGCGAAGTGGACAGCTTCGTTGACCAAGGCAAAGCGTTGTTGCTGGTGCTCTTGGAAAAAGGGCTAGTCAAACTGGACATCCCCGGTGTCGACGGTGACAACGAAGCTCAAGTTGAAAAAGCATTACTGTCTATCGTAGAAGCGTACGTGAATGAGGTTATTGACTAATGGCTAAATTGGTATACTACGCGCAAAGCGGCGCGTTTACTGATAACGTTGACGAAGTCGCAACAGTAGTAGTGGTTTTGTCCAAGGACGAAGTTACACAAGGTTCTGTCGACGTTAACGGCACTGAATTTAAAGTACACCCCGACGTGGCGAAGAACTTTGGTGCAATCGACGCCCCTGCGGTAGTCGAGAATCCGACTGATGAAGGCCACGTCGAAACCAAGAAAAAGAAGTAGCTTCACTGTTCTACCCTCTCTTCTTCCCCTCACCGGCGCGCCTCCTGCCGGTGAGTTTCTTTTATTCAGCTACTAATTTAATGCAGGCCATCGGGCACGCCTCAATAGCCAGTACGGTGCGGTCACGGTCGGTAGTAACTTCGCTGGGGTTAACGTAGATAGCGCCCGTTTGCGAAAATTTATTCTTCTCGACGTGGAACACGTTAGGACAAAGGTACTCGCAGACCCCGCACCAAATGCACGCCTTTTCATCAACGTCCAACTTCATACATGGTCACCTCCGCAGCATCCTCAGCGATGATGTGCTGAGCCGTGTTGTGGATGGCAGCAACGCTTGCAATTACGTTGGGTAGGGGTAAACCTAACCTCAGCTGGTCGAAGCCGTAGGAGGTCAGCAAACTGCATAAGACGGAACGATGTATCTTATCGCGCTGTGCGGCAGGGTATTCGTATAGCACATCGTCCAAATCGGCTAGTAGTGCGTTAACTAACCCAGAAACCTTGTGGCTGATGGGTAATTCGATAGGGTACACGTTCATGGTCTCGCTCCTTATAAGTAGTCGTAATCAGTGGAATGTTCGCGTAAAGACACAATGACCTGATTGACGTAGGGGTGCGTTGCTGAACAGGGGACTTTCCCGGAGGTGACGCGGAACACTTCCGCGTCGTTAATTCCTATGGTATCAAATATACAGTCTTGCAGGATTTTAAGTCGGTTGTCGGCGTCGCCTGCGGTCTTTGACGCCGTGCCATCCGATTTAATCCAGTTACTCTTAAACAAACTTAACTCGACGTCGACAAATGCACAGGCTTCGACAAATTCGCGTATCTGCGTGGTCAGCCCTGTTTCGTTTAGACAAGCGGACACACGCTGACAGTAACTCTTAGCCAATGCTGTTTTGATACGCTGTGCGTACGTGTGTTTTAGCAGGTCGTTATAGTTACGTATCACACCGGAAAACCCCTTCTTGAACCCTACTCGATGGGTGTAGGCATCGTTGACCGAAGGCGGGAGTTCAAGCGGAGGAAGTATCAAGATGTCAATGGAGGGCATAGGAATTGGTCTCCTTGTGTGAATCGGTCAGCCAGAAACGCCAACCCTTTGTTCAGCGGAAAACTAAAGCCAGCCGCCGCCTTATGGCCTCCGCCACCGTACGATGCGGCAATTTGAGACACATCTACCGACCCGTCGGAGCGAATGGAAAAGTTCACACTATCAGGGTGAATGGTAAACACCACCGCTACGGGGCACCGACTACGTTCGATGAGCATGGCTGCGGTGTCACTGGCTAACGATTTTTCGCCGAAGTTAACGGCAGGGCAAACCAGCTCATCGGTTACCCGCAAGACCCCCATGCGCTTCCACGCCGCGTCGATGAACTGAACGTTCTGTTTTAACACAGCTCGGCCAACGGACACCAGCTCGTTAGTCAGTAGCGCCAGTGGGCTGAAGTCCAGCTGACCGTCTTTGTACCAATCGAAGGCGTTTAAGCCGTAGTACACCTCATCACAATTAGGCAGCTTCTTGTTCCACAGGTCGCGGTCTTCGATGTACAACAGGACTTCAGGCGGAACTGCGTCGCCGTAGTACTTAGCCCACGCTAACGTGGTTCCTGACTTGGTCATATCAAAGGTCAAGTCAATACGTCCTTCATACTTCTTCGCTAAATCAGACCCTTCATACGCGTTCTTGGCTGTCTCGTGGTGGTCGACGATGGTGATGTTGGCCCCTAATTCCAGCAGCTCTTCGGCCATTTCCGGTGGTACTGAGCAGTCAGCAAAGATAAGGTTATCGCCTTCCTGAACACCCGTAATGGTATCACCGTACATATACGGAACCAGCTTAACGGCCTTTCCGAACTTAGTGTGCAGGACGTAGGCAGCGCCGTATCCGTCCGTACAATTCTTGTGGTAAAACCCGATAATTCTAGTCATCGTCCATCTGTTCTCCTGTCCCGAACGGGCAGAGACCACAGCTCTTAAACCCGCACAATACGCTACTATCAGTGTAGGGGTCTGCTCCACATTTGGGCAGAAAGATTTGATTAGTGACGAGCTGGCGCGCAGCGCGCACCAGCATCTCCACGATGTGCTCTAGGTTGTCTGGTTTGTTGGCTCGATAGGCGGCTTGGTGATTAACGTCAATGAGCCAAGCGGCTCCACTTGTAGCTCTGAGAGCGTACTGGTAGGCGAGCATTTGTCTTGCGCGGTCGACCATAACCTGACTATAACGGGTTTTTGTGTACTTGTATTCCAGTATGATTTTGCTTTCATCGTGCATTGTGAGCACAGTGTCATATCGCCCATTTAAACTATCCTCTTCCTGTACGGCTTGGCCGTTAATAATGACGGTGTAAGGTTGACCTACGGCCACTTCAAACGGTAGTTCGTTATCAGCGGACTTAGCCATGAACAATAACGGGTATACCGGGTTCGCGTTACTAAAAAACCACAGTACATTCTCAACGGTGTTATACACTTGCATTGACAAAGGAGGCTTGGTCTTACTTTTACTGACCCCACCGCCTTTAAGCGGTGGGGGTATCTTGATTTCGTACGCCGAGCTGTTAATGGCGATAGCGTACATATCGATTGCGCGTAGCGCTTCTTCCGACACCCCTTCTCGAAGCAGGCTCAGGACAGGAGACAGGACCGCGTCGTCGATACCGGCTTGCTCGTACCGCTCTGTGTAAGCGGTAGCCAGCAGTTCGATAATCTCTTCTTCGGTAATGCTCTTCTGCTCAATGACTTTCAAGACACCGGCCTGAATGGCATCCGCAACGATGTCACCCTGAAGCGCCGCATACTTCTTCTTTCCGGGTTCGCGATGACCTTCAACCTTTTCGAGGAAGTATTTGTAGCCACACTTGGACAGTGTGTTGATAGAGGAGGGGGAAAAGCGCATGACGGCTCCTATTCTGCCTTAGGCGTTAAATCTACCGGGAAGGGTTTAGGTAACATCTGTTCGGGTGACCACTCCCCATCGAGTTTGTATTTCCCCTTGTATTCTTTAGCGGCGCTGTCGCAACGGTGGAATACAAGCTGTGCGTATTCACCGCCGCCAAATAACCAACTGGGTTTAATACTAGTGTTTTGTACGCAAAATGTCAAGTAATTATCGTAACCGGGGTCAATCCATCCAGCAGACCCGGACACATCCCACCCCCACCGACGAGCGGTAGAACGCGTCACAATTTGAGCAGCAATGGACGTGCTGAGTTTGAGACGGTGCTCGGAGTTAACCAGAATCATTTGTCCCGGAAGCACTCGTACAGCCCGATTCAGTGTCTTACCCATCGACAAGGGGGTGTAGTGCGCCGTGGCGTGGTAGCGGCTGTCGATGCCGGGGTCGTCCATTGGTGTGTAGTTTACTTGTCCTCGGGGCACGTACGCCGTAATACCGTAGGTTTCGTAGCCGATAGAGACGTCGAGTGATGCGGGTTGTACAAACGACTTGCACCACGAATTAAATGCCTGCTTATCGTCTGTCGAAGGGGCACCGCTATAAGCGATGTCTCCAGACTTAAACGCCTCGATGATGTCGTTAGAACTAAGTACCATACTAACCTCCAATCAATTCGCGCAGCGAAACTACTCGCTCACGCAGCATATCAACATATGAATCAAACATATCAGCATCCCCGCATTCTTGAACGATATCGACATCGTGCTCAATTTCCTTGAGTCGGCGAATCGCATCGTCTAACGTTTCTTCAATTTGCTCGGCAACGCTCGTTAAATAGGCTCGGTCTAGCACCATACGTTGAACGTCGTGGTGTAGTAACGTGGCGTCCGTCTTGGTAAAGGGGGTGTATTCGGCTATTAACATTATGCTACCTCCTGTTGAAATTCATCTAGACAATACGTTCTAAGCGCTTCGTCCGAAGCACTACGAGGAATAACCCATAGCCCTAGGTTGTCCGTTCTTATACTAGCAGGCTCGGCTGCCCAACTGCGGCCGAAGCTGTGTTCCGCTTTGAGCGGCGCTTCTGGCACATAGATTTCGTGTGCTTCTTGAGTAGCTGCATCGATGATGGCGATGGCTTCGTCTCTGTACGAGGCTCGACAGTACGAATCAATTGAATCATGCACATTGACGAATACACGAGCCATCCGACTATCAAAGCGCTGCATAGCCCGAGTAAGAACAAATTTGAGGATGTCAGCCCCAGTGCCTTGTATGGGTGTGTTGTACGCAATGTTCCTCCATTTCCAGTCCGCCGCTCGCCAACAGGCCAGCGCGTCTGCCACAGTGCAATTGATTTCACGGAAGTTGTCGCGACCGAAGTACAGGCGGTGTACCCCTACCGAAGGGCCGACCCATTGACCGGAGTTGGGGTCGAAGAAGGGTTGGTACTCGTGGTCCAGTTTGGGACGGTCTGCTTTATTGTAGTAGCGTCTTCGACCTGAGCGCGTCTCTACGTAGCCGTTAATACAGGCGAATGCTAACTGTCGTTCGTGGTACTGACCGACTTCAGGGTACCGCTCGAAGAAGGCTTGGCGCGCCGCCTTAGCGGTTTCGAGGGTGAGTTTAACGTCTCCGTTCGTAGCTCTGAGCACACGAGCACGAAACATTTTGGCGAACATCCCGTACAGAAACCCGAAGTTACCCTCTTTACCGGTACGATACTCAGGCGACTTCTTGTGTATCTCATCTTCGGATAACCCGGACATGTAGGCCGCCATCTGTTTATGCAGCGGTAAGGTTGCTGCGTTGCACAACAGCTCGTTTCCGGAGTGCGCACCCATGATACACAGCTCAACACCCTTAAAGTCAGAACTCAGGATGCCGTAATCGTCGTAGCCGACAATGAACTGCTTCATAAAATTCATAATATTCTGGCCATTAGGGGTCGACGACATACGACCTGTTACAGAGCCACCAGCTGCCCCCTCATCACGAGTTGCAACCTGCCAGTAACTCAGGTACTGTCGGTCCATTTGAAGCCACTTGTTGGCTTCGCTAATCTGTTTCTGCAGCTCTTTTAACGCAAGGTAATCGCGCATCTCTTGATGCTCTAGCAAACCCGCTTCAAGCAAGGCGAATTTATCGACCGACTCTTTGCGTACCATCTGCCCAAGCTTGCGGTCAAACTCGTCTTTATATGGGGTGATGCCGTATACCTGAACAATTTTCTCAATCATTTGTTGCCCGGAGTTAATATTGGCTGCACCAAACGTAGCGGCCACGCTGTTTTTAAGCTCGACCGCCTTCTCCTGCGCAGACAACAGGAAGCGGTGGAGCTTGTCGTGGTCAAAGTGCAGCCCCTCATCTTCCATACGAGTCAGGTAGGGTAGCAAGTTGTGTTCCAACTTACGTACCCGCAACAGGCGGTCCTGCTCCATCCGCTTTTTCTGTGCGTCCATAATGAAGAACAGGGAGTATACATCGCGAGATGCGTATTCAATCTGTTCCGTGGTAAGCGTTTGCCACCAATCACAGACGGGGTCCATCTTAACCTTGCCGTACTCAGTGGGTACCTCGTACGTTTCGCATAACACCGCTAGCGCAACGCTGGCATCGTCGCGGTTACCCTTAATCAAGGCTTCGCTTAGCACCACGTCGTGAACCTTGGCCTCGCAGAAGTGGACGCCCAGATGGTGCTCTAGTTGATGAAAGTCAAACTTGGCGTTGGCCAGCAACCACACCGGGTCGTAGGACGCTTTGAGGGTTTCGAGTAGTTCGGTAACCCACTGCTTCATCTCGTCGGTTTCAAGTAGCGCAACGATACACCGGCCGCCTCGCTCTGCTAGCTGTACCACAGCTAGCAGGTTCTGACGATGGTCCAGTGCCTGCTTGCTGTACGGGGGTTTACCAATCTTAAGCTCCAGC
>OGVL01000075.1_pt1 | contig 10536 bp, 7 predicted proteins | sample 1575781 | NCBI WGS metagenome assembly OGVL01 (sample SAMN07581553, study PRJEB24739) | freshwater metagenome | place: Singapore | collected 2015-04 | reverse complement strand
TCTTTTAGGTCTTTACCAAGAATGTAGTTGTCGCCAAATGGTAAACCTCTTCTTGGAGATAAGCGAGCACGAACATCAAGAAGTTGTTTTTCAGCAGAAGTTTTCAATACACTTTCAGCAAAAATATCTATACCTTTTTCAGCACGAGTGGTTCCTTCAAGAGTTTTTGCTGTTGCTAATAGGTCTGCTTCAAAAACAGTTGGTTCTGTTGTTTTTAGACCTTGGGTTGCTTCCGCCCAAGCGTCCAGAATACCTTTTTGTTCTTCTACACTAGTGGTAGTACGAAGTGCTCTACGAGCAGAATAGTCTAGAAAGTTTCTAGCAGTTTTTACTTCTTCTGCTGTTTTAGCATTTGCTATAAAGTCTAAACCAATATCAGCAAGAACATCATCAGCAACATCATATTCTTGAAGAAAGTCTTTTGCTGCTTTTATGTTTCCTGCTTCTGTTGAAAAGTTATTTACACCTGTTCTAATAGCATTATCAACTGAAAGTCCTGAACTTGGAACAAAGCGTCCCGCTCCTGCTGTGGTTGTACCAACTTTGGAAAGTTCAGCAACGGTACTTACTGCTCTTGCTGCGTCTCCTATGAAAAAGTCTAGTGGAACTAAAATGTCTCCAACGAAACCAACGATAGAAAACAACTCACCAAGAACTTCTCTTTCTGCTGAACCTTTCTTCAAACCAGTTGCTTCACTCAACGCTTCTGCTATGTCGTATCCTGCGCCAGTAAAACCACGACCTTTTGCTACACGACCGGTTATTGCTTCGCCAAGTTCTTTATCTGTTATTGCTCCTTCTACCGCTCCAATAGCGATTTCTGGGAGAGTTCCTAATAGTCTTGCTCCATAAGCAAGACCGCTTTCTACATACTTTCCGTCGTCTGTTTTACTAACAAATACAGAAGTAAGTCCTTGGTCCAGTTCTTTACCGACCTCTGGGTCTATTGTTTGTGGTTTTAGAGCGTCCCAAAAACTTTGTACTTCTTCTACTGGTGTTATAAGTGGAGTTGCTTTTTCACCACCCATTTCTCTGGGTTTCTCTAACTCTGTTTCTATTTCTTCTTTTGCTTCGGCAAAGGTTATTTGAGGAACTTCTTCTTTTGCTCTTTCTTTTGCCTTTGAAACAACTGCTTTTGTAATATCGCCAGCAGTAGGATATTGTGGATAAGTTAGTGGTTTTTCACCGAGAACTGGTTTTTCAGTTGTAAGTGCGTCTGCTGCTGCTAGAATACTTTCTATGCCTATACCAGCAGTAGCAGTTTTCGCTTCTTCGCCTATTGTTGTTTTAGGTGGTTTAGCAAAACCAAAGACAAGACCAGACGGAGTTTCAACAACATCGCTGAACTCGTCTAGGTCTCCAACTTTTAGAAGTTTGCTTCTTGCTTTATCGCTTGCTCCATAAGTGCGAGATAAAGCGTCTTGCGCTTCTCCAAAGGAACCTGAAACTATTGTGTTATAGTCTTCGTCTGTAATAAGACCTTCACTTTTTAGTAAGTCAGCGTCTTTTAGAAACTGCTTGTAAAGGTCTTCACTAGCAAAACCTCTTTGAACTGCTGTCGGCATTACTTTCCCCTTATCCTATTTCTTCGTAAGCAAGATAAATACTCTTGGCGGCATTCACTTCGTCTTGGGAAGCATCTGCTCCAAGAACAGAAACTACTGCTTTATGTAGTTCGCTTGCGTTTATTCTCCCTTTTTTAGTTGCTAGGTCTTTGAGGAAAGCAATAGCGTTTGGTGGAATGCTCTTTGCTTTCTTTACGAACTTCTCTGGTGCTGGTGCTTTACCAGTTCTTCTGTTTTCTGCTAATGCTGAACTTGCTGCTGAACTTGCTTCTGCTTCTATCATCATAGAACCTTGTGCTTTTTGTGTTGTAGCACTTTGAGGCAAAGGTTTTACTGGTGTTGCTTTTGAAATAAGTTCTTCTACCGAACCAGCATTATCGAAGTCTTCGTCTGTAAGTGGGTTGTCTTGACTATCAACAACCAACCTTCTTGCTCTTCTGCTTATTTCAGCAAGTTTATCTTCGAAAGACTTTTGTTCTTCTGGTGTTTCAGCAAGTTGAAGTTGTGCTTGAACTTTTCCTGCTTCTTCAATAAGTCTCTTTGCTTGGGTTGCTTCGTCGCCTGCTTCTGGAAGGTCTTCGTCGCCTTCTGGAAGTAAGTTGAGTTCTTCTTCGGTAAGAGGAACCACATCTGGTTTTGCTTTTTCGCCTATTGCTCTACCCGGACCAAGTGGTATTTGGTCGTCTTCGTAAGTAATAACCCTGTTTTTTAGTCTTGCGCCTTCGGGTCTATCGGGAGTAGATAAGTCGAGAGGTGGTTCTGGTTCTTCTTCTATTGGTCTAGGAGGACCAGCATCGACAGGAACAGCAGGAACAGGAGCAGGAGTAGGGATAGGTGGAGGTGGTACTTTACCTTTTCCTAACGGAAGTTCCATTTCAGGAGTATCTAAATAAACTGTTTCAGTTTTACCTGTCTCTGGGTTTGTATATTCAATAGGCATTCTTGCTGCTCTATCTTCAACAGCAACCAAGCGTCTTTGACCGGGACCGCCATATTGTCTATAATATTCTGTTTGAGTTTCTCTTGCTAGTTGTCCCGGCGATAGTAGCGTGTCTTGTGCTTTTGCTTCTATTGCGCGTTCTTCGCCTATTCTACCTTCTATACCTTGTCTTTCTAAAAGAATATCTATGTAAGACTTATTAGCAAAGTTTAGTGTTTCTTCTACTGGTGCTGACTTGGTGTAGTCAATAAACCTGTCTTCTACACCACCTTGTCCTATTTTTGTTTTGAACTCTGTGTAAGAAGGAACTTCGGCAGTTGGGTCTGCTTGTTTAGAAGCAAGTAAGTATCTATTGTAAGCAGTTCTATTGTAAAACTCTGGGAGTTGTTCTGGACTATCCAAACCAAGTTGGCGGAAGATAGGGGCACCAGCAACTTCTCCTGCTTTTATTGCTCCAATATAACTTTGAAATGTTCTACCCGGACCTATGTTTGCTGTGCTTTTTAGTGCTGCTGCTCTTACATCAGGGTCTTGTGTGCGAAGTGCTATTTGTTCTTCTCTAACTGTGGTAAATGACTTACCAAAGTCTTCTCTGGAAATATCACCAGCAGAAGAACCAACAACCAAGTCAGCAAAACCAGTTGTTCCTAGAACAGAACCAAGACCAGTAGAACCAGCAGGAGTATTTGCGTCGCTAGTAGCGATGATTTCTGTGAGAGCGTTTTGGAAACCTTGCTGAATGGTCTTCTGGGTCATAGGACTATTCGCTGCTGCTAGATAGTCCGCTTTGTATTGCTTCTCCCAGACTTCTTTTGCTATTGTTTGTAATGTTGCTTGGTCTAATGGAGAACCTTGTCCTAAACCATAGTCGCTTGCTGTTTTTAGTGCTCCGTCTAAACGAGAACCTTCGCGAGAAGTTGCTGCTGAAACTTCTTTTTCTAGACCTTCGACAATACCCAAGTTTGCTTCTAGAACTTTTGTTTGTCTATCTTGCTTTCCTTTTTCTCTTGCGACATTCAAAGCAGAGGCAGCATCTACCTTTGCTTTTGCTAAACCATAACGACCAGAAATATCGCTTTGTGCTACGTCAGCAATAGCACTCGCTTCTACTTTTGCTACGTCGCCAGTTGTAGCAACCCAAGTTTCTCTAATATTACCAACATTTTGAATATTTCCTTCTTCTATTGCTTGTGCTCTGTCGTCAAGGTTCTTTCTGCTTCTTTCAAGTTCAGCAATATATCTTGCTCTTTCAGCACGAACTCTTGGGTCCAACGCATACATAGAAGTTTGAATAATGTAGTTTTCTACTTTATCTTTATTTGCTTTTCGGTAGTCTATCATTTGGGCGAATATTTCGCCTATTGCCCTACCTGCTGTTTGTTCCGCCATATTATCGTCCTCCTACTGGACCGTAGAAACCCATACCGGGTGGGTTGTATCCACCATAGGTATATCCTTGTGGTTGCGAGAAATACCCTGACTGGAATAGAGCAACAAACTTATCTTCGGGCATAGTTTCTAGAATAGATATTGCGCTGGGAGAGAAGTTCATTCTTTTCAAAGCGTCAATAACCAAGGGGTTGAAAGTTCCGTCTGCTTGGCGATAAGTATTATTATTGAGAGCACTAGCAATAACATCCCTTTGCGCCTTTGTGCTATTCATTAGCAAACCTTCTTGCTTTGCTCTTTGTGTTTGAGCGGCAACATTTATTCCGCCAACAATAATATCTTCGGCACCTTGTAAAACATCTTGTTTTTGTTGTTCTTGTAAAGCAAGTTCGTTTTGTTTGAGTGCTTCTAGTTCTTGTTTTTGTATTTGTGCTTGTTGTAGGTCTGCTTGTTGAAGGGCAATACCAACATCTTTGGTCGCTTGCCTGATACTATCTTGTGTTGCTTGTTGTTGAAGAATAGACCCACCAGCACCAACTTCTTCTAAACCAATAGTTTCACCTGCTCTTGCTCTCAACTCTCTTTCTTTTGCTTGTAGAGGTTCTAAACCCAAAGAAGTTAGGTCTGCTCGTTGTTGGTCTGTAAGACCAAGACGACCTTGGTTTTCTAACTCGGTAAGTTGTTTTATTCTTTTTCTTTGTGCTACTTCTGCTTTGGTTGGAATAAGGTTTGCTAATGTCTTTACTCCTGTGAAACCAAGACCAATAATACCGGCAAGTGAAAGTGGGTCTATCATTATTGTTCTCCTAACTAATATATTATTTCGGCAATAGCGGTAAGTTTGCCGACAAAACAAGTATTTGCGAAACTTCCATCAAGTAGGGAAATATTGTAAATGCCTTGTGAAACATCTTCTTCTAGGTGGTGTAAAGTGAAATGTCTTCTATTCCAGTAGTAAAAGTAGTTTTGGTTGAAAAGGTCGCTTTGGAATGGGCGACTATCCATTACTGCTGTAAATGTGAATGAAGAAGAAATAGGTGTTCCATTTATCCCTATACAACCACAGAAACCACCTTCACCAATAGGTTCTCCATCGGTATATCCAGAAGGAACAATAACTTCACCTGAATAAGAAATAAGTAATGCTCTTGCTCCTTCTGGAACCAACATAGTAATAGAGGACTTTGGAATAGGTTGTAGTTGTGCTAATGTTTCACTACCAGAAGCATAACTACTTCCTAAACCTGTTGTGCTGTAATAAAACCTTGCTGGAAATGTAGCGTTATTGATAAAAGAGTTTATGTCTCTCAAACCATAACCGGACTGATAGAAGTCGCCAGAACCAGAAGCATCAGCGTGAGCGGGACTATCGGCAACAGGCAAGTTGTTTATTTGTGCTATTCCGCTTTGATAGAAATATCTGTAAGCGTCTGCTGTAATAACATCTACAACTGGTCTGGAAATATGTTTTGTTTCAACAGAACCATCTGTAATATCATCGTAAGAAATGTTTTCGTTGTAAAACTCGGCAATAGCAGAAACATTCTCGTTGTATTGAGTTGCTTCTAAAAAAGAACCAGTTGTGAAAGTATATGGTTTTACATAAGGCATCTGGTTCTTCCTCTATTATTAGTGCTTTTCGTCATTTGCGAAGAATGTAATAGTTTAGTTGTCCTTGACCTAACGAACAGGTGTAAGCATTAGCAACAAGATAAGAAGGTGCTATTTGTAGTTTTAGGTTTGCTATTGCTTGTGAAGAAGTTGTTGCGTTTTCATAGCAAACTTGTCCCGCCATAGTAATAGGCAAAGTATCCAACTCATAAACAGGGTTTCCAACAGCAACAAGTTGGTCTATGTTATATCCAGAACAAGTCCAGTAAATACCTGAAACAAGTGAAGACGAAGCAGCACTATTGACTTCTGCTGTTAGAAAGAAATATGCTTGTAGGTCTTCTGGGTCATCACCAGAACCAGTAGTCCAGTTTAGAATATTTTGTTTCCAACTAGCAAATAAATAAGAGTTTGCTGGAAGAACAATAGCAGGAAAGTTTAGTGCTTCTTCGCCGTGAGTTATTGGTTGTGGGACGCCTGTTGCTGTATAACTGCTTGTTGTAAATGAACCATTCTTTTTCACACCAGACGAGTAAATGGTTGGAGATAATGCTGTTGTTTTATTTATGTGATAAGTTTCAAAGCAGTCGGTAGAAAAGTTCTCTCCTGATAGAGAACCACTAAAAGCGTTGAAGTTGCTATTCAGCGTAGTTGCTGAAATAACTTCACCGGGGTATGACTGGGATAGTTGTATTCTCATCGTTTTATGTTCCTAAAAAACTGGTGGGTATTGTAAAGTTGAACTTGGTTGCGACCTGTACCATCGTTAGGAAAAACAGAGTTAGAAACAATACCTATTTCTATTCTGTGTGGTCCTGCTGTTGCTTGAAACATAAATGGTAAGTTTATTGAGTAGAACTTATTATATAACCTATCTGTTTCAGCAACAATATTACCATCAAGATAAACAATATAACGAACATAAATATCTGGAAATGATAATGGGTAAAGAGGGTTATAGTCCTCGTATTGAAAACGAGCATAAGTAATATTTATTGCCCCAATAACTACTCCGTCTTCAAACTCAATATCTTGTGAGTATTCTGGAATAATGTAAGGACCGCCTTTTATTTGCTCGTCAGTAAGAGAAATAGTTGAGGCGTCTGTAAAGATAGTTGTTTTGTAAAAGGTTTCAACTGCTCTTTCTTCGCGACGAATAGTATCAGGACCAAAGTTTATTCCTGTTAGGTTTCCATTTACTATATCAGCGTATCCGTTTAGAACTTTGTTGTTCTTCAAACTATCTGCTGTTTCGTAGTCTTGAAACTGACCTTTTGGATATAGTCTCATTTTCTTTCTCCTATAAAGGTCTCTTGCTTGGAAGAACCTTCTGGTTGGTATTGGTTGTAAATGAAGGGAAGTTGAAGGAAGGAGACCAAGTATAGTCTTCGCCCGCCATATCGAAGAAGATAGTATAACCTATCATTCTCAAAGGTTCGTCGCTTCTCAAACGGAAACGGAAGAAACGAATGTCTGGAAGTTCAACATCAAAACGAACTTTTGTTATTCTTCTGTTTTCCCATTTGTCCGTCCCAATAACCGCATCCGTGAAATAAGTTTGTCTGTCGCCATCAGCAACATCCAAAGTCCCAGCAATCGAATAAGGATATTCATAAGACCAGTCAAAACCAGCATCTAAATAAACCGCATTTTTACTTGTGGTATAGCAATCAACCGACACACTTCGAACCCCCTTGGTTGCGTCGGGGTTTCCAAAGTCCAACCACGCGGACACATATTCCGCTGTTGGTTTGGTTCCAACTTCATAGGAACCTGAATAACCATATTGGTTGGTGGCGCATAGGACGCCAACGGAGGTAGGGTTTGGGTCGCCGGAGGAAGATAGGTTTGTTCCAAAGAGTACGACGCCTTCGCTTGTATTGGTGAAGCACGAAGCGAAGAGACCGCTACGCAACGACCAAGAAGAAACCCCAACATTATAGATAAGAGTAAGAGAGTTGTCTGTCTTACCATCGGCGGGAACTGAAAGAATATACTCCTTACTGAACGGGTTGTAAGTCGCACAAGCGCGAGCAAGCGACGAAGGTGAAACACGGGCATAATATTCTCCTATTGGTTCGCTTATTTTCAAAAGCGAAGTTTGCGAACCACCGGAGAAGTTTCCTGAAAATACATAAACACCATCGGCAGTTGCGAAAATAACTCCTAAACCACTTACAGAAACAGCGGTCTTGGAACCATAAGTTCCACCGCCAGTATAAATAGGTGTAGCGTAGAAAGGACTATCAACATTCTGGGTAGGAACAAGAGCGTCTATTCCTCTTTCCCTGAAAATGAGTAGTAAGTTGTCGAATGGAACAAGACCAGTAATAACACCACCTTCTCTATTACCTATTTCAATAAAGTTTTGTGTTGGGAACTGCTCTGGTTTATACGCTTTCGAAAAGAATATTCTTGTTGGATAAGAGTTCCCGCCAGCAAGAACCAAGCGGTTATTGAATGTAGCAATATATTTGCTGTTTTGTGGAATAATAGAACTTTCTGTATTTAGTGGTGCTTCGCTTCCAAGAGCACTATCAGGAATAATATCTGTATAGATAGTATCTGTGTTATTTGGAATGTCGTCCAAGAAGTAATAGGTTGCTTGTTCGCCTGTAATAAGTTGTTCTTTTAGGTTCTTGGTTCTGTAAAGACGACGCTTTGTAATATTCATTTCACCAGTAGGAATGTTCGTTAGTGTTATTCCATAACGAGAAGCAATAGAAACACCACCATTTACATCAACAGAAGAAGTTAGTTCTCCGTTCAACCAAGAAACTATTCTGGAAGGAATAGACACAGGACTTTCGCTGTCTGTGTTTGTGATAAAAGAAACTTTGTACTGGTAAGCATTCTTTTCTTCTGGGGTAATATCTCCAACACCAAGGTTTCCCGGTCTAGCAATAGTCATAGTGTCTGTATTCTCAACACCAGTATTGCCGTCAAAGGTATGTATTTGGTTTCCTACTGAACCACCGCTATTTAGTCCTCCGTCAGTTGTGAAGCGAGGTTGTGGTGGAGAAGGTCTTGACTTGAATGAGAAAGGAAAAGCAAGCGTAGGGGCAAAAGAAACTATTTTACCAATAGCGTCGTATCCGTTCGCATAGTAAAGTTCATTACCGAATGTTGCGTAAGTTGTTCCAACTTCACCCGGAGTTGGTTTATGTCTTCCGCTTTCTATTATTGTTAGTCCAGTTGCTTCATAAGGACGCAATAAACCTAGTGTAAGCAAGTTGTCTGTTGGGTCTTCTATCTCAACATAGGTTTTTTCATTACGACCATTTGGGGTCCAGTTATAAATAGAAAAACAAGAACCTGTAAGAACTGAACCAGTAGCAAAATAAGAAGTCCAACCTATCTCATTAGACCAAGCACGCAAGTTATAGTCATAGTCAAGGTTGCTTATTTCGCGAGCATAACCGGGTTCAGTTATAGCATATTGCTGAACGCCTGCTACTTGTGGAATGTCTAGTCTTTTCATTATCAGTTTCCATTACTGGGGTTGTAGATAGAAGGCATAGGGAAGACATAGTAGGGGTCATATCCGCTCTTATTCCAACCAGAACGGCGAACTGCTAATGTGTCCTTTTCTGTGGCGTATCTTCTACGCAGATACATTAGGCGTTCGTCGTATTTGCGTTGGTGAAGTTCGCTTTGTGTTGCTTTACCTTCACGCGCATATAAATCGACAAGAACTCTATCTACTAATAAGTAGTGAAACTCTTCTGGAAACTCTGGGACATCAGTATCGAACTCTAACTCGTGGGGTTTATAAATGTAGCGTAGTTGAATAAACTTATGTGCGCCAATAGTTCCAGTTGAACCAGAAACGCTATTGTAGTAAAGCGCAGAAGAACCACCATTAGGTCTTGGATAGAACCTTATTCTTTTTACACGACCATTTGTGTTTGAGAAACGAGTTGAATAAGGTGGTCTTGGGAATGTTGTGTTGAAAAATGACTGCTGAAAGGTTGGCGCTGTTGAAGGGTTTGTACTATCTTGGGTGCCTTGTGGATAAAGTGGGTTTGCTTGTGTTGGTGTGCCTGCGCCAAATGGAACATAGAATATTCTATTGTCTATTCCTGTGTTTTCTATCGCCAAATACCAGTTGATATACATTCCAGTTGGAATAAAAGAAGGCAAGTTTGCGAGAATACAAGAAGCAGTTCCAACAACTTCGATAGAAGCAGTTGGGGACATAGGACTTTCTGGTCCGTCAGCATTCATTAGTCCAGAACCCAACCACATTTCTCCGTTTGGTTTGGTTGAATAAGTGTAAGCAAGTTTATGTGTGCCTGCTGGAAGAGCAAGAGAAGCAATACAAGAAGAAGTTAGAAGAGTAGGTGCTTCTGTTGGTGCTGGGAGTTGTTCTGTTTCTCCATCATTTACATAAATAGTTGGAGTGTCTGCTGTGCTTTGGTAAGATAGTGAGTAGATATTATCCATTCTTCTAGGAATAGAAATAACTTTACCTTGAAGGTTGCCGTATCCAACTCTATCGTCGCGAATACCAACATCCATTATCTCAACCATATCCTTCGGCATAAAGTAGAAGTTCTTTTTCAGCAAGAATGAACCACTATCTAGTGTTGGGTTGCCTTCGTACTTTGGTGAAATAACTCCTCTTGCTACACCTGAACCAGTTGTGTAGTTGTAAGAAGAGATAATGTTGTAGTCGAAACCACCTATTTGTATTGTGTTGCCTACAAATGGTTGAAGCAAAGAAGGTGGGAAAAAAGGGTTTGAAGAAGTAAAGTATATTTCGTCTTGCTGTGCTGTTAGACCTAGTGTAATAGGTAATGAAGCAGTTGTATTGAATATAGTTTGGTATTCTGCTTCTAGTGATGCTGGGGAAACATCAGGAACTATGCGATAGTCAATAACTTTTTGGTTGAAAGAATAAGGAGCGTTTGTCTTCTTTCTCAGCCATTTTTAACCTCCATGATCCGGTCAAGTTTTTTCTCAATCCGGTCAAAGCGTTCGTTGATACTGACCATAATGTCACGCAGGTCGTTCTTGTGCGTGTACTGC
>OGVL01000074.1_pt1 | contig 10538 bp, 20 predicted proteins | sample 1575781 | NCBI WGS metagenome assembly OGVL01 (sample SAMN07581553, study PRJEB24739) | freshwater metagenome | place: Singapore | collected 2015-04 | reverse complement strand
GTTTCCCAGTCACGATAGAGGTATAAGGGGGGGAAGGGGGGAAGGGGGGCAAAGACATCCCCGCTTGAGTGGTCAGCTGTCCAATGGTTGCAAGCACAGGAGCCTCCCTTTTCATGCGCCTACAATAAATCGCCCCACGCTTTGACCTTGAAAACACACCAGCCTTTTCAAGCTCATCCAAAAGTGGCTTGATCTGATAAACTGGTGCATTCACAGCCTCCGCAATTTCGCCAAGCTTCATTGGAAAGCCAGCACGAGTGCAAAGAACGCCATAGTTTCGCCACTTCCGCATCATGCCCAAAAGCTCAAACCACAGCCCTCTGGCTGAAAGAGACACGGATCGAACACCAGCGTCCTGACTCCACGCTCTCCAGTCCCAATAGGCTATAGGATATTTTTCGTGATAGGCCTCTTCAGACATCTTGAGGCCTATAATTATTTGCCCACTGCCAGTAGGCCAAGATTCCGAGAAAGCCATCACGAGCCTCTTGGATTTCGGAACGCTCCCAGCGATGAAACAAAATCTCAGGATTGTCCGTTGAGTTGAGCATAATATTGGCACATGGCAGGTCAGCACCATACGCAAGTGAGTAGGCCGACAACTGCATGCAGTAGCTTTCCCAAGGTTTCAGCTTTTTGCCTTTAGGGTCAGATGTTTTTAGGTCAAGCAACATAAGCTCGCCATTTTTTGTTCCATCCCTTACCCAAGCCAAGGTATCAAAACGACCAGCATATCCATAGGCTGTTGAGACAACAACGGTTTCAGACTTTTCGATCTTTAGGATATTTTCATTTTTCCATTCCCGCATAAGTTCGATTCGCTTTTTGTCCAAGTCATTTTCACTAGACACGCTATCAATATTTTCCCACAGACCATGAATATGTGTGCCCTTTTCCATGGCCTTAACGCTTTGCTCATTTGCATCTGTGTCTGCACGATCAATAAACTGCTCGTCAGATTCGCCATCCATCCGTGATAGCGTAAGCAGGGAAAGCCCGAACTGCTCCCGCTTATAGTTTTCAAGTCCATAGTTTTTGGCACATCCCATCACCGTTGTGACTGATGGAAAAGCCCCGACCTTTCTTGCCTCACGAAGCCCACCTTCGACTGGAGAACCATCCTTTGCGTAAAAGTGGCCTCCACCCTCCTTTTTTGCCTGAATCAATCTTGCCATAAAAATCCTTTCTTTTTAGGAAAGGCTGGGAACGATTAGGAGGAACACGGCCTAACCTTTTCAGGGCAACCAAAAACCCTGCCCAGCTTTCCAATTTTTACTTAGGCATCCTGACTCGCCATGGAGTCCTCAACCTCGAGTGCTGCCTGATCCAAGGCAGAACGCAGAAGTTCATCCTGCGGAGAGGTCTTGCCCTTGTAGGGCTGGGGAGTCCATTCACGAATCCACCAAGATAGGCTCTTTGGCGTTAATGTGCCCAAGGCCACGCCCTTTTGCTTTCCGAAGTGAATGGCTACGGAACGCCAATCAATCGAACCGCTAGGGGGATTCTCGTGCGATTTTGAGGGACTCTCATTTGGAATCTGAACTGGCGGTGCGTCAAATTCAGCCCTTCGAGAGTATCCTCCGTTTCGACCCATCGCCATTTCGCCATCGTCATCGTCATCTGAGACAATTCCGACAAGTGCTGCCAAGGCATAGCGTCTTGCGTAGGTCACGGCACTTCCGACTCCCTGCGGATCAGATTTCACCGCACTCACAGGGTAGTAGCCACGAATCCATTGTCCCGAAACATGGTGTAGCGTGGTTACCAGAACTGTTTGCTGGTTTAGAATCGTAGTGCTTTGGGTTACAACTAGGTTGTTTTTCAGAAGCGCAGTCTTACAGGCCTCAACGATTGTCGGAAGGTCTGCATACTTGCTTTTGAAAAAGGGATTTTCGGCATCCCGCTTGGCCGTCTTGATCTCTGCCGTGGCACTCACCAAGGCCTTCACAAGATCGTTTGTCGAATCAGACTGCAACTGCATTTCCACCTGGTTTTCTCCTTTCAAAAAGAGAACTCGAACTGGGGAGCCTCAACCTTCTGGGCTGATTCCTTTGTTTCCGTTCCCTCCTTCTGCCAAAAAAAGGAAACAAGCTTGTATGGCTCTGTGCCCTTTTTCGACTTGAAGACTTTATCAATCATTATCGTTCCGTCCTTTGGATCAAAAACCTGATAGCCGTGGTTGGGAACGCTTATGGTAAGTGTCTTTCCCTCGGCCTTGGCTTTCTCGACAACATAGGAACGAACATCTGCGATGCGACCCTTGAAGAGCCTATCGCACTTCACATTGATTGTTTTATGCGAGTTTTTTGATTCCACTTTTTTTGTAGAAGTCATCCCACCTTTTCTTGGCGTTTTGGCGGTTGGCGATTGTCTTTTTTTCAGACTTTGCCTTCCCGCCCCTTGTGCCAATCGAGGAAAGATAAACTTTGATGTCATTGTTTGTTTTCATGGTTTGTTTATGCCTTACCGCTTGGCATAGGCAAGATTCTTTTAGGGAAGGCCAAAGGATCGAACTTCAGCCTCCAAGAATCAGTTTAGAAGGGCGACCTCCTTCACGCCAGACAGGGTTGCCCCGATGCTGAAGGCTCTCTGCTTGATTTGGGAGCCTTGCCCGAGCCAGATGCTTCCGATGCGGTTTTGCTCACCGCCACGGATGCTCCGCTTGTGGTCAACGAACTCTGTGATTGCGTTGTACGCACCCCACACAGTTCCACGCACACCTTGGATATCAGAGCCTCGGCCAGCCTCGACCAAGCCCATGATTTCCTCGATGTTTGACTTGAGCCGTGCGGTTTGCTCCTTGTCGCTGGCATCCACATTGGGACGCAGAACCTTGGTGACATACTCCTCGGTTTTTGAGTGGATCAACTGCTTCTGCGCCATTTTGATGAAGACTGGCTTGGTTTCATCAATCATCGTGCCGACAAGCCGAATGGCATCGCCAGCCAGACGAATCTTGCCAGTCACATCACCAGTATGGCGAATCTTGATCCTGTCGCTGTTTTTCGAGAGTGCTGCCCGAAGGGTATTCTGGCAGACCACACGAATTGGAGTGAACAGGGATGTCACACACGCACTACCATCGTGAGCGTGAAACAGGAGCAGGTAAGGCTCAACCTTGTCGCTGGGCAGAACATCAAAGTCCTTCCCCTCGACCTTGGCGAGCATCCAAACCCTTTCTCCCTTTCCGAGCGCACCGACAGTTTCAAAGATGGCCTTTCGATCCGTGATGGCGTGATCGAAAAAGCTGAAGACCTCTTTATTCTGAAGCGGGACATAGGATGTTCCGACAACGCCAAGCACCGAGCTGTTGTCCTTGCGAACTACTGCCCGATGCTCCTCAAGCTTGTTGTCGAAGCGTCCTGCATCACTTTCAGTCCGTAGCTCCTTAAGCTCAACCTCCCAGTCGAGGCCACCTTTTTCAAGAGCCTCCTCCGTGGTCATGCGCTTCTGGAGCCTTGTGCCAAGGCCATGCCAAGGGACTTCCCCAGCATAGGCCATGCTATTTATGTTTGCTGGCATTTACTTTTTCTCCTCTGGTTGTGGGCAGAAGGTTGATTCGAGAATGCTAATGGCTCTCTCGATTCTCTGCCGAAGGTCGTCATGTGTTTTTGAATCCTTAACTGCAAAGCGAACATTCGACTCAAAGGCCTGATAAGCCCTCAATGTTTCATACGGAACTTCGCTTGGAACTTCAAACGACATCTTCATTTTTCCTCCTTGTTTAAGTTTTCGATTGTTTCTGTAGCACTCCGAATCGTCTCGATAAGCCTTGGCTGATTTTGCAAGCCAACAGCCATCACGACATTGATGAACTGCTCCCGAAGCACCTTGTTCTCATGCTCGAGCCGTGAGATTTTCTCACAAAGCTCAACCTCCGAGAGCGTATCAAAGCCCATCACTTTTTCTCCTTCCCACCCTTTTTGGATGTATCAACTTTGACTCCTCGCTTCTGCTTGTAGCCGTCACGCCACACCCGATTCCGCATTGTGTTTTTATTTGCCACTTTTCTTCTTTCCTTTCTGGTTAACTGCGTTTTCCAACTCTGCAATTCTCTGCTCGAAGCTGTGCATTTCGTCTGCCCATCCATCAATAAAGTAGAAAAGCGACTTACGCACATAGATGTTTGCATCATATGGCAGGTTTTCATGGTACTTCTTGGCTGAAAAGTGAACAGCCCTCGAAGCAAAGAGGATGCCCCTCAAAAGCTGGATGCCCTCTTTTAGTTTTTTTATTTGTTCTGCTTGGTTGTTTTTCATTTAGTTTTCCTCCTTATGCTATATCCGAAGCGGTTTGGCAAGACTTTTCATAAAAAATCTTTATTTGTGCCTGCGAAAGTCCAACCCTCTGCCTCGAGTGGTAGGAGCCAAAGTCATAACCGCACCAATACGCCAGCTTGTCTGTGTTCTTAATTTTTTCCTCTGTTTCGTCTAGGGGATAATCAATAGTCCAAAACCTTCTGCCAATGTAGTAGCCTAATGCGAAGGCTTGGCGTTCAGCCTCTGGAGTCCGTAGGCAATCTAGGCCAGTTCCAACCCTTGGCTCTGTGTAGGGATGCTCTCGTCTCATGTTGCCTTTTCCCCAAACACCTCACGCCTGTCCTCATCCGACCAAAAGCCCTTCACTTCCAATGTGGAGCCTTTCTGGATAGACGGAAGTTCTCGGTGGCGTGGCTCCTTGAGTTCTTTTAGCTCTTGTACCAGTTTTTCATTTTGCTCCCGAAGGCCTTTATTTCTTTCAATAAGCTGTCCGTTAGCTGTGGCTATGGTCATCATTTTTTCAAACAGCGCATCAAAGATGGCCTTGGTTGATGGCGACTGGTCTTTCAGTTTTTTCTTTTTCATGTGTCCCAAGCCTGTTCCTCTGCGCCCTCGTATGTGGCTCTCCACATTGGCTCTCGGGCAGATTCGATAAGCTCATCCGTTGCCTCAATGTCTTTTTCACCATCCGAAATAACCACATTCCGAATGTCGCACTCATCTCTGCTTGAGTGCCACTCATACTCGGAGTCATTAACATTTACCTTGTAGCATTGATGGTCAACGATTCCGCTGGCGTAGTAGGTTTTTCTGTCGTGCTGGAACTCAACCGAGTCGGCATCAATCCATATTGGAGTATGCCCTTTCACGAATTGCTCCAGATAACGATGGCACCGAAAGCGATGCCCATTACTCCGAGTATCATTATTAAGTCCATGGTTTTTGCTCCTTTCTTTTTAGCCACCAATTCCAGTTGCAAAGCACGAGCAGAAGGAGAAGCCGAATCTGTTTGTGAAAAGACTCGGATTCCCGACATCAGCCGATGCCCAGCCAAGGGTAAATCTGCCGTAGTTGAGACTGATCGAGAGGCCGTCCTGCTTTGTATAGGTAACCCTAAACCCGACACACCCATCGCCCTCGGTGGGAAAACAAGACGGAAGGCTAAAGTCAAAAGACCACCTATCGGCCTTTTTATAGACTGGGAAGGTCAGGTAAATATCCTCCTCAAACCTTGCGCCTGTGTGTTCCTCCAGAGAGTCTGGATGCAGAATTTCAATCTCCAGAAGCCGTGCGGTTTCTGGGAAGGTTTTTCCCTCGAAGTTTTTCCAGTTGCGATTTTGGGTTAGGCTTAATTTCATTTGTGTGTTCTTTCTTGGTTTGGGTTTAGCCATTCATGCTTGGCGACCACCTGCAAAAGTAGTCGTTATACTCGCTGACCAAAATCCAGCCACCGCCCCACCGCATGCAATACTCGCCTTCGATATACTCATCATGGATGGTGGGATTGAAGTCGGGTTCGGTGTTTTTCATTTGGGTTCTCCTTGGTTGATTTATATTTAACTAACGCTTGCGCCCATCAATAAGCTTCATTACTTGAAGCACTTTTTCATGCTTTTGATCCATCCACTCAAGCAAAGATTCTATTGTAGCCCCACCACCAGCTAAATAGCTTTTCTTATAGTAGGCTGACCAGCTATCTCTTTCTTGCCCAATGGTGCCAGTTAGACTCATTGGAATGCACTTGCTTTTTACAAACTTAACTTTTTTCCCTTCCCAATATTTTTGGTTTTTTATCATGGCATCATTATGCCTGATCCTAACCCGCTTGGCAAGATTTTTCTTTGACTTTTATTTAGCTCTTCAGTAGTGACTTATGCTTGTCCTCGAAACTAGAGCAGAAGTTTGAGTTGCTGTGGAGAGCCTGCAACGGTCCCATGCTCGAGAAAGAATTTCACTTTTGCCCCATGCGAAAATGGAGAGCCGACTACCTCCACCGCCCGACCATGACACTAATCGAAGTCGAGGGTGGAATGTGGACTGGTGGAAGGCATCAGCACGGATTCGGATTTTCCGCAGATGCCATCAAATACAATGTGGCATCCTACATGGGCTATCGGCTTTTTCGCCTGCCGTCTAGCCTGCTCAAGCTAGAGTATGTTGAAGACTTGGTTAAGATTTGCCTGAAGCAGACGCCTTCGGATGGGTTCCTTTTGAGGAAAAAATGAGACGATAGTGGCATGTTGCCCGTATCATTTTTGTTTTTTTGTCAGTTCTGATTTTAAACTTTTTCATCTCAACCAGCCCTCTGTTTTTCAATATGGTAACAGTTTTTCCAGCCTGCTCCTCGCTCAAGTTCATTTGCTTGGCAATCTCGCTTAGCTTAAGCCACCCACTCGGAACCTCCTCGGTCTGCTGCTCAAGAACGCTTTCGAGAGCCTTCGCCCACTCGCTTTTCTGATTTCTTCTGAACATTATATTGCCTTAAAGTCTGTTGAAACAATCCACTCTCCCCCAACTTTTCTAGCTTGATGCACGATAAAGCCTCCGTTGTTTAGAAGCAGACCATAGACAAATCCGTTTTCTTGGGCAAGCGAAGAAATAATCGCACGATTGTACTCGTAATCAAGCCTGCAAAGGCATCCCGCAATCCATCCCTGCTTTGGTGTAAGCCCCTCAACCGTGACCTGCTGAACTGTGTGGCAATGCCCCATAACAAGGTTTTCTCCGTAGCTTTGAAGGGATTTGCGTAGCCCATATGCGCCATGGCAGTAGCCATGTAAAAAGATAAGCCTGCCCTCACGATGAACTCCCTTGCGCTTGTCATATGGATACAGGATTGTTCCCTGACTCTTGCACAGCTCCTCTAAGTCTTGCACCCCCTTTTGGGCTGCGTCCCTTTTCAGGCCATCCTCTGCATTGTTTTCTGCTAAATCCCAGAGCCTTTCACAATGATTCCCACGAAGCCACACTCTCGGCTTCCACTCTTTTAGAAATTCAGTTCCTATGGCAACATCATCCGCAAGGCTCTCTGCCTTTTCCGAGGCACCAGCCTTTTTGCGGAGCGAGCGAAAATCAAACAAGTCTCCACCGAAGATCTTAATGTCTGGCTTAAAAAATTTGGTAAATTCGTATAGCTTGGAGACGGCATCTTTGTCTGCCATATCTCCGTGAAGATCGAAAGCTGCGATAAACTTTCGGTGCCTCAAGACCAGTCCTTTTGTGGGTTGATTACAACTGCCCAGAGCCTTTCTAGGGCGAACTTTGAATCCTTAAATGTTTTTGCCTCCTTAATAACATCCCTATACCAAGACAGGGGATTGCCAAGGATGGCACTCTTGGATGCCATAAAGCAGGCTCCAGCCGACCAGCATGAAGACTCGACTTTCTTTTTAGTTATGATCTCTCCAAGCTGTCTGGCTAGTAGGTCATGACAATCATTTCCAAGTCTTCTAAGGCTAGCACTCGGAAGGCATGAAAAGTCCTGCCCGATTGATTTTAATATTTCCGCAAAAAGGTTTTTAACATGATCAAACGGATGCCCCTGAAGAAATATGGTTGTCTCGGCCAGCGAATCGTACCTTGTTATAATATGGGTTAGAAAATGATTTGCCTCGTTTAGATTCCCGTCATTTTCTATCTCAACAATATTGTGACCGCTCAAAATACCAGTCTCATCAACCCCGTCTTGGCTATGGGAGTTCAGTATTTCGGTAAGCTCAAGGTTTATATCTCTGGCCATCCTGACCATGCCTCTTAATGACCTCATAAATTCATAGATTGTCTGGTTTGGGCTATGACCGAAGTTGTGATTTTGGCGATTTAGGTTTTTATGAAGGCCTTTTTCCCTGTGGCGATCAGATATTCTCGATTCCTGCCTCTTTGTTGAATACTCCGTAACGATACTCTCTAGGCCATTTGCCCAGAAAATATTTTCTCCGTGAGTAGCTAAAACTAGCTCTATGTGCTTCAAGGCTTTATACTATTTTTTATGTCAATAGCTTGATTATGTTTTTACGGAGAGTGCTGGCTTTTGTTGATCCATTTTTTGCCATTCTTACCAGAGCCTGCGCCCTTTCTGCAAATGTAAGATAGTAGTTTGAAAGATCAATAATTTCCTCAAGAATTTCATTCATAAGTGGCTTGTCTTCAATTCGATCCCCATACTTACAAAAGCCACGGATAAACTTTTCCTCCATTAAGCCCTGCATTGTTTTGGAAACTTTTTTGGCGTAGCGAATCCTGCACCTTGGTACAAATTTTACCGAAGCCCCCTGCCCCCAGCTCCTCTTTGTGACTTCTTTTGGGTCGCCTCCGATTGTGGTGGCGACATCACCTCCCGAACTTGCGTTGGAAACTCCGACAGAAGGCTTCGCCAGCTCGCATAGTTTCCGTCTTCCAGATGTGGTTGCTCCCATGATAATGACCTCAAGTTGTATTTTTTTCCGATTTCCTGTGCCTTTTTATAGGTTTTTGTGTCACCCCAGTTTGCCTCTCCTTTTTTAAGCGGAACAAAGTCAATGGCTTTTCCGTAGTTGTGAAAGCTCTGGCCTCCTTTTGCATTTGTAACAATCTTGCCAGAAGTTTCCCTGCCTTGTCTATAAAGAGTATTTTGATCATCGTTTGAGCGATACCCGCAGTAAATCAAAATATCCAAGCCTTCCCGAAGGCACTCCTCATACCAATCGAGGACTCGCTTTGCAAAGTCAATATCAAGCGAGTAGATGTTTTTTAGGCTACGCTCGTGCGGTGTCACTTATTACGCTCAAGCTCGAGCTGATACTGAAGTTCGTTAATGGTTTCCAGACTATCCCTTGCCCAGCCCTTTACATCATCGCTTGACTGCATCACCGCCTTGAAGCGGTAGTCGTTCGTGAGGAATGTTACGGAATCGGAGGGTAGTGTCGTGCTGGTACTAGCGCACCCACCAAGGCACACCATCACGGCCATTGAACAGGCCATCCAGACGCTTTTTATTTTCCTCACGCCTCTTCTTGGCCTCCTTGTCTTTTACATCCTTGGGTGTCGGCAGTAGCCTTACGATCAAATCTATGATCGCCCCAAGGAGACGAATCACTTGTCTAGGTGCAGGCCGAGAGTCTTGAGAAAGCTCACAATTTTCTCAAGCCAAGTGTCATCGGCGGGGGTGGGGGTCAATTTGACGATGACCCTAGCCAGCACGATAACTGCACCAACCACGGCCATAATATTAGTGAAGTTTTCGGTAATCCAGTTCATGCTATATGTGTAGTGTCAAAGCGATTTTGCTACTCATTGAAGTTAATGTACTTGCGTGGTCTCCATCTCAAATGACCATCAAATTCACCGCCTAGCTCATGGTAGGCCTCGTGAATCTCAATTTCGTCTGTTCGTTTTCCGTCTTTTCCGACCTTTCGCTTAACATGAGAGCAAACAATGTGGGGTATTACACACATTTTGATTCCTGCTGGGTTCCATCGGTTCCAGCATAAAAACAAGTCCTGCGTTCCTTTTAGCTCGTAGCCTTCAAAAGTCGCAAGAGATAATGCCTTTTTATTTAACATGGTGCATCCAAGCCCAACCCAGTCCGTGGGAAGAATCGCCCCCCTGCCGATTGCAGGATAAGCCGAATCCATCCAGCCCCGTTTTCTCCATCCTTTTGCCTGCATCTCAAAAATATTTCCCTTCGGAGGGCATTTTTTTATTCTTTCCCCAAGCTTCTGCCATTTTTCAAGCTGTTCATCGGATGGCTTTTTCTTTTCCTTTTGAAGCGTTTTTAAATCGCTATTTTTCTTTTCAACCTCCTTTTTAAGATCTTGCGGAAGTTCCCGCTCATCCTCTGAAAAGTCATCGCATATATGGTTTTGTGGTGTCCCACGACCACCAAGAAACTGCCCGTTTGGATAAGTTATCATACCGATTCCATAATAACCATCGTCAAACTCTAATGCCTGTCGCAAGACTCTTAATGCGTTTGGGGGGACAAGAACATCGCTCTCGATTGACCAGAATGAATCTGCCCCAAGTTCCCTAGCCTTGGCAAACGCCTTTTGCTGTATCTTGGCGATAATAAACTGTGCATCATTCTTGTAACATTCGTGTTTATCCGTATTAATTTCAGAGATAACATGAACAGATGACCATTTTGTGCGGGTGAGACGCTCTGAAATAGACTTATATTTTTGAAGGCATTCTTCGCTTTGGTCAGTAGATACAATCAAAACCCCGCTTGTTCCCTCTATTGCAGAATAAAAATGCTCAAGCCAAGAATCAATGGAAGCTCGGAAGAGCACACGTCTGAAC
>OGVL01000073.1_pt1 | contig 10644 bp, 15 predicted proteins | sample 1575781 | NCBI WGS metagenome assembly OGVL01 (sample SAMN07581553, study PRJEB24739) | freshwater metagenome | place: Singapore | collected 2015-04 | reverse complement strand
GTTTCCCAGTCACGATAAATATTCAGGGTATACGGGTACTCCTAATGTCGATGGTTGTGAAACTAATAAAGAGCTATGCTGGTTTTGGAATGTCCAGGTACCACACAATATTGCTAAAGTTTTAGATGTAGTAGGTATACCTGCTCTTTTTGTTAGTAGTGGCTGTATTTACTCCGGATATGATAAGGAATATACAGAAAAAGATATTCCAAATTTTGGTTTTTATAATAAGGAAAGTAGCTATTATAGCCAATGCAAACATATTGCTGAAATGATTCTAACAAACTTTAACGTCCACATTTTAAGAATTAGAATGCCTTTTGATTCATCTTTGTCGCAGAAAAATTATCTTAATAAACTCTATAATTACAATAAACTTATTAGTCAGAAAAATAGTTTAACAAGTATGTCAGATTTCAATAAATTTGTTTATAATATTATGCCTCTAATTAAAACATTAAATCCGGGGCCTATAAATGTAGTAAATCCGGGGGGTCTTAATGCTAAAGAAATAGTATCTATTTTTAAAAGTCACGGTATAGTGAATAAAAACTGGGAGTTCATTGATGTAGAAAATTTAAACGTTTTGGCCAAAAGAAGTAATTGTGTTTTAAGTACCGAATATACAAAAAAATTAGGCATAGAACTGCCCAATTCTACTCAATCCCTTGAAAGAGATATATACAAATTTGCTAAATGCATTTGTTCATAAGAATATAGTTCCCTCAAAAAAGGGTGCATACGCTGTTGAACACGGGGATTATGTTGGAGAATTTTTTGTTTTTATGGAAAGTTTAAATAATCAACATATTTTTTTGAGTTTACCAAAAATGTTAATAAGAAAGGTTCCTATTTCTTCTTTTAATACCGGTGTAAGAGACAAAATAATAGTTTTTGTAGAAAATTTACCAGATGGTGTCTACCGTGTTTGTTATGAACAGTATAAAAAGAATCAGTTGAAAGATAAGACTTCAACATAAATATTATATGGATTTTGTACGGCCTATAAAGATTACTAGCCCGATAAGTGGCCAGCCCGTGGCACCTAAAATCGTGGAAAGAGTTGTTGGGAATAAACTACAAAAAGAATGCCACTGGATCGATCCTTCTAGCGGTACTTTTATTCGTAAAGGTATCTTAAGTGTAGAGGATCTTCCCGAAAATAAAAAAGATTGATTAGCTAGTTTTTGCGCTTAGAATAAACTGTGCTCTTAAGTGAAGATTATATAGTAACTAAATTTTATCAATATGCGGGGTTTCCCCGGTATAACCGCCTTTCAAAAAGTTACAATGGGTGTTGTCCCACATGCCGGGAAGGTACATCTTGGGGAAAGAAAAGACGACTATATTACATTCCTAAAAAAAATATAGTCTTTTGTCACAATTGCGGTTTAAACATGAGACCAGTAAAATGGATCCAACAAGTCAGCAACATGTCTTATGTAGAAATTATGAGAGAAAATGGCACTCTAGCAGTCCGAGAAGTTACCAAGGAGAATATAGAGTTTAGTAAACCGGTAACTGCTCCTGATTTGCTACCAAAAGACTCCATAAACTTATTTGATTCTTCACAAGTTAGTTTTTACAAAAATAATAACATAATAAACAAATGCATAGATTTAATTAAGTATAGAAGATTAGATGTTGCCTGTAATCGACCTCCTGCACTATTTGTTAGTTTAAATGATTCAATTCATAAAAATAGATTAATCATACCTTTCTATGGTCTTGATGGTAAGATCTATCATTATCAAACTCGTACAGTTATTAATAGCCAAAAAAGTTTTCCAAAATACCTATCCAAACAACAAAGTGAAAAAGGATTATTCGGTATTAATCAAGTTCAGGAAAATAGTAAGTATATTTTTGTTACGGAAGGACCCATAGATGCTTTTTTTATAAAAAACGGAGTTGCAGTTGCCGGAATTACTGAAAGTAAGCAAGACCCATTTACCAAAATTCAAAAAGACCAGCTTGGTAATTTTCCTCTTCACGATATTATCTGGATCTTAGACAATCAATATAAAGACCAGGCCAGCCGCAAGAAAACCAGTTATCTATTAAAATTAGGATATAAAGTATTTTTGTGGCCAGAAAAGTTAAAATGCTATAAAGATATAAATGAGTATTGTATAGATAAAAAATTAAATGGTATAGAAGAAGAATTTATTTTAAAAAATATAACGTCTGGAGTTAAAGGAAGGTTAATGCTGTCCCAATATTAACTTTGTTCGTTAGAAATTAAATACCCCTTTAAAGATTCGTTCAATGAGCTTAGTTCCATAGCAACCCGGGCAATTCTTTTCTTCTCGCTGTTTGCTATTTTTTCAAACAATGTATCACAGCTACTTGAGGCCAGTTGTGATTGAACACTATTACCGGTTGTACCGTTTAGATATTCAATAAATTTTCCTACCTCTTCAATCCACGTGGCAAGGATTTTCTTTTGTGCGGCATTATGAGAGGCCCGGGCTTGATCAACCTGTGGAGGTGCTTGTACATCTAAAGCCTTGGGATCTGTGCCTTTATCTAATTGGGTCTCCATGGCTTGGGAATCTGTGGGAGCCTCGGGGGCTTCGACTTCATCTTGCTCTAACAATGAAAAAAACCGCTTTTCAAATAAACTCATAAAGTTATTTATGGTTTAAAGGGTAATTTTATAAATATATATGTGAAGAAACGGCCGAGCGCAATAAATGAGGATTCAACCATGCTATACAATAAGTGGGTGGCTGGTATTGCAAAAAGAGATCTTCAACCTGAAGTAATTACAGTCAATGATATAGTAAATAGGTTTAGAAATCGTTATGATAAGCCTGTTCAATTACCGTATCCCCTTGACCGAATTTTAGATTTTATAGGTGATTTGTTTATTAAATGCTCTGATTTTCGCCGTCAGCTGGCAATGAGTGTTAACAACCCGGTAATTAAAGATAATAAAGACAAAATTGCCACGGTCAGAGCTATGAATACAAAAATTCAAAAAATTCAAGACCAATTATTAACTTTTACAGACGAACTAAACAAACTAGTTGAAAAATAAGTGATTATATATTAAACTTATCTATGGTTAAAAGACTATTGGTAAGCCTGGCCATTACTTTTTCTGTTGCTGCTATTTGTGCCTGGCCCTTGACTTATTTGGGAATAGGATTTCTTAGTTCCTGGTTGTTCTTTTCTGCAATTCAGTTTATAGGTTTTTATTTTTATTCCGAGCATGTTCGCCGTAAAATGGCTTTACAAGAGCAGGCGTTTATTTTAGCCCAAGAAGCCGAATTGAGTAAACAAGGTGCAGAAGTAACGTGCCCGTGTGATCAGGGGATCAAATGTTTTGTTCCCATTTCATTAAATGAAAGAAACGAGTATAATTGTCCAGGCTGTAAAAAAGACATAAATGTTTTTGTTGATTTAAAAACAGCTTTGGTTACTACACCGGTTTTAGAACCACCGGACACAGTAATTAAACAGACAATTCTATCCTAATGGAATATATAAATGTACCGGCCAGTCAGATTATGCCCGTATCTGGGTATGAATTACCATTGGCTCTTAAACAAATAAAAAAAGATGCCGAAGACTTCTTTTTTTCTAAAGGCCCTTTGGCCTATAAAATTTATAAAAACTCTTGTGCCCAGTCAAGCGGTGAATCTAAGAACAAGGATGCTTTTATAATGGATTTTATTAATGTATTAGAGGAATCTTTTAAAATACAGCTAAAACAAAATAACCAAGATATAACACCAGCGATAAAGAATGTTTTTGAAATTTTAAGAAATAGTTTCCGAGTTTTAGGCAATACCAATTCTACTATTGAACCTATTACCTTTTTTGCTTCGATGGTGGCTTTTGTGTTGGGTAAATTAAAATGAAAAAATATTACGTAGAATCTGGAAATTGGAATATTAAAATTAATGCCAAAAACATTATGGAGGCTGCCACATTAGCAGTAGAACAAATCTATACTTCCCCGGGTAATATAACTTTTGGGGCCATAATTATGGTGTGGGAGGAAAAATACCAAATACAAAATCTTATTAATAAGCAGTATTTTGTTTATGCCCCCACTGCACTAGCTAATGCTAGTAAATATAATGACGCAAAACTTTTACAGAAAAAGATTGACCTGTTAATAAAAGCCGATAAAATAGATTTATGAATAATGAATTTGTTACTGTTAAAAGCAAAGAAAAAGAATTTCAATTAAAAAAAATAGAATATGCCCGGTGGTTATGTCTAATAGAAGCCATTGATGTTGTCCAGCGTAAAGCTGAGGAACTAAAATCGGATATGATAAATGATGATTTTTGGGTTAAACCTCTAGCCTTCCAAAAATATATTGACCAGCGTCTCGAGACCATGGTTTTAGATGTAGACAGAGAAGAGTTTAATATGTCAATGACTGCGGCTATTGAGGCTAATAAAGTTGTCAGTTCAATAGAAGAAGAAGATGAAAATGAAGTAGAAGATGTTGAACCTGATGTTTCTGATTTAGAGCTTGTGCATTAATTATAGTATCCCCCGTATATATCTGTTTGGTTTACGGACATATCAAATACTATTTCCTTACTTAAATTATTTGCCGAAGATGGATACGAGGACGGTCTTGGCGAATAGGTAGTATCACTGCTAATGGTCGTTGTAATAGTGCCGTATTGAGGATTATCATATACTTGTTGATTTCCTCTTTCCTGAGGCACATTAGGTTCAAAAGAGTTTTCAAATCTTTTAGCCTTTAAAAGCCAAACATAATGACCTGCTAAAGGATTAATTTCTGAATTTTCTTGGTCTAACCGTTCGGTAATTTCATACATTCTTCCATCCCTTTCCCCGGGCCTGTCGTTACCATATTCTGTTAATTGAAAAAGATCACCGGCTTTTGGCTCTGCATCTGGAGGATAAACAGCATAAAAAGAACTAATATGCATATATGCGGTACATTGCTCATCACTTTGATATCCAAACTTACTTAGAATTAATGCGTTTTCCGATAATTTTATGAGCATAATTACCGCGCGGGGGTTGTCAAACCGGGCTGTAGGTTGCTCTCCGTATAAATTATCCGCACACAACGTAGTATATGTATTTCTAAAATATAAAGCTTTTTGACCGTATAAATCTATTTGTTCCCGCCAATAGTTGCTGTAAAGTTGTCTTTCACAGTCATTATTTTCTTTGTCTGTAAATCTTAAGGTACTTGTTGTATATTGTAAGGGATATTTACGAATACAATTAGAACCGGTATATTTGTCCATGCTCATTTTTGTAATACATAACCCCTTACATCTGGATCAAATCTTAACGTAATACCAGTATTGCCCAAGTTTTTTGGTTCTTGTGTATTGAGTCTACTTACACCAAATTTTGTACAGATTTTTTGTAATTCATCTTGGCTAAGTATTTTTTTTCCAGGAGTTACTTTTAAATCATCTAATACCTGAATAGATTTTGGATCAATTTTATGCATATCGGGTACTGTTTGGGCATATTTTCTGAACCCAGGATCTTTTATAACTTTACGGTGTCTTTGGGTTGGTTTACCCATAGGATTTTTCATTAAATTTTTAATCTTAAAATTAGGACCAATATTATGTGACAAAATACCAGAATTCCATGTTGTAAATTCTTTTAAGTCTTGTACGAGAAGTTTTTCGTATATTAGTGAAAACACGCTCACCTATTATTTATAATAAAAAAGCCGTCATTACGACGGCTTCTCTATTTTAAGATTTTCTTAAATCTTTATTTAAAGAAATCACCGGCCTTGTAGCCGGGGGCATTGACTTTATTATTTTTTCCGGTCAATGAATGGCCCTTGCTATCAGGGAGTGCCACGGGCTTACCATCTGAACCACCGGTAGCATCACCAGAAGCTTTACCGCTCTTTACATGGCCAAGCTTACCTGGAACTTTATTATTCTTACCAGTTAGGGAATGGCCCTTACTATCCGGAAGCTCTTCAATTTCGGTTGCTTCCCCAGAAACTTTCTCATCTTCGTCGTCAGCTTTGTGCTGCTCGTCTTCGTCTTTTTCTTCGTCTTTGGCTTTGTGCTGCTCGTCTTCGTCTTCTACATCAGTATCCGACTCATCAGCACCTGTCTCGTCTGTATCCGTACCCAGAATATCATGGAGCAAATCATGAAGCTTTTGGGCAACATCACGAGGCAAAGTAACTGTTACATCTTCACCGCCAACATCAACATCACCGGGCTTGTCACCGGCTTCACCTTCGGGACCGGCTTCAATGCCAAGATCAATGGCATCATCCTTCATTACATCTTCATATAGTTTATCAAAAATTGATTTGCTCATGTTATTATTTATATTAGCAGGGACTGTTTTTTCAAGGGTTGTAGAAAATTTTTGTGGCTCATAATGATTGTCTTTTTTAGCTGTTTTTGGATCGATAATATTTTTGTTAAACCCCTCAGCAGCTTCGGGTCCGGAGTTCTTATGAAAAAACGCTTTTGACTCAGAGCCTTTAGAAACAATTTTCTTTACATTTATTTTTTTATCTGTAGCTTTAGGAAAAGACTCTAGTTTTTTAACTACTTTTTCTTCAACGAGTTCTACATTTTTATTGGCTTCTGCTTGCTTCATGCTTTCGTATACTAGGCCAATATCCTTAATGCTTGTAACTCTTGTCATGTAATTATTTATTCTTTATGTTTTAATTTTCCGGATAAATATTTGAAATGGCTGACAAAGAAAAGTTTTATCTGGGTAATCAAAACCTACCAACTACAGATACAAAATTTGAATATACCCCAGAAATGGTAGCGGAAATAAAGAAATGTAAAAAAAATATTCTACATTTTGCTGAAAATCATTTTACCATTATAAACCTAGACCGGGGTAAAGAAAAAATAAATCTTTATTATTGCCAGAAGAAAGTTCTTCGAAGTTTACGAGATAATAGATTTGTAATTTTACTTTCAAGTCGTCAGGCAGGTAAAGCTCTTGCTCTAGACACCCCAATACAACCTCTACAGGTTGGACAACCATGGAAAAAATAACCCCCGGGGATATTGTTTTTGGAATTGATGGTAAACCGTGTAAAGTTGCTTTTGTACATGAAATTTTAACAAATAGAAACTGTTATGAAATTTTATTTGATAATGGTGAAAAAATAATTGCCGATGAAGACCATCTTTGGTTTACACAATCTAGACAAGAAAGAGCAAAGAAACTACCGGGTACAAAAAAAACAACAAAACAAATTTTACAAACATTACTAGCATCATCAAAAAAAGAACCAAATCATAGAATTCCCGTTTGTATTAACGGCATTAAGACAAAAACTAATCATCTACCTATAGATCCTTACGTTTTAGGTCTATGGTTGGGTGATGGTTGTAGTAGCAGCGGTTCTATTACTGCGGGAAAACGTGATTTTACCGATATAATAAACATATTAAAAACCAAGCAGCAACAATTTGATAAAATTTTATTACATGAATATAAATCAAACATTTTTACAATAGGAATAACTGTAAGTAAAAAAGTTAAGACACATAGTTTATGTACATTAATAAAAACGAATAACCTTTATAAGAATAAACATATACCCAATATCTACTTACGGTCAAGTCGAGAGCAACGTCTAAGTCTTCTTCAAGGTTTAATGGACAGTGATGGTTATATAGATGAAAAAGGCGGTGCTTATTTTTACAATACAAATATTAAGCTTACCTTACAAGTACAAGAATTAATTGAAAGTCTAGGATACAAAACATCTTTTAAAACATTTATTCCAAAATTAAGAGGAGTTGAATGCTCAAAAGTTGGAGTAGTTTCCTTTACACCGCGCGAGCATGTGTGCTTACTACCTTTTAAACAAAACCGAATTAACAGGAAACGGCTTCAAAATAATAATTCCAAGCTTCGAGCACAATGGCACTATATAAAATCTATCAAACCTGTCACTTCTGTGCCGGTAAGATGTATTACCGTTGATAATGATAGTGGTACATTTTTATGTGGTAAGCAGTTTATACCTACCTCTAATTCAACCTTAATGACCATTTACAGCTTATGGAATGCATGTTTCAATGATGACCAAAGAATATTATTGGTAGCAAATAAAGAACAAACTGCAAAAAATATTTTTAAACGTGTGCGATTAGCTTACGAGCAACTACCTAACTACCTCAAGCCCGGGGTCATTGAGTATGGTCAAACGAGTATGATGCTTTCCAATGGTAGCAGTATCGGTATCAGTACCACGAGTAGTGATGCGGGTAGAGGTGAATCGGTTAATATTACAATTTTGGACGAATTGGCATTTATTGATTCTCATATCGTCGAAAAGTTTTGGGAATCTGTTTATCCCATTATTAGTAGTTCAAAAAAATCTAAAATTTTTATTGCAAGTACCCCTAACGGTACTGATAATTTATTTTACAGACTGTATCAAGGAGCATTGCAGGGGGATAATAATTGGAAGGCTGAGAGAATTGATTGGTGGGAAATACCCGGGCGTGATGAAAAATGGAAAGCTGATACTGTTCGAACTTTAGGAAGTCAAGAAATTTTTGATCAAGAGTTTGGAAACCAGTTTCTTCAAGGGGGAGAAAGCTCGGTAGATGAAAATCTATACAACAAAATGCAAAGAGATATTAGAGAACCAGATTTAATTTTTGATGAGAATAGGTATGTTGTATTCGATGAACCAAAAGAAAATCGATTATATACGGTAGGGGTTGATATAAGTGAGGGGATAGGACAAGCAGCTAGTGTAATTCAGGTACTCGATATAACTGATTTAACTTCTATAGAACAGGTAGCAGTTTTTCATGATCGTGAAATAGTTCCATTTCAGCTTACCGCCAAATTATTAGAAATTTTAAATCAATGGGGTCGTCCTCCCGTTCTTATTGAAAGAAATAGTTGCGGTGCCCAGGTTGTAGAGCAGCTAAAATTAACCCATGGATACGAAAATGTTGTATCATGGGGCGCAAAAGCCGGGGACAAAACTGAATATAAACGTATTGGAATACTTTCACATACGAATACAAAATATAGAGGTGTAATGAATATGAGGTATTGGGTTAATGAATTACAAGCAGTAAAAATAAGAGACAAAAATACTCTTCATGAATTAAAAAATTTTATACGTTATCCAAATAATACGTGGGCGGCCCGGCCTGGTTCCAATAGCTGGGACGATCGGGTTATGTCTTTGGTATGGGCATTAATGATTTTGGAAAACGAAATTTGTACAAGATATTTTGATGTAGTAAAATTAGATGAATGTAGCAGACCCCTTATCATTAAACAACTTGATTACGGTATCCGGGGAGTGGTGAGCCCATTAAGCCTTTATACAAATGAAAAAAATGAGGGGAATAACGTCCTCCCCACATTTTTAGAATCCGAAAAAATAGGATCTGAAATTGATGAATTAAAACAGCAGGGATGGAGGTTTCCTGGAGAAGACGAAAATAGAATAAATAACCCGTGGCAACCCCTGTAAATAAAACTCCGATACTTCAAAGTCCCTTCAATAAACAACGTAGGGATAAATTTATTTGCGTATTAACAGTCCCCCGAGCTCTACGTGATAAATTATCAGATTTAGAAAGAAAAAGTTCTAATATTAATTTTGATAGTATACAATTTAGTATTTTCGGAGCTGTTGCCCCGCCCATTGAAATACCACCTATAATGGTGCCTTATTCAGGTCAAACAGTAAAAGTTACCTCATATGTAAGGCCTTCCTTTCCAAGTTTAAAAATTGATTTTACTGTTGACAATCAATTCAATAATTATTGGGTCATATATAAATGGTTAGAAATTTTTAATAATCCAACCACAGGAATTTTTGATCCAAAAGATCCAAATATTACATCTAATACAGAACAATATATGACCAATATTACCATATACGGACTAGATGAATACGGTAATAATATTATTAAGTTTGATTATATCCGGGCATTTCCTACTTCATTGGAAGGTATTAATTATAGTGAAAGAGATGGGGGAGAAATGGAATGTAGCTTTAATTTTGCCTATCACCAATTAAAAACCTCTTTATTACCATAATAAAAAAAAAATGAAAAACCTGAAATATTTTGCTGCGGAGATATAAATAAAAATGATATGATTAACACTAACTTGCAAGGAGTAAGTAAATAATATGGCCAGAACAATTCAAAGTCCGGGGGTAGAAATTAGAGAGGTTGACCTTACCTTACGGCCAGTTATTCCTGTTGGTACTAGTGTTTTCGTTACAGGGTTTGCTAACCAAGGTCCTGTTGACGAAGTATTACAACCCACTAGTCTTAGTGATTTTGAACAAATTTATGGCCTTCCTACAAATTCTGCCGAACGTTATTTTTATTATACTGTTAAGGCCGCCTTACAAGCATCTGTCCAATTAAAGGTTACACGGCTACCCTACGGGCCAGCCAAGGGTGAAGGGTTTGATGCATGGAGATATAGTGCTTTAGCATATCCCGTTGTTGGAGTAACCACAAATAATACTCTTAACACATCTTATACATACAGCCTTTCTGATGCTTCTACATACTTGTTAGGCAAGCCAACCCATGTTGAGCTTAGCTTAGAACAATATCAAGAGCTTCTTAACAATAATATCGAGTGGTCCAATAATCCAAGCTTAACCGGTACTAATCCTGGTAC
>OGVL01000072.1_pt1 | contig 10655 bp, 7 predicted proteins | sample 1575781 | NCBI WGS metagenome assembly OGVL01 (sample SAMN07581553, study PRJEB24739) | freshwater metagenome | place: Singapore | collected 2015-04 | reverse complement strand
TACACGTCCTGACACACTCTTTCCCTACACGACGCTCTTCCGATCTTGCGATTCCTTGATTTCTTTAGGCGCAAACCACCTATTCCTGCGCCTGACCCGGCTGCTGAAGCCATAGACCCGGAGAAGCAGTACTCGAATCCAGAGTACCGCAAGCACTGGGATAGCATCGTCTGGGCATTCAAGTCGGGCGATGTCAACTATTTCTGCTGGAATGACACCATCAAGCTGCCGATTGAGCGGATGCACGCGGCCAAGGCCGTGTTTGAAGAGGTCGAGTACCGGCTGAATCCAGACCTGCTCCGGGCTGCGCTGACCAGCATCTACAAGCTGACGGTTGACCGCAAGAGGTCTGCCGAGAACAGTCTTATCGAAATCGGCAAGATTGCGGCCCTGACATCGGAGAAGCTCGACATCGCGACCAGCCCGGCTATCGAACTGAAGCTATCCAGCATCTACTACTTTGATGAGCGGGAAAATCCGTTCAGCTACGACTATCAGTATGCGGCAACCAAGATTGCCAACTGGATGCGTAACCAGGATCTGCCGGCTTTTTTTTTGACATCCCCCAACGCCAAATTTCTGCCGGGTGGCGCAGAATTACGGAGGATTTCCCAAGACTTTTTCGCAATGATAAACGGGGAGGCAAACCTCGCTCTGATGCTAAGCAGTTATCTTTCTATGCTCGACAGTTCGGTGCTGCTAGACGGAGATATCGCGAGAACCTTATCTTTGCAGAAGGAGTTGGAACAGACCTTGAAAGACTTGTCTATCAGTCAGCCTACACCTACTATCTAGCCTACGACCATTGGCTGGAGGCGCAGAAAAAGAAAGCCCAGCAAAGTCATGGCTAATTTATCAAGTAACACTATTGCGGTCAAGTATGTAATCGATGATGGGTCGATTGCAAGAGCTATCGGTAGCTTCCAGGAATTGACCGATGAGGAGAAGAAAGCAATTCTCGAATCCAGAAGATTGCGCGAGGAACTCGGTAAAACTGGGAAAGAAGGCTCAAATGCTGCCAAAGGTATAAGCGGCCAATTCGGTGCGCTTTCAGGCGTTGCAAAAGCTGCTGGGCCGGTGATTGCCGGAGTTTTTGCCGTTGAAAAACTCGTTCAGTTCGGAAGAGAGATTATCGCAACGACAGCCAAATTTGAGCAGATGCAGAAGGCAATAAACTTTGCGTCCGGCTCGGTGGAGAAAGGCAATGCCAACTTCAAATTCCTTCAGGATACGGCTCAAAAACTTGGACTGGACTTGCAAGGTATGGCCGAAGGGTACAAGACTTTTTCGGCATCGTCAATTCTTGCAGGGCAGTCAATCGAGGAAACTAATCGCCAATTTTCGGCAGTATCGAAAGCAGTAGCTGCCTTGGGTCTTGGGACGGAAGATGCCAAGGGTGTGTTCCTGGCATTTGGACAAATAATTTCCAAAGGCACGGTTCAGGCCGAAGAATTACGCGGCCAAATCGGTGAGCGGCTACCCGGTGCATTTAATCTTGCGGCCAATGCTATGGGCGTAACAACCGCTGAGCTGAATAAGATGCTTGAGCAGGGTCAGGTAGGATCAAAAGAGTTCCTGCCAAAGTTCGCGACAGAGTTGGAGAAGACCTTTGGCACCAAGGCTCAGGAAAATATCAAAACGCTGACTGGTGCGCAGAACAACTTCAACAGCTCGATGGACAAGCTCATCCTGGCAATCGGTGGCCGGTTAGAGCCGTTTCTCAAGGGTGCCTATAATCTGGCGGCTGGAATAGCTCAGGAGATTGCCAAGTCGGCCGGAACAAAAGATAGGGCTGCACAACGGGCAAGCGACATCGATAGGATTGCAGCTGCACGGACAAACAATGAGATTGTTCGTGAGCAAATCAAACTCGGAGGGTCTTTAAAAGCCCAGGATTTTGCAAGAAGCCGCATCCAGATAGCCAGCTTCAAACTTGCCGAGCTTCAGGCAAAAATAGATGAGCAATCGAATAAGGTAATCGACCTGAAGATCGCCAAAACTGGAGATGTAAATGGAGCAGCGACCGAGCGGTATAATAAAGCAGTAAAAGAACTCGACATCCTTTACGCCATGGATGCAATTTACACCAAGATGGTGGCCGTAAACGTGCAGCAGGTCAAGCCGAAGGAAAAGTCCACCAAAGAGACAAAGGCTGAAATGGATGCTGCGAAAAAACTTTACGAAACCCGGCTTAAAACGATTGACCTGGAAGAAAAGATTGCGCTCATAAAGGCGAGAACCTCCATTAGCAATTCGATTGATCTGGCTACTGAAGAATTTCTGATTACCGAAAAATTCAATAAGCAAAGACTCGAGGCTGACCGCAAAGCAGCCAGACAAGGGGTGCAGGGTGCCAAAGAAGCAGCACGGTTGAGAGTTGCCGAAAACAACTTGGCCTTTGCTGAAACGGCCCGAGGTCAGCAGAAAGAGGTGGCTGAGGCTAAGAAAGCAATCCAAGCGCAGATGGAAGAGATGCGCCAACTCGAAGCTAAGAGGAAGGAAAATGCTGATGAGAGTGCCAAGGCCAGAGCCGAGCAAACTCAGTTTGAAATTGAATTGAAACAGAAGCAGGCAGATGCCTTTGCTGAGATTGATAAAAATAGCGCAGCCGAGACCAAAAAACTTCAGGAAGAACTTTCGGAGGCTGAACTTCAGCAGTTCGAGAAGTCGATTGAACTGGCCTCAACGCTTACCAATGGCTTCGTCAATCTATACAATCAGCGACTGGATGCGCAGCTCTCGCGTATCCAGAAGCAGTATGATGAAGAGATTCGACTTGCCGGTGACAACGAGCAGAAGGTCATGGAGCTGAACGAGAAAAAGCGGCAGGCCGAGAAGGAAATCAAGACCAAGCAGTTCAGGGCCGACCAGGTGAACGCGGTGGCTAACGTGCTGTTTCAGTCGGCTCCGCAGATCGTCAAGTATGCGGTCACGGCTCCTCCTCTGGCTGCAATCGTAGCCGCCATTGCCGCAGCGCAGACTGGATTCATCCTCGCGCAGCCGGTACCGGAGTTTGCCAAGGGTACCCGTGGGAAAGCTCACAAGGGCCGAGCGATAGTGGGTGAAGAGGGCCGAGAGCTTGTGGTCACGGAGTCTGGGAAGACTTACCTGACCCCCGCCAATGCCAGCCTGATTGATTTCAAAGAGCGGTCGCACATCTTCCCGGCTGACATCACCGAGCGGATGATGGGCAGCTACTACGCTAACCGGACGGATACGTATGGCGGCAAGTCCACCAGTCAGCTGGAGCGCATTGCTGGGCTGCTCGAGAACCTTCCGGTTCACGCTCTGGAGTTGAATGAGTGCGGATTTGAGAAATTCATACGGACTCCCAGGAGAAGCACGAAGATACTTAACGCCAGAAATGGGTAAGTTTGAGCGATCATTTAAGTAAGGTAATCATGAAGAGGAAAAAGGCCGGAGTCATGCTTCGGTTTTTTTTTACCTATTTTTGACACATGGCAAGCTGGCAATTCTTCCTCGGTGGCGTTCAAATAGAAGAGCCGATAGGGTTCGATAAAATCGAGTTTTCGGCCAAGCGGCTCGAGGGCCACGGTATCGACCAGTCATTCAGCACCGAGATTCAGTTTATCGGGAGTTCCGCGAAGATTCTAAAAAGCTACTTCGACCAGCACTACATCAATCAGCCGCTGACTTTTGAAATCCTATCCGATGTCAACATCAACGGAAGCAACTACATTTTCTCGGGCTTCATCAATTTTGCGATTTACTCGGAAGAGCGCACCTGCGACCAACCCGGGTGGATGGTCACGGTCGGAATCCTGGAAGATAACTTCCGCGAAAAGTTTCTGGCCCGGCAGGATGCTGAACTCGACCTCACCAGAACGCAGGATCTGGAAGGTAACACCATCCCGGCTCTGACCTACCGGGTGCTGAGGATGCACACGCAGCAGCTCTACCTGGTTGCCAAGGCCCGGAACTATAGCCAGCAGCAGAGTTCGATTTTTTATGATTTCGGCACGGGGTGGACTCTGCCCGACTTCGCGACTGTGGTGCCGGCATATTACCAGAACACCGACTTCAAAGGAGCATTTGGTGATACCTTCAATCCGGTGCAGACCAAGTACAGCAGCACCAACGCCACCTTTGTCAATAACGGTAACTTTGCGAGGATAGTCACATTCAACATCCAGATTGAGGGTGAGTTTGCATGGAATCCAGCATTCGGGCCTCCTAACATCGGAGACAGTGCCAATGTGGTGCTATCCTTCCAGGTGCTTAACAGCTCCGGTGTGGAGGTGGAGCGGAGGTACACGAACGCTTCGGCCGTGAATGTGTGGAATGGTGTTGTAACGGGGGTGAACTTCAACTTCAGCACCTTCCAGACCTTTAGCCTAAACCCCGGAACCAGGCTGCTGATATTCATCCAGTGGGGTTCTGCTGGCAATGTACAGGTCGGAGTTTTTGGCGGAGGAGACCGGGCTATGTTTCTCCTGGTTGACAAGTGCTGCCTCAACGTGACCGAGCTGAATGCCGACCAGTTCGCCTCGGAGGTCAATGTCCTGAAGGTCGAAGATGCCTTCAGGCGCATACTCGAACAGATGACCGGTGATGCTACCACGTTTCTGAGCGACACGTTCAGCGAGGCTCTTGATGGCTGCTACTGGAACAACGCAATCACCAACGGTCTGCTGATCCGTAAAGCCCAGACCATAAACCGGATCGAAGGCGGCTGCAACGACATCGTCAGCCGGCCAATCGGATACAACACCACGTTCAAAGACTTGTTTGAGGGATTGGATGCAATCTTCTGCCTTGGGTGGCAATTCGAGCAGGACCAGTACGGCAAGTGGTACGTGCGGGTGGAGAGCCGCGATTACTTTTATCAGAAAAACTTACAAATCGCCTCCTTCGTAAAAGTTTCTGAATTTCGGCAGACGGCATCATCCGACAAGCTCGTCAACCAGGTCAGCATCGGGTACTCGGACAACTGGAAGAACATCGCGCTCTCCGGTCAGTGGGCTATCCACACGAATCGCGAGTACTTCATCGATAACAAGGCCAAGAGAGACGGGTCGAGTGCAAAGCTGGACATCAAGTCGGAGATCATTGCCGAGGGCTACGCTATCGAGTACAACAGAAGGCTGGCTTTTCTCAAGGATGACTCCGGGTCATCCGACCAGGCGAATGACAACAACCTTTTCATCGTCTGGATGAATCGTTTCGAGCTGACGGTTCCGCAGATCGAAAACTCACCCTATGCGATTGATGACTCGACCGGGCCGGTGACATTCGGCCCTGGGGAGGTCTCGGTTGCATCCAATTATATCACCGAGAGCAACTCGATCATAGGCAACCTATACAACATCTACCATACCCCCGCCAGAGTCGCGTGCCGCTGGTGGAAGGTGCTGGGCATGCACACCTATGGCATGACGAACCCACGCCTGCGCTACCAGTTCGGTGAGTATAACGTGGACTACAGCAGCCGGGTGACCGGAACGGATGAGAAGGAAAGCTGCCTCGAGGTTTTTGCTGGCGAGTACAGCCCACTGGAGGAGACTACCGACATTTATGAGGGGCTGCTGAATAGTGCCTACCAGGACTACCTCTTTCGGCCGATTACGATTGAGTCTACCGTGCCGCAGAGGCTCTGCGACTACATTGACATGATAAGGCCGGGCAATGGGGTGGTCAAGATTCAGGCCGGCTCTTACACGTTTTTCGGTTTTATCGAGTCGGCTACCAACCGGCCGCAAGACCCGAACTCGGGCAATACTGATTTTATTTTAACTTTGGCGAACATTGATGGCGGTGGTGGCCTTGGTGCCTTCTCGACCGGCTTCAGTAGTGGATTTGATGTTTTCTAAACTCTAAAAAATAATGCCTAATACCAGATCGCAACAAGCAACTCTGATTGCTACTAACCTGCCGGACAACACTTCGCAGGACATCACACCGCAAGACCTGCGCGATGTGCTGAACGATGGAACCACCGCAGCTGCATTTGTGGATGACACCAACACCTTCACCGGGAACAATGTCTTTGACCTTCAGGTGCAGGTTCAGGACGGGTACATTGATTGCAGCCCTGGCAACATCGAGTTGAATGACACCGGTGGACTTCTTCCGGCAAATTCAGGTAGCATTGCGATAGGTCTGGGCTTGTCGGCACCGACATCGGGAGACAACTGCGTGATTATTGGTAATCAGGCCAACCAGACCAGCGGAGACGGAAATGTGCTTATCGGTAATACAGCAGGAAGCAGTAATACTGGCGATGACATAGTTGCAGTCGGCACTAATGCAGGTACTAATAACAGCAGCGATCAATCGGTCGCGGTAGGTTATTGGTCGCTTGAAAGCAACAGTGCAGACGAAAGTATTGGCATTGGACCCTATGCTGGTCAGGGCAATAGTGGAGCCAACCTGATTGCTATTGGTGAACTTGCCGGCCAGAATAATGTATCGCAAGACTGCATTTTCATCGGGAAACAAGCCGGGCAGGATAATGCTGGTAGCAGTTCACGTGTTATTGCGATTGGCGAGAATGCTGGATTCCAGAATGATGGAGAGTTTAATGTATTTATAGGCGCAGAAGCTGGCAACACGGCTACAACAACCCAAAGTGTAGGAGTCGGGTATAGTTCAGGTTCGTCCAATAGTGGGAATAACGTGACATTTATAGGTGCCTCATCAGGTAATGCTAATACGGGCAATGCCGTAGTTGGTGTTGGCATTAGCACTGCTAATAACAATACCGGAGATGATGTTGTTGCGATTGGTAAGAATGCTTTAGGTCAGAATACCTCAGACAAGTGCATTGCGATTGGAACTGATGCCGGTTTTCAAAATACCAGCCCGTATGCGATTTTTTTAGGTTATCAGGCCGGTTATGCGGGCGGTGGAGTAACGCAAAGCAACGAAACTGGCCTTGTTGCAATAAAGACCGAGTATTTGCCGCTATTTGCCGACCACACTGCTGCCGAAAATGCAATTACGGTACCCAACGGCTATGTGGCCGGAACTACCTACCTCTACCGCTGTCAATCATCTGGATCGCATCAGAATTACATAGGCTGGGTTTCTCTGTAACATGCCGACTCTATCGCCATTCTACCGGTTTACTCCGGCATCGCTGAATGCCGGGTTCGGCCCTGAAAATGGCCGCACTGATGACATACTAGTTTATATCAACACAAACGTATTCACCATTGATGACCTGGTCGGGCTGAACATTCAGCAGTCAATCAACCTGATAAAGCTGAATTTCGCCTCTTATAATGTGCCGATGATTCAGGCCGGGCTTGAGTTGATTTACCCCAGTCCATGGCCGGTAATTACCGGAATCCAGACTTTGAACTTTAGCCTGAAGAATCCACAATTCGCGCCATTCATCGACATATCCATCACGCTAAATGCCGGAGTAGTAGTTGGCAATTCATACACCTACACGGCCAGCATAGTCTCAGGCACCGTAACCGAGCCGGCTCTGACCAACGTGGAGGGTGATGTCCAGTCGGCTCTCCGCGTGGTGGATTACAATGGTGCGGCCTTCTTCCCGATTGAATACAACTATCAGCAGAGCGTAGCTTACTCCAGCATCGCCAACGGGCGCAACTGGATTCTGGATGGCGATAAACCAGTGCCGGACCCATTGCCGGTCTCACCTTACGCCAACCCACGCAGAGAGACCTTCCCAGGTTTGACTCCGGACCAGACATACATGCTGACTCTGATGGGTAAGATCATCGAGTTTAGTCGCATCGGCACTCCGGTTGACACTGACATCATCAACTTCCTCAGCAACTCATTCGTGCCGGCTTCTTATGTTTCGGCAATCTGGAACACTGGAACCTTTGTCGAGTTTGGATTTTTCGCTACCGACCATGCCTTCCGCATCGTTGGCGAGTTTGTCTATGATTGGTAATGGCAGCTATTCTACCGGCCGACAGAAGACACAAGCCAGAACAGCAACACCACAACTCTTTACAACGGAGACAACCTGCCTTATAGCCCAAGACAACCTTTGCCGGATTTGATTACGCCATCTGGGAGCATGAATACTGGGATTTAGACTTCATCCACTTCAATGACTGCCCGGAGCCGAATGCTGAGACTTACTTAATGCCGATTAAGCCGGGCGATGTCTACCAGTTCAACGTGCCGGTGGAAGATGGTAACCTGGTAGGCCTGACCGATGTGCTGGTCGGAATTATGACCGAAGACGAGGTATTTATTCAGCAGATTGGAACTGCTACGGTCGGGTGCCGGACTTATGTCTGGGAGTTGGACTCGGAGTATGAAACCAATGTACCTTATTATCTATACATTACAACGGCCGGCAATTTCAGCATTGATGACTCGCTTTTCTTTTTCGAGCCAACCGGTGGACCTTGGGCCACCACGCTCGAGGCATTGCAAGCTATCGATGAGCAGCTGACGGTAGGTGATTTCTCCTATGTGCCAAATGGTACCGGCTGGACAGTTACGTGGGTGATTCCACCGGGCTATCCGGCCGATGTTATTGTCGGTAGTACGAGTTACTCCGAGTCGGGAGAGCCTTTCCCGTTTATCAATCAGATTGAAGCCGACCTATGCTGCGGCACCCAGTTCAGGGCATCGGTAACCATACCACCGCTGGCTGATGGCTGCTATAAGTTCTGCCTCTATAACCTGAGCGAGGAGGTCAATCAACTCTACTCGGTTAGCCAGCTGCTTCAAATGAAAAGCTGGGATTGTTTCTCGCAGATGCTTGAGTTTTGGGGGGCGATGCAGACCGTGACAGAGGGCTTCGATTACTACGGAGACTGGAAGCAACGCATCCGGGTTGACCTGCAAAGCGGGGGCGATCGTGTAAAAATCGAAGAATCTATCTATCGCAACAGCGATGGCACGTACCAGCGGCCGTCTAACTTTACGGACAAAACCGTAAGTTTACACACTGAATACATCGACTTGCCCACGCAGAATGCTATGCTTGCTGCCACCAGGCACCCAGCGTTCGTGCTAGCCGGTCAGTCGCTATTTGTCACCGGTGATGTCGAGGTTGCCACTACTCAAGACAACACCACGGAGACATCCTTTTCGACCTTGGCCCAAGTCAAGTTCGAGGCGCAAATCCAAGGTTTCCAGCCAAAAAATAACCCTTGTATCGGGTGCTAAAATCATGAATTTATTACTCACTTGTCCACCAGAGCCATGTTATAGCAACATTGCTTGCGACATCGAAAAAGAAGGCCGGGTGGTTGCGGTGGTTTTCGTCAAGAAATCATCGGCCAGCCTTGTCAATAAGACCTCTCAAGCTGCATGGCTTAACTCATTCTGGTCGCTCGCCCTTACCGGTGATGCCATCCTGATCTTAAACATCAGCGGAGAAAAGCCTCGTCCTGAAACTGCGACTCTTCCTGGTCGCGGCCGTCAGCCCAACAAAATGGGCGCGAAGACTCACACTCTTAACCTTTTTGACATGCAGATTGTCGGCAATGTTCAGTTCTACAACGACATGCTGAAATCCAGCATCAACTATGACCTCTACTACATCACACCAAACCTCATCTGGGATGCCAGCGGTCAGGTTGTGACCGTCAACGGTGATGTGGTCATCCAGAATGACCTCACCCAATACATCTCTGGCGAGGTGACGGTTATGTGGCAGCAAAATGGTACTCCGCTCCCTTATGACTTCCAAGACACGGTTATCAACGAAGGGCTGAACTACATCGTGACCGGAGCCACATCGGTGACCATTGACTGCGCAGGAGGTGAGACTGAGTCCTACACTGCTGCGCTGAATCAGCCGGTTAGCGCAGCCCTTCCGAACATTGTCTGGACGGTTACGGGCGATCAGGATGCTATCGATGCCACTGGTGCGGTTATGGACTCGACTACTGGTGTGCTTGAGTTCAACGCTATCGATGGTGGCACCTATCAGCTTCAGGTGGTTGCGACCAGCGAAACTGGCTGCGTAATTGGCACACTGCTCATCACAGCAACATCAACCTGCGCACCATAATGAATGAGGAGTTAATCGGGGTAATCCTTGACATTGTCAACGATCCGGAGTATCGCAACGGAAAGACTGAGTTTCTCGAAGAGATTCGGGAGATTGCAGAGCAGCTTGCTCCGCACTTTGATGAGGACTACCCCGAGGAACTCTTACGCCATAATCACCCAGGTGAGGAGGAGTGGGCGAAAGCCTACCGGAAGCATCGCTGGACTGCCGTCTCCATGATGGTAACCGGCCGAATCAAGACCACGCTGTCGAAGATTCAGCAAGCTGATGACTTCCGCATCAAGATTAATGATGACCCGGCAATGACGGGCATTATCGCGGAGAACAGCTTCAAGAAATACCTTTTCGAGGATCAGCCGAAATTCAAGTCTCTCGAGGCTTGGGCATTTCAGATTTTTCTCGACACCTATTTGAAAGATGCCAACGCGGTGGTTGTGGTTTTGCCTGACCTCTCTAAGTTCTGCTACTCCGGCAACCCGGAAGACATCGACTGGAGCCGGCCTTACCCTCAGATTTATGAGTCTGAAGACATCCACTACCACACGGAGTCTGGATGCATCGTCAAGGCGAAAGACTACAAAGGACCAGGTGCCGATGGGTTCATCAAAAAGTGGGATCAGTTTCTGGCGATAAGTAAAGAGGGGCTGGTGTTGTTACGGGCCTATCGTGACTGGGAAAC
>OGVL01000071.1_pt1 | contig 10667 bp, 10 predicted proteins | sample 1575781 | NCBI WGS metagenome assembly OGVL01 (sample SAMN07581553, study PRJEB24739) | freshwater metagenome | place: Singapore | collected 2015-04 | reverse complement strand
GTTTCCCAGTCACGATAACAACGGGCTTAGCGGTCGTAACGGAGACGGCGCAGGGCGAGGATGGACAAATAACGATTAGTGTAATTATACCGTCGGGCTACGTAACGCCGGATATGTTGCAATCGGGCACGGTTGACACGCTAACGACGATAAGCGTAACGGATGCAACGTCGGTAGATACGGCGTATGTGATTGTCAACACAATCAACGCCCTGGAGCTACCTTGGGACGGCAATAGCGTTGTGGGCTATGTAGCAAGCGGGGGCGGTATTAAGAACGCCGTATACCTGAACGTCAACGGGAAGAACATCCTGATACAGGGCGGCGGCGCAATGGACATGAGCGCTAATGAGGCAGGGGATATATTGACCATTACAAGCGCAACGAACGTAGTCGTGCAGCAAGTAACGGGCGTCGGCAGGGCGTATAGCGTGGTGGACGCAATTAGCACGGTGCGCCTGCCGTGGGACGGTAACGCGATCCTGGCCGTAACGGAAGAGTTCGTCAGTAACGACGTTACATTGACAATCAACGACACAACCGTAACGTTCAAGGTGGGCGTTACGGATGGGGACAAATCAGATATAACCGTTGCGGGCGACACATGGACAATCAAGGATAACGCGGTGCAGTGGACTAACCTCGACCAGGCAACGCGCGACAGCATCGCGGCGGCGGGGTTTTCTATGCCCGTGGATAGCATCACCTTCAACAACAACGAAAGCGACCCGGATAGCCTGGAGCTGCAATACAATTATGACAAGGGCAGCTTGGTGTACGGTGCCAACGGCGGGGTGGAAATACCCATCCTGCCTGGGCATTGGTACGTGCGCAACGATACCACCGTAACGCTCACTAAGGGCACGGTAGTACGCGCAACGGGCACCATGGGCAATAGCGGGCGCATCAAGGTGAAACACATGATAGCCGACGGCAGCGTAGACGCTATGTACCTGCTGGGCATTGCAGCGCACGACATAGCGCCGGGGGAGGATGGGTATGTAATGACCCAGGGGAAAATACGGAAAATCAATACCAATGCTTATACGGAAGGGGCGGTCTTGTACGCGGACGATTTCATACCCGGCGGGCTGACCGAAATTGAACCGTCGGGGTCAAAACTGAAGCTGCCTATTGCCTTCGTGGTGCATCAGGCCACAAACGGCACGCTGGCGGTTCGCATTGACCCAGGCAGCTACCTACGGGACTTGCACGACGTCGGAATACAGGGCGCGGTCGCGGGCGATGTGCTGAAGCTGGGCGGCAATGGCACCTGGCAGCCGGGAAAGGATAGCACGATATACAAGTTCGACGGAACACTGACCGGAAACCGAACAATGTTCATGAATGGCTTTCAGTTGCTATTCAAGGACACATCGGATATATACGACTATGTAGATATACGCGAAAACTATGTAAGCGTCACCAACACCCAAAACGATTACCGTCAGACCATGACCCAGTACGGCCTAACAAATGCCGGATTCGTCAGCCCGGAAAAGACGGAAATTAGAATGGATATTGGTGAGATTAGGCTATATGCGACCGATACGAAAAACACCTCCCCCTCCCCTGGCCCTGACCTTCGCATTGACGGCGATGGCAGCATCACCTTCCGCGTGAGCGCCGGGGGCACCCTTGATTCGCTGTACGGGAAAAACGCGCAGGGCGAACTTACGGCCATTGATAGAGATGTTTTCTACTCCACCGGGTCAACGGTGCCCGTGAGCAATGGCGGCACCGGGCTAACGACGTTCGGCGGGGCGGGGCGGGTGCCGTATAGCACCGGGGCGACGGGGACGGGATTGCAGTTCGATACGCTTTTCAGGGTCAGCCCTACCAATGGGAATTTTGTTTTTGGTGCTCCATATATGAACAATACCAATAATATCATAATCGGGCGCGTCGAGGGTTCTATTTTGGGAAATAATAGCGGAACCGGGAATATTTCGATGGGCGCAAATACGATGTACGCACTGACAAGCGGCGCAACGTATAATGTAAGCATCGGGCATTACGCGGGCTACCTTAACGAAACTGGAGATGATAATGTAAACTTGGGCACCAATGCTGGTAGCGCAATAACAAGCGGTTCAAGAAATATTAATATCGGGCGATTAAGCGGCGCGGGCAATGCAACAGGCAGCGACAATATTATAATTGGCACTGAAATTAGATCACCTATTGACAACGGCAGCCGTCAACTTGCTATCGGCAATATAATTTTCGGCGTAAACATGGACAGCATCAATAAGGCTATCCCCGTCAACGGCAAAGTTGGCGTCAAGGTTGCCTCCCCCACGCGGGACCTCCACGTTGCCGGCGAAATGCGCGTTACCGACCTGGACGCAGGCGTGACCCCCTCGCAGCTCGTCGGGGCGGATACCAACGGCGTATTTCATGGGGTAACCCTGGGCACCGGGCTAACGATGAGCGGGGATACGCTAAGCGCAACGGCAGCGGAATATATCGGGATTGTGATATATGCCCCGGACGATACGGTAATCAATTCAACTTTCAGCAAGGACTTTTTCATTGTGCCGCAGGGGCTGAACGGCTATTGCGTTGAAGGCGCTACCTCGAAGGCGCTGGCAGGCACGGGCACGGCGGATATTCAGCTCAGGGTTGCAGGCACGGATTATTTTCTATCCTCAATATCGGGCACCACCGCAGCCAATGCCAACACGAACATAAGCCTAAGCACTGGCAATGTCATACGCGGCAACATAGAAAACCTATCGGGCACGCTGATTGGACTGGGGCTAACGATTGAAATTAAAAAAACTTGTAACTGAAAAAAATGATAATATGAAACGGATACTTTTCTTTTTCCTCCTCCTCCCCGGCCTGGCATACGCGCAGACGGCAAAGGACACGGTAAACGTCCTGACCGACGCAGAAATCACGGCGGGCACGCTGGTAGATAGCGTGAAAATGTACTACATCCAGGGCGCTGCCTGGAAAAAATCGCGCATGGATAGCCTGGCGGCGTACATCGTGACCAAGAACGGCGCGGGCGTAACGACCGGGGACAAGGGCGATATTACCGTCAATTCGGCAACGTCCTGGAGCATTGACGCAGGGGTGATTGATTCTACCAAGATCGCAGCGGGCGCGGTGCAGACAAGCGACCTGGCAGACAATGCGGTAAGCGCGGGGAAAATCGCAGCGGGCGCGGTAACAACGGCGAAGCTGGCCGACGGCGCGGTGGATAGTGCGAAGATAGCGGCATTAGCGGTGCAGACTTCCGACCTGGCAGACAACGCGGTAACGACCGGAAAAATCCTGAACGCTGCCGTAACCACCGCCAAGCTCGCAGCGGACGCGGTGGATTCTACGAAGGTGATTGCCGGGGGGCTGGCTGGTAGCGACCTTGCGGATAACGCGATTACGTCGGGAAAAATATTGAACGGGGCGGTAACAACGGCGAAAATAGCGGATAGCGCGGTGGATAGTGCGAAAATCGCAGCATCAGCAGTGCAGACGTCGGATATTGCGGATAACGCTATCACGACGGCAAAGGTATTGAACGGCGCAATCACAAAGGCAAAGCACGCGGCCAACAGCGTCGGGGCGCTGGAGCTGGACACGACGGCGGTAACGGCGGGTAGCTATGTGAATCCCCGCATCACGGTGGACGCGGACGGCAGGCTTACGGCGGCGGCGAGCGATACGATGGCCATGATTATAGCGTGCAGCGATGAGACCACCAATCTGACCACCGGGACGGCAAAGGTTACATTTAGGGCGCCGTTTGCTTTTACAATTTTGGGTCTTCGGGCGAACGTTAACACGGCGCCGACAGGCAGCACAATTATCGTGGATATTAACGAGGACGGCAGTACGATAATGACCACCAACAAACTAAGCATTGACGCATCAGAAAAAACAAGCGTAACAGCGGCCACGGCGGCAGGCATTACGGATAGCGCGATTGCCAACGATGCGGAGATTACTATTGACATAGATCAAATAGGCAGCACGGCGGCAGGCAAAGGGCTGAAAGTAACTATCCTATATCGGAAAAATTAATTCATTAACGAAAAGCAACAGTATCATGTACAGCGAAGAAAAAATCTATGATGTGTTAAGCACTATCCAAAATCAATCTAAGGCAAAGCCGTATTTCGCAATCTGCCAACCCCGGCGCGATGCAAGCGAAACTCCGGCGCAGGACTTTGCGGCGCAATACGGCGGAACTTTCCCGCTGGCACTTGAAAACTACTCGCACACGTTTCTTCAGGTAAGCGGGCAACCCGTGGACGTGGCGCGAAATATGCTGCTTGAGGCAGCGGTTGAGCGCGGGGCAAAGTACGCGTTTTTCATTGGCGAAGATACCGTGCTACCATTCTACGCGTTTCAGGAATTGCACCGACTCGCAGAAGCCAACCCGGACGCGGTGATTAGCGGGGTGTATTATTTCAAGTGCGGAGGGCCGATGATAATGATACGCGATGAGGAAATCCCTTGAAAGAAAAAATCCTCTACACACAGAATCTTAAGTTAGCCACCACGCTTGCCACTTTTGGAGTTCCCTTTCGAAAAGATGAGCCGCTAAGAGTCGTCGAAGACTCCGACAATGGCAACAAGAAAACAATCTTTTTCTTTTTTGAGGATACGCCCGAAAAGCTGGGAGAGAAAATCATTGAAAGGTGGGAGGCCGGATGGTCGGCCATCACCGACTATGACGATCCGCTTGCCTATTGCCGAGCCATTCTTGAAAACAGGGAAAGACTTTTGGATGCCATGAACAACGCAACCCCGCTGGTTAAAAAGCAAATGGGGAAAACAACTCTTCTTATCAGCAAAAACGCCAGCCCGGAGCTTAAAAGGAAACTAAGCAAATACCTATGAGCGACTTGGACTTTATCAAGGATGATGAGGCGTTAGGCAAAAGATTGGACAAGGCTTTTGCCCTGGGCGAAAGGCAGTTCAAGGGCGAAAAGCTGAACAAATTCACCTTGGGGCATCGCATCATTCTAAATCAGATTAGAGAAGAAAATGATTCTACGGAGTTTTTTATTTGGTCAACGCTTTATTGCTTGGTCACGCCAAGGTCAAAACTTGTGGAGCTTGGATGGGACAAGAACAAGTTTAGGGGGGCCGTCTTGGATTGGGCGGATAAGTTTGTAGAGGAGGATTTTATCGAGGCAGTCAAGATCGTTGAGGATGTTTTCAAGGAAATTAGCGAGTCCAAGGTTGTCTCTGATGGGGGAGGGGGCGACCCAAAATAGAACAGCCCGGTGGGGTGGCGGCAACCATCTGGCTCTTTGCCAAGGAATTTGGATGGGGCAAGGATTATGTTCTTTGGGAGATGGGCGAAGCGGAGTTATTTCAGCTTGAACACGCCATCTTAATTAACAAGGGCATAGATGTTAGAAGGCCAACCAAGAACGCAGACAAAATAATAGACAATCTTTTAGGCTGATTATGGCAACCTTATTCAAGCTGGACGCAACCGAGTTCAACCAGACAATAGACAAATACCTAGAGCTTTCCAGAAGGGACAGGGTAAATGAGTTGAACCGAAGGGCGGCGAATATCTGCGCTAGGGCGGCGAATCTAACCCCAAGGGCAGGCTCAGATCGCATCGTTAGAGATATGAAAGCCATTGAAACCGTAGTTGCCTCTTATGTAAAAACTACGAAAAGGAGGGGAGAATATGTTGCCCTTGGAAAAGGCGGCAAAACAACCCAAGGAGAATCTACAATCGGATATATGGGAAAAGCAGAAGCCTTTGCCATCGCAAACTTTAGGCTTCAAAGGGGAAAGAGAATGGGGTTTTATTCTCAATTTCCGAATAAATTAGCAGGGCCGGGAAGAAAGAAAAAAGGAGGAACCGCAAGTCAGTTTTATCAAAGATTCGTCAATAGGGCCAAGTCATCAAGGGGGTACATAGCGGCAGGGTGGTTGCCAGCCTTTAAGCATTTCTCGCAGATAGCCAAAGGCAAAACAATTAAGATTAAAGGAGGATTAGATGAATTCTTCAAAAAGCTAAAGGGAAGTGCGGGGAGAGGATTTGGGATTGAGGCAACACCAGTTGGAGACAAGGTAAAGGCCATCTTTGTAAATACCGCCAATGGAGCGGGAAAGATAGGGCAAAGAGCCTTGCAAGACGCATTAAGAGAAGAACAGCAAGACCTTGTTATAGGCATAGAAAAGAACGAGCAACGGATTCTTAACACGGTAAATAGATAACATGGCCTTTGTATTAAGAGGAGAGATTGAGATTGACGGACGGAAGGGAACCGCCGTTCTGCGAGGTATTCAAAGAGAGGCCAAGGCAACCTCAAGAAGCTTTGACCAAGCAGGGAAATCCACCGCAAGCCTAGTCTCATCTTTCCTTAAAGCCAACTCTGCCGCCTCTGTTTTTGGCACAAGCCTAAGAGCCTTGGGCAGATTTGGCGGGGCGGGAATCCTTGGGGCAGGGGCGGCAACTGCTTTGAATAGATTCGGGGAGGCCGTCAAAAAGAACGCCACGGACTATTTTCAAGCCCAGAAATCCTTGGCCGATGCCTTTGAAACAAGCTTCAAAAGCAAGAATGTTGAGGAAGCCCAAGCCGGACTTGCAAGAACAAGGGAAATTGCCGATGAATTAAGGGGCAAACTTACCCAGCTTGGCGCACTTGGGAATATTCTTGGGGGGCTTGAAAAACTGACAGGGCTAAAAATATTCGGTGTTGAAGATACCAAGAAAGCCCTTGACCAAGCCAAACAACAAGTCGAGGAACAAGAAAAAATAGTTGAGGCAAGAAAGAAGGAAAAGGAACAAATTGATGCGATTGAGGAAACCACAAGGCAACAAATCAACCAAAGAAAGGTCACGGCGGAAACCCTCAAGCTTATTGATGGAATTAGAAAAACAAGAAAAACAGGCGTTCAGCAATTAGAGCTAGAAGTTGCAACAGCTATAGATTTAAGAAACGAAAACGAAAGAACCCTTGAGGTTCTTGAGGCAACCAATCAAGCGGAAAGAAACAAGGAAGAAATTCAAAAGCGAAGGATTGCAAGGGCGCAACTTGAACTGAACATCGTCAAGGCGCAAGGGGCATTAAGGCTGGGACAACAACAGCAAAAGGGCGAGGTGCTTACTGGTTCTAGGACTGGACAACAGGCTTTATCGGTTGCCCAAAAACAACAGGAAAGAGCTACATCAAAACAAGCATTTAGGGAAGAGGCGCAAGCAGTTAAGGAAAGGCAAGAACAAGAAAACAAAGTTAGGGAAGCGCAGGGGCTTCCAAGATTAAGCCAAGCAGATATAAGAAAACGAATGGCCGCCGAAGCGGTTGGGGGAGAAGTTGCAAAAACCGCAGAGGGTATTAAGGCAATGACCCCATTCACACCGGGAAACCTTGTTGATATTCAAAAGAAGGAACTTGCTGGAGCCACCGCAAGGCAGATGGCCGCACCAACGGTTTTTAACAAAAGAGTAGAAGAGTTTAAGACTAGGGAAGCTCAAAAAGTCATGCAAGAGGAGGCCACGGAAAAGAAAAAGGGTGGCTACCAAAAGACAAAAATAAGGAGCGCACCCAGCGGAGGCGGTGGTGGCGACCCCCTTGCCTCCGCAATTCAAGCATTGGCCGACAAACTCCCGGCCGCAGTCCCGGTTTAATTTATGGCAACAACAATTATTGGTTTAGAAAGTGGCTCTGACTTTGAGCCGGAAATCCAATCCGTCACAATGAAAGATGGGATTACCGCATTTTCCTTTAATGTTATTGGAAAATATAATGACCTTTCGACCCAATATCTAATTGACTCACCAGTGATTAACGTTCCAAATGGCCCCCGAGGTAATTTCAAAGTAACAAACAGGAATTTACAGCATATTTCTGGTGGAGTACAAGGCATTTACAGGCTTTCCGTCTCGGCCGAGGGAGGCACAGAAAATCAATCTCAAATTACAGAAACATCATATTCTTACGCAGTTCAGGACGAGGGAGGAATCTTAAATATTACAACGGGAGTTGGCGGACAATTACCAATTCAATATAGGCTTGAATGGCTATATCCAAGCGGAACCGTGATTACAAACTCACAAAGCGCAAGCTCATCAAAGGCTGAAGCTTTGGCCAAGGGCCTGGTGGGCGGTCTCTCTGTTCAGGTTATTTTAGATCGGCCATTAAATGTGACGAATGGTAAAAAAATAGATCAAGAAAAGGTGATTATTACTGGAACTTCTGTTGAACAAGCTGGCGGCCTTTACCGAATAAGGGCTACGGCATCAAAGGGCGCAAGCCCAACATTCTAATGCCTAATTTTTACGGCTCAAAACCCAGAGGCTCAAAGGGCAATTCTCAGCCTAGAGGCACAAAAGACTCCACGCTTGTCCCAACTCACGAAGACGGACAAGCCTTAAAATGCTCCTATCTTCATCAGCTTGAGGGAGCTATCAAGGCAAGAACGCCAATCGCCGGGGCGGGTATCACCATTCAAACAGCGGATGGGGGTAGCACCTTTAGCCTTAGCGGGGGACTTGTCACACTAAATGTTTGCTCAAACGGAGTACCTTCAACTTTGATCGTTTATGGAGTGGCTGGGGCTCCTTACACACCTTAACAACGAAAGACAACTAAATGAGCGTCTATACCCTTAACATTGATGTGGACAATAAAAAGCTTCTTCCGGCAAGATCGGGAGGCGCATACGCCGTCCCATCCTTTGCGCTTTCAGACACAGTAGAGCTTCGGCTTTCTTTCTTGCGGCAAAACAGCGGAGTTTTAAATTACATAGATTATTCGAACGATTCAATTAAGGTTGCGGTTGGGGCAACGGCGGCAACCCCAAGTGACGGCGAATTTAGGCTTACATGGAATGGCGCAACCAGCTCGGCCATTTCCTATAATGCAACAACATCCCAAATCCAAACCGCACTTGCCACGGTTGTAAGCAACACGGTCACAGCTTTAAGCGGAGTCTCCTACGGATGGCTTGTCACCATGACGACCTCCGGAATTTTTACTGGGACAACGGCGGGGCTTGGAGGGGATGCCTTCACGCTTTATCCAAATTCAAGCGTTTTGATTGGGACAGACAGGGCGGCGACAGGCGGGGTGCAGATGCGCCAGACTGTCAGGCTTGTTCAGCAACCCGCCGCATATAGCGATTCTTTCACAAATTCCCAAACCACGGGCGGGGCGACACTAACACAAGTACAATCTGGAACCGCAACGCAATCCGCAATTTATGCCCTAAAGGTGGATAATGATGTTTACTCAGGCCAATATACCCTGATCTTTGGGAACCAAGCTGTCGGCCTTCCGTTCAATGCGGCCGATTCCCAGATTCAAGACGAACTTTCCAAGCTGACGGGCATAGGCAAATTCTTCGACAATAACTCAGTCACAAGGGCAAATGTCGAGGTGGATGGAGCCAATGGAAACTTTGGCATAACCTTTGTTGGCAATTTATCCAATACCAATATCACTTCGGCCTTCAGCGTAAACGATTCTGCGCTGATTCGGCCCCCATTCAAAGTTGGTGTTTTAACGCTAAATACATCGGCTCTTGGAAATATTTTAAGGACAGCCCCCAACACGGAACTTTTCTTCGAGGTTGAGGTTGTGCAGGGGGGAAACAGAAACACGGTATTCAGCGAAGCAGTAACGATTGACGGAAACCCAATTATTGTTTCCGGCTCCGCAGTTCCCGCAGATCAAGCCTCTTACTATACCAAGGCAGAGGCAAATTCTGTTTTCGTTGAGGACTCAACTTCAAATGTAGATGCGACAAATAGAAGGCTTAAAAATTCGGGAGGAACGACCATCGTTGATTATGGAGCCTCCCTATTCGGATCAGGCGGGATGGTCAATCTTTCTGCATCACAAGTCACCATCGGGGCTTATCCTGTTTATGTTAATTCTACGGTGACAGCAACCGGGGCGGTATCATTCGGGGGAGGAATGGCGGTTTCGGGGAATTTGGGATTCTTTGGAACCGCACCCACAGCGCAAGGCTCCGGCATAAATATAGCCAACGCCATAACAAAAAGTGGGATTATTTCATTCACACAACCAACCCAAGCCAATGTAATTTCAAATGTTATTTCGCTTGGACTCATCCCCTCTTCTGCGACTTACGGGGTTTTGCCCTCAAGCCCAAGAACGCTCACGACCACGGCATCAATATCCTTTGGAACGATTGGAGGAAACGATACTGTAACGGCGAATGTAACCATCACGGGTGCATCTATCAATGATATTGTTTTAATTGGATTGCCGTCCTCTGTTTGCCCCGGCCTTGGTTTTTTTGGGCATGTTATCTCTGCGGACACCATTGAAATTGATGCTATAAATGGAACAAACAGTAGCCAAACACAATCCGCACAGACTTTCAGAATCAGCGTGATAGGCTATTAAAAGCCTAATCTGAAATCCCCATGCTTTTCATGCCCTATACAATTCCGGGCGGTGTGGCATGCATTGATCGTTATGGCCCACTGCCGGGGGCGGATCACAAGGAAATAAGCTTCATAAATTTTTGGGATATTTTTTGGAATATAAAAACATGGATTATAACCTATAATTATTCTTTTCGACATTTTCAAGTCTATGACAGACCTATTTTAGCCTTTTCACTTCAGGGAAGCGGTTCTTATACTTGGTTTACGGGCGACCCCTTATCGTGACTGGGAAACAGATCGGAAGAGCACACGTCTGAACTCCAGT
>OGVL01000069.1_pt1 | contig 10705 bp, 5 predicted proteins | sample 1575781 | NCBI WGS metagenome assembly OGVL01 (sample SAMN07581553, study PRJEB24739) | freshwater metagenome | place: Singapore | collected 2015-04 | reverse complement strand
TACACGTACTGACACACTCTTTCCCTACACGACGCTCTTCCGATCTAAATGGTGCATGGAATGGTATCTACACATACACAAACACAACCACATTAACACGTTCTACAGATTTTGATACTAATATTGAAATATCCGGTGGTGATTTTACTTTCGTAACATCAGGCAGCACATATGCAGACAGTGGTTGGGTGCAAACAACAGACAGTCCTACAATAGGTACAAGTAATATTGTTTGGTCACAGTTCTCAGGAGCCGGCACATACACAGCAGGCGATGGTCTTACTTTAGTAGGAACTCAATTCTCAGTCAATACCTCATTACCAAACTTAACTAGCGTAGGTACATTAACTAGTTTATCAGTAACAGGTAATATAACCACTGCAAACACAGGTAATTTTGGAACATTAGTTGTAACTGGTACTAGCAATTTAAATGCTATCAGCAATATCACAATAACAGGTGGTAGCAACGGGCAAGTACTAACTACAAATGGTAATGGTGGATTAAGTTTCGTAACTATCGATACTTGGAAAATACAAAATGGTGTCAGTAATGTAAGTATCCCGTCAGTTAATGGTAATGTAGCAGTTATCATAGCCAGTAATAACATAGCAAATTTTTCTACAGGTGGACTAACAGTAATAGGCAATATCACTGCTAACACAGGTGGATTTACCGGTGACGGTGGTAACTTAAGTAATATAACAGGAACTAATGTTACTGGATCTGTTGCTAATTCAAGTTATGCCACTACAGCAGGTGGTGCAGATACAGCAAATACTATTACTGTAAATGCTCAACCAAATATTACAAGTGTTGGTACATTAACTTCATTAGTTGTAAGTGGAAATGCTAATGTTGGTGCAATATTAACAAATAATATAAAATATGCAAATGGCGACACATATCAATTTACTACTAATGCGGGCGGATTAAACACCTATGTCCAGTTTAATGACGCTAATATATTTGGTGGTGTTGCAAACTTTACATTTAATAAAACAACAAATACATTATCAGTAACAAATATTGTAAGTAATGGTGCAGGATTAACAAGTCTGACTGGCGCTAATGTAACTGGTACTGTAGCAAACGCTACACATGCAAGCACGGCAAATACAGTAACAAATTCAAGTCAACCAAATATCACTGTTTTAGGTACACTAGTTGGACTAACAGTAACAGGTAATATAAGTGGTGGTAATCTTAATACAACCGGTCGTGCTAATGCAGGGTCATTAACAGTTAGTGGCAATGCAACTATAACAGGTAATCTAACTGTATCAGGTGTAACAACATTCGTTAACACAGCAACATTAGATGTTGAGTTCCCAATCATTGGTGTGGGTCGCGGCCCTAATAATGCGCCATTAACAACTAATGATGGTAAAGATCGCGGTGAGCAACTTTGGTACTTTACTTCTACAGAAAAACAAGCATTTATAGGTTATGATAACAGTACTGCTAATTTAATAGCGGCTACTGACGTATCTATATTCAACGAAGTTGTTTCTGTAAACAGTTGGGGTAACTTTGTTGCAGGTAGTTTGATAGCGCAAGGTGCATTACAAGTAGCCGGTAACGCAACTATTAATGGTAATTTAACAGTTGTGGGTAATACAACCTATACCAATGCAAATAGTTTGAATGTTCAAAATCCAATCATTACAATGGGTAGAGGTGCAAACGATGCGCCACTAGTAAACAATGATGGTTTTGATCGTGGTTCTCAGATGTGGTATTATACTACAAGTGAGAAATCAAGTTTTGTAGGTTACGATAATAGTTCAGGTAAAATTATTGCGGCTACTGACGTAGATATTGCTAATTATATTGTTAATGTTAATAGTTATGGTACATTCGTTGCAGGTAATTTAGAAGTTGCAGGTATCGTAGCCAGCGGTGATTTAAGTGCAGCCAATGTACTAGGTGGTAACACAGTATCAGCGAATTATTTTAGTGGCACGTTAACAACTGCAAGTCAGCCAAACATTACAAGTTTAGGTACACTAGCCAATTTAAATGTAAGTAACAATTTTACAGCAGCCAATATTACATCAAACACAGGTAAGTTTACAGGAAATGCAGCCGGATTAACAAATATACCAGGCGCAAATGTAAGCGGCGCTGTTCCATATGCTAGTGTTGCAAATAGTGTAGCGTTAGCCAATGTAGTTGGAATAGGAAATATCGCTAATCGTAATATTGATGGTAACTCAAGTAATATACTTTATGGTAATGGTGTTTTTTCAAGCGCACCTGTTACTTATGGCAATAGCAACGTAGCAACATTCTTAGCAAGTTTTGGTAGCAACACTATCTCAACTACTGGTAATATAAGTGCTGGTAATGTTAGTGCAACAACATTTACTGGTGCATTAAGTGGTGCCGCAACAACTGCCGGTACCGTTACAACAGCCGCACAACCTAACATCACAAGTGTTGGCACATTAACTTCACTCAACGTATCAGGCAATGCTAATGTTGGTAATATTGGTACGGCAGCACTAGTAGCAACAGGTACAGGTTCATTTAGCGGTAACGTTAACATGAACAATAAAAACATCAGTAACGTTGCTGAACCTGTAAACGCACAAGATGTTGCTACAAAGAATTATGTAGATACTACAGCACAAGGATTACACGTGCATGATAGTTGTAATGCCGCAACTACTGGCACTCTTGCAACATTATCAGGTGGTTCTACAACTTACAATAATGGAACTAGTGGCGTTGGGGCAACTATTACTACAACTGGTTCTTACACTACTATTGACGGAGTAACAATTAATATTGCTGGTACACGTATTCTTGTTAAGAACGAAGCCAATGCAGTATGGAATGGTGTATATGTTTATACCAATTCAACAACATTGACACGTGCTACAGACTTTGACACAACTACTGAAATGGCAGGTGGCGACTTCTTATTTGTAACATCAGGCACTACACAAGCAGATAGCGGATGGGTGCAGACAACGGATAATCCTATACCGGGTGTAAGCAGTATTGTATTCAATCAATTCAGCGGTGCAGGAACTTATCAAGCAGGCACTGGATTAACATTAACTGGTCAAACATTTAGTGTTAATGCAAGTCAAACACAGATTACAAGTGTTGGTACATTAGGTTCATTGGGTGTAAGCGGTACTATAACGGCTGCGAATATCACAGCAAATACCGGTGTATTTACAGGTAATGCTGCAGGTCTTACCAACTTAGCGGGTGCTAATGTAACTGGAACTGTAGCAAATGCAACATATGCAACAAGTGCAGGCACTGCAACCAGCGCAACAAGTGCCACTAGTGCAACAAGTGCCACTAGTGCAACAACAGCAGGTACAGTAACAACGGCAGCCCAACCTAATATTACAAGCGTTGGAACACTAACAAGTCTTTCAGTTACAGGTAATATCACAGCAGGTAATATCACAGCAACGCATTATGGCGCAGCCACAGGATTAACAAGTATTCCGGGTGGCAATGTAACCGGTACAGTAGCAAATGCAACATATGCAACAAGTGCAGGCACTGCAACAAGTGCAACCACTGCAGGTACAGTAACAACTGCCGCTCAACCCAATATCACATCAGTTGGCACACTTAGTGGTCTTAGTGTAACAGCAACTATCACAGGTAGTGTTTCAGGTACAGCCGGCACAGTAACAACTGCGGCTCAACCAAACATTACAAGTGTTGGTACATTGTCAAGCGTAACTGTGTCAGGTGCCGCTACATTGACTGACATTTATATTAATCGTTCAAGCGGTAATGGTACTGGTATAAATTGGTATGCTACTAATTATAATACTTGGACAGAATACATGTCACCGGCAGGTGCTACTGGTTGTGGACCTACTGCTAATATTACGGCACCAACTGGTAATATTGTAACAAGTTGGGGATTACGGAGTTTCATTGAAAATTCTAGTGGATATGGTTGGACATGGGAAAGCGCAAGTAACGGTAGTAACCCAAGCATTGTAGCAGAATTAAGATCAAGTGACGGATCATTCAGAAACACTGGTAACATTTATTGTGTAGGCGACGTTATAACTAATTACTCTGACGAAAAACTTAAAGATGTAGTTGGTAAGATTGAGAATGCAGTTGAGAAAGTTTGTGCTATAGACACATTCTATTATCGTCCAAACGAATTAGCAAAATCATTGGGTGTTGCAGATGAATTACAAGTTGGTGTCGGCGCAGGATCAGTACAAAAAGTTGCAAGTGAAACTGTCAAACCAAGCCCATTACATCCTGAATATCTAACAGTCATGTATGAAAGACTAGTTCCATACTTAATTGAATCAATTAAAGAACATGAGAATACGATTCAAGAATTAAAACAAGAAATTAAAAAGTTAAAAGGTGAATAATGGGTTTCTATGTAGGCAACAACGCTAACGCAAACGTTAATGCTACTAGCAATGGATTTAACGTTGCTACATTTACCACTGCAACACGACCTGCGAGCCCTGTGCAAGGTCAAGTAATATACAACTCTACTACACAGACAATGCAAGTCTATGCTAATGGAGCATGGAATAACGTTGGAGTATTTCCCGGCACTGCTGGATATCTATATAGACAGGTTATCACAAAAAGTTTTGTCTGCGGTGGCTATCAAAATAATAGCCCATGGCGTAATGTTAATAGAATGACACATGCTACAGATGTATGTACTAACTTAGGAGACTTGTTATCACAAGCCGGTGCATATGTTAGTGGGGTCAATAATACTACTAGGGGATTTATTTGGTCATGTAATGGTATGGGATCCGGTACAACTACATGTGCTATCAATATGAATACTGAAACTACTGCCGGTACTAACAGTGCATGGAATATTAGAGTTAGTAGAGATGATAGTGCGACTGGATTTAAAGAAACAGAATTTGCATTTATTATGGGCGGCGGGTCTGGAAGCATGGACATTTTTAATCTAACAACAGAGGCAATGTACACTAGCATCCCATGGCAACAACCATTTAATACATCATTGTCATATAATGCTCAAGGAAGTGCAGATAGCAGTTCAGTTAGTGACGAGAATGCTTGTTATTTTTGGAGTACAAGTCAGGATAGTACTAAATTAACATTTAATACACATACATTCACAAGTAATAATCTTTTAAAACCTGCATATGAAATACGAGGTACTCCATTAGGCGGCGCACATGGTCAGCAAAAAGGTATTAACAGTAAACTAGGTCGTGGATATGCAGGTGCCAATGGAACTTATAACGGTGGTTATATTATGTATCGTATGGTATTCAGCACAGAAACAGCAACAACAATCAATAAACCAATTGGTAATAGCGGTGAAGAAAACTTTGATATGGGGCAAGAAAAACAGTATATGATGGGTATGTATGACGGAGCCCAAAACAATCGAGGTTGGAAATTCACCTATGCTACAGACACCGGGGTAGAATTGGGTAGTGGTAGTGTAAGAACAGGAGTACCTGGTGGTAGTTCTGGTCACTGTGTTTGGAGCGCATAATGACATTTAAAGTTGGTTCTACAGATATAATGTCAACACTGGGTATTTCTGTACCCTCATTTACTACAGCCACAAGACCTAGCAACCCTACAACAGGTCAAACAATTTATAATACTACAACTGGTTACTTAGAGATGTATGATCAGGGTATTTGGAAACCTGTCATCTATAATACCAGCGGTGGTGCATTTTTATATAGACAAATTATTACTAATAGTTTTGTAGCAGGTGGATACAAAGACGGAACACCATGGCAAAATGTCAATAGAATGAATCATAGTACAGATATATGTACTAACTTAGGTAGTTTATTAAGTGTTGCGGCAAACTACACATCTGGAGCAAACGATCTAACAACAGCATACACTTGGGGGGCAGAGGCTAATAACACTAATAGTAATGCAACATTAACAGTAGCCTTTCAAATGTTTACTGAAACAACTGTGGGCACAAACAACAATTGGAATCTAATTAACGGCAAGAATGATAGCGGTACAGTGTTCAAAGAAACACAATATGCATATGTAACCGGCGGTGGCGGAACTCAAGTAAACGTTTTCACTTTCGCAACACAGACTATGAGTGCAGGCGCAGTTGCCGGAGTTACAGGTGACTCTGGTTATAGTTATGGAACCAGTGCATTTAGTGACGAAAACGTTGGCTATTGGTGGGGTGCTGGAGGACAGAAAGTTACCTTTGCATCAGGAACTACCTATTCAGTTGCTACTGCTAGTGGTGTGAATGTTAATGGTCAACAGAAAGGTATCAGTAGTAAATTAGGTAGAGGGTATTTAGGTAATGAAGGAGGTTATAACGGTGGTTATAATTTCCGAAGATATGTAGTTTCAACTGATACATATACACTTGTTGCAAGACCGATCGGCAACATAGGTGAAGAAAACTATGATATGGGACAAGCATGGCAATATATGATGGGTATGTATGATGGCGTGCAAAACAATAGAGGTTGGAAATTCACATACTCAACTGATACAGGTTTTGAATTAGGTAGTGGTAGTGTAAGAACTGGAGTACCGGGTGGTAGTTCCGGTCATTGTTATTGGAGAGGTTAAGTGGCTTTTAAATTAAACAATACTGATATACTAAGTGCTAATGGAGTTAGTATTCCAGTATATACTTCGGCTACAAGACCAGCAAATCCAGTTACTGGTCAAGTAATATATAATTCATCTACTAACATCATGGAAATCTATGATGGTGGATTATGGAAAGACGTAACGCAAACAGCAGGTGGATTGCAGTTTCCTTATAGACAAATCATTACAGCAAGTTATGTAGCAGGTGGTTATAAAGATAGCAGTCCATGGAAAAACGTGAATCGCATGCAACATGCAACAGATGTATGTACTAATTTAGGTGATCTGTTAGCACAAAATGCAAACTACACTTCTGGTGCATGTAGTTTAACACGTGCCTGGATGTGGTGTGCGGCTGCGGCAGCATTTGGAGAAACAACAAGAACAACCGTAGCATTTAATATGAATACTGAGACTACAGCAGGAACGCAAGGTTCTTGGGATATGCCAGTAGCAAGAAATGATTGCGGTACAATATTTAAAGAGCATCAATATGCATATGTCACAGGTGGTGGAGACTCATCAATTAGCGTATGGACAATGGCTACAGAAGTATTTGTAACAGGTAGCGGCACGGGGCAGACGGGCGATGGTAGTTATCAATATGGAGTTAGTGCATGGAGCGATGAGACATTGGGTTATTTTTGGGGTAGTTCAGGACAAAAGTTAACTTTCAGTACAGGCACTACCTTTACTTTAGGTACAGCAAACGGTGTACAAACAAACGGTCAACAAAAAGGAATCAGCAGTAAATGGGGTAAAGGTTATATGGGCAATGAAGGAACATATAACGGAGGCAACAATTTTAGACGTTATGTTTCTGCTACTGATTCATATTGGACTGTAAGTAAACCAGTGGGCGATTCAGGTGAAGAGAACTTTGATATGGGTCAAAATTGGCAATATATGATGGGTATGTATAACGGTGTTCAAAACAATGTAGGTTGGAAATTTACATATAGTTCTGATACTGGATATGAATTAGGGTCAGGAAGTGTTAGAACAGGCGTACCGGGAGGAAGTTCTGGGCACGGCTTCTGGAAGGCATAAGTAGTAGCAGAAGGAGTCGAATAAATGAATGACCATGACAATTTAAGCCAAGAACACAGAGACCTTATAGAAAAATCAAACAATCGTAATTTGGTAATGCCCGAATTCAAAGTTAAGCACTTTGTGGGCAACGCTCAAATTACACCATATGCAAAATTAAAACAATATATCATAGAACTTAACGGCCGTGAAATGGCAGTTGAGTCGATGTTATATGAGAATAAAAAGGCTCAACTTGAGATAGAACTTGAAAAAGAAAAAGCAGCCGCATGCCAAAGCCCTGCACAAAAAGCATTACACGAACTTGAAATTTTTAAGATGCAGGCTGCATTGAAAAGAAGCCAACTTAGACTGCGTGATGCTACAGCAGAAAGAAATTTATTTCTAAAAGTTATTGATGACTTTAATAATAGCCCTGAAGGAACATTACCTGATGGTACTAAGTTAATTGATGTATTTGATGATCCTGAATTATGTGAAAGACTAGAAAGAGATTATTGGACATTACGATTAGCAAAACAAACAGCAATGGATATGATCGCATATGGTCGTGCAGGTGTAGGTAATATGGATGCGGTAGTCATGCTTGCTCCTGACCAACAGTTAGAAGTAATGAAGTTAGCATGCGATTTCTTTGTAAGAAATGAAATTCGTACTAATAATCTACTAAGTCAAGTAAACCAAAACGTCCAAAACAATATGTTAACTAACTCACCATTAGTAAAACAATTGATGTTTAAGGCAGAAGAAGAAAATGTTTCTAATATTCAAAACGGTCAGTGAACCGCAGTTAGGATTAGTTAAACGTGTTGGTCAATATATTGACTATATCGTTGGTTGGTTAGATGATAGCGTTAAAGATTTAGTACCAATCAAACATCTTAATCCTACAGTCATTGATGACGAAGATGTTGCACTAGCATGGAAGTTTGCAGGTAATTTCAGTGGTTATGTAAGTGTAAGAGTTAACACACTTATCAATGATCAATTAGACATCGTTAGTAGCGATGAACCGTCTAGTGTAAAAAAGAAATACTATCTTACAGAAAAAGATTTAGAGAATGGTGCTAAATTTATGAAGATAGTGTTAAGAAAAATGCTAGATGAAGTCTACGATAAGAGATTAGAACATTTGAATTTGGGTGTAAGTACCTTAGAGTTTTTATCTTGGAACACGCAATTTGCAGAAGCGAAACAACATTTAGAAACAAATGAAACTAATCTTCCAATGTTGCAATCACTGGCAGAGCAAAGAAACATTTCACTTACTGAAATGGCAAATAAAGTAGTTGATGCTAAGAATAGATTTGATAATCAAGTATCAATACTATTGTCCAAAAAACAACTGATTGAAAAAGAAATCAGAGAATGTAAAGACATGCGCGACTTGAATGTGCTTATACATAAACGTTTTGGATATAATATGCCCGTTAAACAGCAATTAGAATTGGGTATAGAGGAAAGTTCTAAGTACGATTTGTAAATGATACATAGAGATATGTTCTCTATTCCTATCAACCCAAAACTAAACGAGCAACAATTTAAAGACTTTTACGAGTTTTTAAAAGAAAACAAAGACGTTATATACGATTTGTATTTCACAAGTCGTATGCCTCCCTTTATACAGGATGCAATGGGTGATGTATTCAATATCAATGATACCGCACCTATTGAGGCTGCATTATATATTCAAAATTCATTGGGTATTAAAGTATCAGCAACGTTTAATAATACACTAGTAAGACCTAGCCAAGATAACTTAGACTTGTTTATACATAACTTTAAGTTTTTATACGATGCTGGAGTTCGTAGTGCAACTATTCCGCATACTACTTGGATATTGACAGGGCAGATACAAAAAGCATTTCCCGAATTATTCATTAAGAATACTATATTATGGGATGTTAATCGTGCTAATGATGTAGCAAAATTAGCAGAAGCAGGATTTCATTATGTAAATCTTGACCGTGATCTAATGCGTGACCGTGATGAACTTATTAAAATACGAAAAGTCGCAGACAAATATGGTATAAAGATAAGTTTGCTTGCTAACGAAGGTTGCACTGGCGGTTGTGCAATTATGAAAGAACATTTCCAGTTCAATAACACTAGAGGTCAAGACGGGGCACAATACTTTAACGATACAATAAGCAGAGTTAGTTGTGCTAAATGGGAAATGGAAGATCCTAGCAGTATGCTTAAGACTGCAAACTTTCCACCATGGCGTGAAGATTGGGTAGAGTTGATGCAATATGCTGATGTGATTAAAATGCATGGGCGTGAAAGCATTGATAGATTATATGATACTATGGACATTGTTCGTAGATATAGAAACAATGAACCAATACTGTTTAATGCATTTGAGGAATACTTAGAAGATACCAATCTTAAGGGTAAGCCTATACAAGCATGGCGTGATAAAATAAAGAATTGTAAGTTTGATTGTTGGGACTGTGATTATTGTGATAAGATATATCAAGCAAAATCTAAGGAAGTTGCACATCCAAAAATATTGGCTGTTACTGAAGAACTAGTTAATTCTGTAAATATTGATTTGGATATCAAGGTTGAGGGACTAACAAGTCCTAGAGTACAAAAACTCTTACATGCATTAGCCAAACGTAGCACAAACTATTTAGAAGTTGGTAGTGCTATGGGTGCAACAGCATATCCTGTTGCATTAGCAGGCATCAATATGCATTGTGTAGACAATTGGTCAGGTAATATTCAACCTATGAGCGAAGAGTTTAGTCTACCCGACAATACAAAAGGTGAATTCTTAAAGAATCTAAACGGCTTCAAAATCAATATACACGATAATGATGTATTTGCTACAGACAAGTCTAAAATAAAAGACATCGATTTATTTTTCTATGATGGACCGCATGATATGGAAACAACAATGCGGGCTGTAAGATATTTTAGCGATTGCTTTGCTGATACTGGAAAGACCTTATTCAAGCAGTTGATGAGTGGGCCGAGAGCCGTGGTATCTACAACGCATCCAACCCGCAAGCCCAACTACTCAAGGCAGTATCCGAGATGGGTGAAC
>OGVL01000065.1_pt1 | contig 10992 bp, 18 predicted proteins | sample 1575781 | NCBI WGS metagenome assembly OGVL01 (sample SAMN07581553, study PRJEB24739) | freshwater metagenome | place: Singapore | collected 2015-04 | reverse complement strand
AGATTCATCCGAGGCATCTAAGATAGCAGGAGTAGCTGTAACAGTCGGTGTAACTGTTTGTGCGGGTGTTGAAGTAGATGTAAGAGTTACAGTTGATGTAACAGACACAGTTGGGGTGTTAGTAGGTTACTGTCAGTAGTGTTTTCTACGTAGAACTGGAAACCTCTAACAGCGCCTTGAAGAGTTACAGATGCAGAATTATTACCTATACTTCTAGACACTGTTATAGTTACATTATTAGAATTAGGTTTAAACACGTTAATGTCAAATATTGATTCAGATGCGTAGGACCACCCAAGAGCTATGCCGTTAAAATAGTATTGATCGTTAGAAATTTCAAAATTAAACAAGAAGTTGCCCCATTCAGAATCGCGGTAAAGATTAAAGCCTTTCTTACCGTTTCTATAGGCAGCTGCAAGCCTAAATGAGAAAGTACAACCAACAGGTAAATCTTGATTCATGGTTCTGTAAGCACTAGCCTTGTTGTTATTAAAATCCCATGCACGTATTGAAAATGTTTTGCCGCTAGTAGAAATATTACCCATGTCAAGTGGAGTGTTCATTGTAGCGTCGTACACGCCGTTGTTTGTAGTTGCAAATATCCAAGGACCAAAACCTGTTCCTTTGTTTGTACCGTTCTCAAACAACCGTCCTAATCCAGGCGAGGACTGTGAATTGGCAAAATAATTGTTAGCGGTGTCAGCACCAGATACTGGAGCAATAGTAGGTGTGCTAGTAGGCGTGGGTGTTGGCTTGGTAGGTGTGGGTGTTCTGTAATTCTTAGATTCATCTGAAGCATCTAAGATAGCAGGGGTAGCTGTAATGGTGGGTGTCTGTGTTGGAGTATCTGTAACAGTATTAGTAGGTGTTAATGTCAGTGTCTCTGTTGTGGTGTTAGTAGGTGTACTGGTGGATGTCGGTGCATTAGTAGAAGTAACTGTCTGTGTTACAGACACTGTGGGTGTAACAGTCTGAGTGAGAGCTGGTGTAAGAGTTGGTGTAGATGTCACAGAAATGGTTGGAGTGTTAGTGGGTGTGCTGGTGTTAGTAGGTGTCGGTGAAGCTGTAACAGTTAGAGTATTAGTAGGGGTAACAGTCTGAGTAGCAGAATTGGTAACTGTTGGCGTGGAAGTGACTGTAGGTGTTTGTGTGGGCGTGCTAGTAGAAGTAGCTGTTTGCGTAGAGGTAGATGTTACTGTTTGAGTATTGGTAGGAGTTACAGTCTGAGTAGCAGAATTGGTAACTGTGGGTGTATTGGTAGGTGTAGCAGTCTGAGTTAGAGCCGGGGTAAGAGTTGGTGTAGATGTTACAGAAATGGTCGGAGTTGAGGTAACAGTAGATGTCTGTGAAGGCTGTGGTTGCTGTGTCTGTGTAGAGATAGGTGTTGAAGTATTGGTTGTTGACGGGGTAAGAGTTTTTGTGACTGTAGCTGTATTTGTTGCAGTTGGTGTGAGGGTAGGTAATGCTGCTCTTGTTACTGAAGGCGTTAACCCTGGAGAGTTGGTTACTGTAGGGGTAGGCAGTATAGGGTTATATTCTACATAAAGAACAGACGACCCTGTATTTGCATAAACTAAAGTAATATAATCGTTGGTAGATAAACTCAATAACGCACTGTTCTTAACATATATAGGATTTGTATCAATCGTAACATTAGAGAGTGTAACTGCTTGAATGTTGCAGCTGTTAAAATTATTTACATTAAAGTTGTTAGCAAAGGTTACATATTGTTCTGGGCTAAATTTTATAGTGAATGTAGATACAGACTCGTTGACTATTATGTTGGAATTTGTTTTGTCAGTAAAGATTTCCGCATTGTTATCATTAATGAAAAAAGTTTGAGGAGTAGTTGGTGTCGGGGTTGGAGAGGGGGGTTGAGGTAAATTTGCTTCTTGTGCTTTAATAGGAGAGAAAACCCCGCCTCCCTGCCTTTTAGATAAAAAATGTTGAAAATTAAGCTTTTCAGAGGCCTTGGCTCTTTTTCGTCTTTCGAAATCGTTAGGATTGGGAAGGGCCATAGTTATATACAATATTTAATGTTTTTTATTAAAGAATAACGTATTTGGATGGCTAGAACTGTTGATTTTTAACTTATTTCATGCATAATTTAGTAATGCTCCTTTCACTTTGCTGCCAAAGCAATCAACTTATAGATTCGGGTATCAAATATCGCAGAATGACTGTTACTCAATTCAAAAAGAAGCCTATAGAAGAATCATTGAATGTTTTAAGCTCTAGGATCATAGAAAATTTTGTGACTTTGAAAGCTACTGTTGATTTATGTGTGAAAATGAACCTAGCTGGATTGCGTATTGGTAGCGATTTGATACCAGTTATTAACCACCCGGATTTAAACATCGACTTTTACAAGCTCCCTAAACATGTCGAAATCATGCATGCTATTCAAGCTGCTAAATCTGCCATGCACAATTCAAATTTACGCTTTTCTTCTCATCCATCAGAGTACATTAGCTTAACTTCTGAAAATCCATTAGTTATTGCCAACAGTGTTCGAGATCTTGAAGCCCATGCATTTTTGTTTGAATTGTTAGAACTCCCTGAAACATATGAAGCCCCCCTTAACATTCATATTCGTAAAGATGGAGATCCAGTCAGTATTAGCCATACTGTGTTGCACAATTTTAAAAAATGTTCATCTAGAGTACAAAAAAGACTAGTCTTAGAAAACAATGACAACAGAAATGGTACATGGGGCATTAAAAACTTAGTAAATTATTTTCATACACAAATCGGCATTCCAATAACATTTGATAATCTGCATCATAAAATGCTGCCTCAAGGGCTTTCTGAAAAGCAGGCTTTTGAAGCTGCCTATGTGACATGGAGTGCGCATAGACATGTGCCATTATTTCATTATTCTGAAGGAATTAATGATACCCGCAAACATGCAGATTATGCCACATCTCTCCCTCCAGATTATGGCATGCCTGTTGTTTGGGAAGTTGAGTTGAAGGCTAAAGATTTAGCAATAAAAAAAATGTTGCATTCCTTAAAAAAGCAAGTAATATAATATTAATATGGGAATGTTCGACACAATTGTTATAGAGGGGTTAAAATTGCCTAGCCCTGGCAAAGAAATATCAAAATATCTTGCAGACCATAATCTTGAATTACCAAATGATTATCAAACCAAAGATTTGGAAAATTCGCTCTCTACATATTTCATTGATAAGTCGGGCCAATTGTGGCAAAATGTAGCAAAACCTACAGGTAAAAAGATCAAGCGCGATCCTTTTCCAGACTTTAGAGACAACAGATCATTTTTAGAAAAATTATATTTCAAGATTAAACACAGAAAATTTGCCTCTAAAACAACATTGTGGCCAGAATATAAAACTGTTAAAACAAAGACGCGATTGAATTGTGACATATCATTTTATGACTATGTAGAATTGCAGGGTAGATATGTTGATGTTGAGTATTCTGCTTCAGTAATCAATGGCAAAGTCAAAGCAGTTAGGCTAGTGAAGAGTAATCTCGAGCCTGAAGCTGTTGCAAGAAAAAGAAAAGCTAATGATGTTGCATTCTTTAACAAACTTCAAGAAGACAGTGCTAAGCGAGCAATTTTTACATCCAAATGGTATTATCCTATTTTAAGGGAAACATACAATCCAGTAGTGTTTTTCGCTAAATTATTTGTTCAATGGGCATGTAACAAGATTGTATTATGGTCTTACAAGTGGCATGGCGTCTAAGCAATACATTTTAAAAGTACAGGAGGATAAGAAGACAGGCAGTCTTTTTGTAAAATTTCCTAGCAAACTGATCAAGCAACTTGGTTGGAACACAGGCGATAGTATTGACTGGAGCGCGCAAAAAGACGGCTCATTCATTTTATCAAAAGTTAATGAAGCTCGATAAAGTAAGTAAGAGATTGGCAGAAATAAAGTCACTGTGGGGTAATGGTGAACCGGTTTATTCCAAATACCGTCCCATAGAAAAATTGTGTATTTTTATTTCATCATGGAAATACAGATTGACTGAAGGTTTGTACTACAAAATAAAATACTTTGTTCAGCGACATACACGCGGTTTTGATGATTTAGATAAATGGAATGCTGCTTGGTATATTTCTCGCAAAGCAATTCCTGTATTAACAGCCATGAGAAACAGTTTTCATGGTACTAGTATTAGATGGCACAGAGAAGACAGATTTGGAAATATAATTGAACTTACAAAAGATGAAGTTTTTATTGGTGATAATATTCCTGAGTCTTTGAATGAAGAAGAATGGAAAGCTATATTGGATGATATTATCTATGCTTTTCAATTTCCTCTAGATACAGACGGGGAAACATTTGAAGACGGTGAAGGTCTATTTGCAAATTTTAGTGAAGAAAAATATAACGCTGCGCTTAAAAGGCATAAGCGTGGTTTAAAACTGTTTTCTATATATTTCATGAACTTGTGGGATTGAGATGAATATTTTAGTTACCGGTTCTGAAGGCTACATAGGTCAGCATTTGTTGCGTCTTCTCAATAAAAAAGGGGGGTTTAACATATTTGAGTTGGATATAAGAAATAAAAATCTACCAATAGACATAACTCAACATTTCGAAATTCCAGAAAAATTCGACACAGTAATACATTTAGCAGCATTAATTAGTGTGAATGAGTCTTTTAAAACCCCCACAGACTTTTACAAAACAAATTTATTTGGTACTTTTAATATAATTCAATCATTAAAATTTGATAATTTTATTTTCGCTTCTACAGGAGCTGCTGCAACACAGTTGTCACCATATGGCAGATCTAAGCGTGCTGCTGAAGACGTGGTTGCTGAGCATTGTGATGTGTACACTACTTTTCGGTTTTACAATGTTATAGGAAGTGATGGGTCAAGACCAACTAACCCGGGTGGTTTATTCTATAATTTACTTGAAGCGGAAAAGACAGGCGTTTTTAATATTTTTGGAGATGACTACAACACAAAAGATGGTACTTGTGTCAGAGACTATATTCATGTAAATCAAATTTCTTCATGCATATGTGCTGCAATTGATAGCCCTGCAAATAAGATAGAGAACTTAGGTCATGGAGAAGGTTGGACAGTCAGAGAAATTGTGGATACATACAAGAAAGTTAATAGGTGTGAATTTGACGTCAAGGTTTTACCTCGTCGGCCAGGTGATGTTGAAACCAACGTATTACATGATGTATCTTCTTACTTGGATACGAAATATTCTCTAGAAGTAATGCTAGCGAAGACTTGAATTAATTTAAATTTCATTTAAACTATTTTAATGAGTCATCGTACTGAAAGAATGATATGCTTTCATAAAGCGGCGCTATCTGGCTGCATGGCTGAACGCAATATTAAATTTAATGATCCATTTATTTCTCAAGAAGCTACTCAAAATGATACTGTTATTTCAGACTGCCCAAGCAAAAGAGTGGCTGTAATTACGCGTCATTTGCTTACAGGAGAAGCTACCCACGCTTTGATTTTAGAGCGAGAATTTTACGACAGATTATGACCCCAGAAGAATATGATAAATGGTTGAACGAAAATAATATTTTTGTAAGTCGACCGTTGTTTAGCTGGCATTTTGAAAATTGGGGATTTTACATTTTGCCTGCATATCATTATTATTTGTTTCCTAGATTTTATTGGATTAAACGCGATTCATTAATAGAATTTGGTGTTAATTTTGCAGGATATCATTTTAAAGTGCAGAATAATAGATAATAACTATTATTGGCAATAAATAATTAATATGTCAAATGTCCGCATTATTAAGGTAGATTCACCTGAAACACGTCTGCAGAGATGTTTTGTCAACCTAACATCTCTTAATTCATCCACATATCCTGCTGTTACATCAATGGATATCACTTATCCGGATACAGCATGGGGCACTAGTTCACCTGGATTAACATCATATTACGTCTACGATCAGTTTGCATTAAGAACCTACAATGTTGGTCCGTAATTTAACTTGATTATTATTCGGCATTATCTATGATATAAGGTACATGAATGTCGTCTGGGGCGCATCTGGGTTTTACCATGATGCAGCAATAACAGTAGTAAAAGATAGTTCCATTGTATTTGCATCTTCATCAGAAAGATATTCGCGCATTAAAAATGACCCCAGCATTTGCAGAGAGTTAATAGATGATGCTTTGCAGTACGGAAATCCTGATGTTATAATGTGGTATGAATCTCCAGTGAAGAGATTCTTGAGACGCGCATTAATAGATAAAAAGTTAAGCTACAAATCTCCTAAATTATTTTTCAAGCTTAATAATATTCATTGCCCTGTTATAAGTTGTTCACACCATGAATCGCATTTAAATGCAGCATTGTTCACTGCTCCTTTTAAGACAGATAAGACATTAGGAGTTGTTTTAGATTCTGTAGGTGAGTTTTCATCATCATCATTTTGGAATGTGAACTACAAGCAGAGTAACAAAATTTCTAATACCTTGTATCCGGATTCATTGGGTCTGTTTTATTCTGCTATGACTCAAATGGTGGGGTTAAAACCACAAGAAGAAGAATATATCATGATGGGCATGGCTGCATACGGTACATGCGATGATTATTATCATAAAATTAAAAAATTATTGTTTTCTGGAACTTCATTAAAGGCAGATCTAAGAAGGGGCTGTGATGGGTTGTTTTCAAAACAAGAAATTGAATGTAATAAATTTAACATAGCATTGGGAGCGCAAATGGTTTATGAAGACGTTTTTCTTTCACTTTGCAAAACGCATCTGCGCAAAACAAAAGCTTCAAAAATTATACTTGGTGGAGGCTGCTTGTTGAATTGTGTTGCTAATACAAAATTATATGATCTGGTGGATGATGTATGGGTCTTTCCGAATCCTGGAGATGCAGGTGCATCATTAGGAGCTGCTCTTAGTTATAAGAAAGATTATGTTGATCTTAAAAACATGTTTTTGGGTCATGATGTTGGTAATCTCAATTCATATGATAAAGTTGTAGAAATATTATTAGAGAAAAAAATGGTGGGTGTATTACATGGTAAAGCGGAATTTGGACCAAGAGCTTTAGGCAATAGGTCTATTCTTGCAGACCCCCGAGTTTATAACATAAAAGATTTAGTAAACGATGTCAAAGGCAGAGAACGCTTCAGACCGTTTGCACCTGTAGTTTTAGAAGAGCATGCTAGAAGGTATTTTAATTTGCCTTGTTTGAATTCGCCTTACATGTCTTTTGTTTTTAACGCCAAAAGCATGGATGGTGTCCCTGGTATTGCACATGTAGATAATTCTGCAAGAATTCAAACTGTAAATAAAGATTCTGGACCAATTTATAAAATATTAAGTAGATGGTATAGCGCAACTGGATGCCCGGTTTTAATTAATACTAGCTTAAACATGAAAGGGTTTCCTCTTTTAAATAAAGTGCAAGATGTGTTTGAATTTAAAGATAGTAGTTTAATTATTGTTACCCCGTCAGGTATTGTACAAAACGGCAGAATAATCTAGCCCCCGCCGAGAATCGAACTCGGATCTCGCGATTACAAATCGCGGGTTTTACCATTACAACTAAAGGGGCTATTACTTTAAGCTAAGAAGATACTTGAGTTTATTGAATAGTGCAAGCATTTCATCCCTTATGTTGAGAAGATCAGTGTCTGAGGGATCTACATGTTCAGATAAAGCTAGTAAAAATGATATTGAATCATCTATTTCAGTAACAAAAGTTTCATCTAAATTCTTTAGTTCAATACTATATGTAAATTTAGCTTTAGGCTTTCCATATTTACCGGTAAACACTTCAACAAAGTCATCAATTAATCCATCTAGCGCTTCGTATGTTTCACCAAATGCTTTGTGCTGCGCATAAGTCTCAGACTGCCAATGAAAAATGCGAAGTTGTTGCTGAATTTTTATAAAAGGCGCTATGAGCTTCATATTATCTTGCAGGTAATGACACACTAAACGCTTCGCATATTGTAATTACTGTGTCTTTTTCTTGATTAGAAGCATTGAAAGATTCATAATCACCATAAGGATCGCTAGAAGTGTTGTAGATTTGAATAGGGGACTTTTTAATTTTCTCTAATACCAAACACAACAACTGATACATAACCACATCAGCAGCAGCCGCTTTAACAAATTCAACAACATCATTGTACAGAATTTTACCTTTTAAAACTTCAAAAGGATTTGCATACAAGCCAAAGACATAGTGCGGAATGTATCTGTGTGCCATGGTTGCACAATCTTTAATAACATGAAAAGCTGATGGGTTTTGGACTGTTATGCCTGTTTCTGGGTTTTCAGAAGCTTTTTTAGATGGAAGATAAAGACGGGCTTCTCTTACCTGGCTGTTCTTTATAATAGCGTCTATGAAGTTCATAATGTTGTTAATTTATTTATTATTTGCTCTTTAGGAATGCAAACTAGTTCTACATTATAAAATTTAAGAATATCCAATCCACCTTTATCAAAATCATACTTTTCTGTATAAACTACGCGTTTAATGTTATGTGCAGCAATTGCCTGAGCACAACAACTGCATGGTTGAAGAGTAACTGCTATTGTTTTGGCTGTATTAACTGAAATACGTGCCAATAGATTAGCTTCTGCATGTATCATGTACGGTCTGCGCTTATCTCTGTCTTTCCAAAATTCAGTATCTACATCTTTGCCTGGGCATAGCCCGTTGTATGCAACTCCAAGAACATTGTTAGTGTAATCTAATGCACATGCTCCAACTTTCATGTAAGGGTCTTCGCTTCTTAATGTGGCTGCATATGCTAGCAGCAAAGCATGTTCATCCCAACTTACTCTTTGCATAGTGCTCTAAAATGTTAATAATATCGGTTTTAAGGTAATTTGCAGGGTAGTAGTTAAATGATTTGTTGGGAACATCACAATATATGATACCAAGGGTATTAATGCGCCTGCCAGTTAATTGCTGATACATGTATGCATACAAGGATAGCTGGAGACTGTATAATGAATACTCGCAATTGGAGAGATGGCTTAATGGATGCAAAAGCATTTCACTATACGCATTAAAGAAATTAAACTTTTTATTTGTCTTAATATCAAATATGCTAAAGCTTCCTTTAGATTCGTTACGAATAATGTCAACGGTACCTGCAACGCGGTAATTGTGGTTGTATACTTTTTCTTCCACCAATAGCTCATCTTTATCAGATATTATTCCTAGATTCGAATAGCTTTCAATAATATCACTATATTCTTCTGTAACGGTTTTGTCTTTATTATAAAGCTCTATTGCTTCATGAATTTTTGTGCCTTGAGTCTTACTGATGCTATTAATTTTCTCCCATTTTGCTAAGACACTCTCTACCGAAACATTTTCTTTTGCTGCAACTTTCTTTGCAATATTATCTCTATCAAACGGTTTTTTATATTTGTTTAGAAGCGTGGTTGCCGAAATATACTCTTCGTTAGTTAATTCATTTTTGTAGCAATGAGCTCTGGGATCAAAAACGATCATCCCATATTATAAAATAAACAACTATAAAATCAACCTTTTATAAAAGCGCATGTAAAAGTATTTCCTACTGGCGATTTGTGAATTAATTTGTAATGAAGGTGGGAAAGCCTTTCAGCCAAAATATCCACCCATTCGCTTTCAACATTCAAAACGATACTAGAGTTCTTTCCGTCTACTAATATAGTATCAGTAAACTCTTCGCAAACCGAAATAGTGGAATCGGTGAGCTTCATACATATAGATATTTAATCTAAATTGCAGAAGGTTAAACTGAATAAATTTACAAAAAAAAAATTAATCTTCTAGATCATCTGAATCTTCATAAATATTAGTAGATACCTCTACATCAGATTCAATGTAACCATGTTTCAATGTTCTAAGAAGCAAGTCAACTTCATCAGCATTTAAGTAAAGCATACCAACATCTTTTTCATCAATGAGAACTTTAATGTGTGTAACTCCAGTGCCGGTAGAGTCTATTTTAACAAGATCTATTTTGTTCATTACTTGCTATCTGAATTCTGCTGCACAGCTTGTTGCAAGGTGGCGGTCAATTTATCATATACTTGACCAACGACAGACAATTCGTTAGCCTTGAGCGCTCCTCTGCCAACACATACTTCAATAATAGTTGTAAGCGCCTTTATGTCGCGTAAATCTAATGATGTGGAAATTTCTGTATCCATTTAATTTATATTAGGTTTGTTATTCTGAAAATCCAGTTTTTTGAGTGTACACCAATCTACCTTCATAATTAGTAATTTTTAAAATATCGTGGGTTGCGCTGTTAAAAGTGTCCATAGCCTTCTTATGAGCATCATAAACAGTATTTTCATCTATCTTGATTTTCTTATACAAATTACCTTGTGCATCGACAATGAAAACGTTGTATTTCTCTATGTACATAAAATTATTATAAAAGTAATATTATATTAATCCAGCTTTATTTGTACTTCAGGAGCGCATCAATTAAGCTGTCAGAATAGCATGTGCTTAGAAGTTCAGCATTAGGAATAATGCAATGCCCGCCGATTTTACCGCCGGGCGGAGGAGTCAGAGTAGGCCGAATGACATTAAAATTATCTAATACTGCATACCCGTTGTTGTAAGTTCTGTTCCATTCATCAATAAAAGAAAAATCAATATTGTTTTCATCACATATTGCTTTCATAGTACCATGCCAAGCTATACACAATCCGTAATATGTAGTACACAAGAGTTTAGCGACTTCTGTAGCTTTTGAGTTTGATATTACTTTGCAAGGTATTTTTAATAGTTGAAAGTGTTTTTCTGCTACTAGTGAACCTGCATTGCTATCTGCACCTATGTATTTAACAAACATTTTAAGGCTACGATACAAGTCGGGATGAGAGCCTCTGGTGGGGCATTAATTTCATCCAGTTGAGCCTGTAATTTGAGCGCTTCCTGTTTGAGGGGATATTTCTTCAATAGGGCAGCTTTAGCCAAATCCTCCTGTTCCCGTTTAATAGCTAATTGAGCCGACCATATCGTGACTGGGAAAC
>OGVL01000064.1_pt1 | contig 11093 bp, 30 predicted proteins | sample 1575781 | NCBI WGS metagenome assembly OGVL01 (sample SAMN07581553, study PRJEB24739) | freshwater metagenome | place: Singapore | collected 2015-04 | reverse complement strand
TACGCGAAAATCCAGCGTATAGCGGAGGGGCTAGACTAATGGACTACGAAACACTAGTAAAAGCTTCAGACGCCTTTCAAAACCAAACCGTCAAGGTAGACGAACCCAGAAGCGTAGTGCTACCGACCCCCTACGTCCTACCTCCTCAAACATACACACCCTACCCCCTCAAACATACACACCCTACCCCCTCAAACACATACCAACACGTATACCCTTACCCATACCCTACCCTGCCCCATAAGCCCTACGTCATAATCCCCGAATCAATAGGGTGAGTCACCCGTAACGTAAGCGATTACAACCTTTTGTAAACTATTTATACGATAATTTTTAAAACTACTTGTCACCACCACCGTCAACCGTTATACTAAAGGTAACAACACATTAAGAAACACCGTAAAACTATAGGAGTGTATATCATGCCTGATAATGGATGGACATCCTTTGACACATCCACGGACAACGACCCGAGCCCTAAGTCTGTAGCACATCCCCCTTTGACGCAGAGACTAAGCACTAAGTCCGTAGGTCTTGAACCTGAGACTAAGGGTTTAGCCTCTCACACGCCCGGCCCTTGGGAGACAACATACATGAGCGCGTACCCTTGTATGCCCTTTACTATCTTCGACAGTAAAACACGCAAGTGCATTGCTTCAATTGATTCTCGCAATGATGACTTTGAAACAAAAGCCAACGCCCGACTCATCACACAAGCCCCTGCATTGTTAGAGGAAAATAAAGCTCTTAAAGCGTTGAACGCTGAACTAATCGAGGCGTTAGAGTCCGTCAATGGTTACCTTGATGAAGTCACCTGTGTCCAGACTGTACGTGATTATCTCGGGGCTAGGTTGTGGCCTGCTCTAAACGCGGTCGAGGTGGCGCGAGATCTATCCGATAGGCTCGACCCGGACAGCCCCTACAATCAAGGAGACTAACGCCCATGATTAAACAAGAGCTTCAAGACCTCATCCATCTCTCTTGGTACGTCATCACCAACCTTCTGCCCGATGCACTCTGCATCTATGGCGCGATTGCGAGCGTCTGGGTTATTTGTACCGTTTTAATGTAACAGTTAACAACTATAGGAGAACCAACACCATGGACAAGACACTATACGATGTTTTACAAAACGAGTTAAGCCTCAATTGCGAGTATAACGACTACTTCGACCACAACCTGACCATTAAACACGGTCCTAGTGTAGCAGACGACGAAGACAGTTATCGCGATGTTGATGCACTGGTCGAAAACCTCGACCTTATCATCGGTGGGTACGAGTACTTAGACGATGAGCAAAAAGACCAGCTCGAAAACTACGTCAGGCAGTACTTAGACGGCAGAACAGGTCCGTTTATGATTGACGGTGACGTATCGTATTGCACAGATGCCATTCAGCGAGCCGTGAGCGAGTCTGTTTTGTCGGTCGACCCTGAACACCATCTTGATATTGTTCTAGGCGTTGGCGGGCCGACTGTGTACTTTACGTTGGTTTTTGACTCAGACTTTGATTTGAAATGTGCCACGTACACAAACACCGGGTTTAAATTAGGTAACCGTAACAACACCATTGACCTGACCCCTAGCGAAGCCGAGCGAATCGTGCAACGGTACGGCTACAATGACCCGTATATGGTCAAGTGCGCGCTAGGATTGGAGGGCTAGATTATGACACTTACCAAGATGACAGTAATGGCGACAAAACTAGGCGAAAAACACTCACTATCCATAAAACAGACCAACGACGGTCCGATAGAGCTTAACTTGCGCGACGACTACGCTTATTACGAGGATAATGTAACAGTTGCGGTGACAAAAGAGGAGCTATGGGAACTAGTTGACTTTTTCACATCCGCCGCCGCCGGATTTCAAGACCCTGTTATTTAGACGTTTTCTCCTATAGTTCTGAGGCCCGCCAACCCTTGTAAAGGTAACTCACCTCATCCACACAAAAGAGCGGATATGTGTGGACATCTTTTTATCGTTCACAAATTAATCGCAGTTAATGGAAGAAGGAGCAACAACACAATGGATATCAACATCAACTTGACCTTACACCCTAGCCCTGAGCTATTAGACCTGCTAAAAGGGCAACAAATGACCTCAAACCGGCCACCACAAGAACGACCCAACAATCGTAACAGCGGCGCGGGTAAGTATAAGCTTGGCGCATCTGAAGTCCGTAAACGCAACCCTAAAATAGTTAAAGACGACCGAAACCACAAAAAACCAAACCCCATTGTGGCTAAAGCCATATGCCTAGGGTTACAAGGTAAGTCCAATAAAGAGATACGAGAAGCAACTGGCCTATCGACTGGTGCCATCTCGAACTATATGCTTACCTACCTAGGCAGAGAAGGATACGTAAACAAAAAGGCAGAACTGTTTAAAGGTATGCGTTACGCGAAAATCCAGCGTATAGCGGAGGGGCTAGACTAATGGACTACGAAACACTAGTAAAAGCTTCAGACGCCTTTCAAAACCAAACCGTCAAGGTAGACGAACCCAGAAGCGTAGTGCTACCGACGCCCTACGGCCCAGTCCTTATCACCACAGACACACCGACAGCAGAAGGGGACCCCAAGGCGGTTGAATACTACGAAACCACCTTAAAACCTGAGTTAATGAAATTAACCCTAGAGGCATACTACCGTGTCGAAACACCCTAATCTTATGTAACGACCGTGCAGGCCACGTTTTACACCCGCCCGTGCCCAAGCCCTTAGACCTACCCCCTAAGTTTGCGATAATACCAGTAGCGCCGACATACGGCGATAACTGGAGTATCGACAATGACGTTACCGACCCCCTTAAACTGTCTCAATGGGACTAATGGTGTCTCTTATTGTGGTCTGGACCCTTCATCAGTGGTAAGCTCTGGCTACTGGGGTAGCTGGAAAAGCTCTGCGGCACGTAAGAACAAGACCATGCCCGGTGGAACCATTCTCGTGTTTACGTGCTCAAACGGCGACTATATAGCCAACACCGCCCTAGGCCCTGAGTTCATGGTCCTGAATTGCTGGGGTCAATCCATTCGACACCTAGGTCAACTGTTCAACGACCCGGCCATTGCAGCCATGTGCCAGCGCGCTGGGGCCATCGTCCTATACGGCTTCCTGCAAAACTGGATTGATCAAGAGTATGCGCAAGGACGCTCTGAGACCCAAGTCCTAGGCTCGTCAGGCAACGTTCCCTACATTCTGCAAGGGGTTGCTAACTGGCTCACGGGTAAGGGGGTTATCGTCGAAGCTACGCCCGTTAGAGACGCCAACCTGCCAACCGGCTCGTACTGCACCAATGCGCGGATGGATTCAATCAATAACTACGTCCACAGCATTTTTGGAAACAAGACAGGCTGGGAAGTAGCCGAGGTGAATGCAACGTTAAAAGGTGGCGGCTCAGAGCTTGCAACGACGTACTACGATGCGGCAGAGCACCCGCACGTTAACGACGTGGCTTTAACCAACGTGATTATCCCGGAAATTAAATCCAAACTGGTTGGTTTAGGAGTTTTATAAAACACTTGACAATTAATCAGTGGTAGTGTAAAGTAAAAATGTAACCCAAACCAGCCGCGTGTGTTAGACGCTTAAAAATGGGAGCGGCTGGGGCGGGTTCATTAACTGGAGGAAATTATGACTATTGAAACAGTAAAAGTCGTACTCAAAGTTACTTGTATCGTTGCAAGTGTTGTCTTGATGGTCAAAGCTATGGTGAAGCACCACAGAGGTCAAACACAAGAGGCGCCTTACGATATGGCGTGGGCTATCTTGTTTCAGGTTTAGCCCTTTGCGCTAGCGGCGTGGCGGCAACCACGATGACGAGTGCAGTCGAGGCTACAGCGTGAACCCTCTCTTTAGGGCCTATTGCAGGAGACTAAATGATCGGAAAGCGCTCTGTTGTAAATGTCCTCAAGCCGGTACCCAATCCGGCCTAGCGCGAACACCCAAACTGCCCGGTACGTGGTGGACCTGCCTCACGAATCCTATCGGGCAGGGCGGGTTATTTAGACGACGAAAGGAGAATCGAATGGCTAAGTTTATCAAGCTGACCGTTTCGGGTCATAGCCCTGTTAATCCTAACGGGCCAATTTGGATGAATAAGGGTATCGTTGAGCACATGGGAGTCCACCCCACAACAGGGACTGTTTTAGTAAATACACGTGGTTATAGTCTTTGTGACGTCACCGAAACCACCGACGAGATACTGGCCTTGATTAAGGGGGCTGCGTAGATGGACTATAACCAATCTGTCCAAATGTTAGCTTTAGTACCCATGAAACTTATCGAGCTTACCATTAAACATCAAATATGTTTGTGCTTCAGTATCGACAATACTGACATGTGCTCCCTCACGTGGAAGAATACCGTTATTGAGGGGCAGGTTAATACGCAATATCACCGTAATGATAAGCTTTTCGGTGGTACAGGGGTCCTGCACATGTATTGGTGCGCTTACGAGAGAATCTCTGAGCAGTTAAAGGCAATAGAGGAGCAAACAACCAATGACTGAAGTCACCGTCGAGGGCGTTACGTATCGCCGGGGTGAGCAATTAAAGGCTATCCCACTAGAAGGACAATTCATCTGCGCGACCTTATTTGAGCCTTTATTCCGTTGGGTCGGCAGCGAACTCCAATTTTGGTGCGTTGACCATTGGCACCGAAACCAGAATCCTTTGGAGACTTTTTGTAAAGGCGGAATCTACGAAGCCATCGTAGTCGAGACCCAGCCCGAGTGGGTGGAGGTGTTAAACCGTTACCTTCGAGTGATTGATGCACGTGGGTTAGTATCTGATGCCCTTGTCAAATTACAAGAAGATATCGCCGAAATCCTCAAGGCCCAGCGCATCCGCATTCACAACGTTGATGGGAGTGTGACGGAGTATTGGCTTGAGTGGCACGTAGGCAGCCAATCTAATAAATACTTTGTTGAAACGACAGAGCGTAGTGCCGTGCTTATGGAGCTAGACGAAATGCAAGATACCATCCAACTCGCCTTCATGCGCGGGTCTAAGGTGGAGGTGTTGCGGTGATGCAAAGATGTGAACACAACGGGCTAGGCTCCCCGTTTTGCACATTCTGTGTTGAAGAGGCTAAACAAACACCAAGAGAAAAACACCTACAAGCCCAGCTCGACGCCGTGACGGCTGAGCGGGATGCGTTGAAGGCTGATAACAAAAAGCTAAACGAGCTGCTCGCTGATATGAGCGCAGCTAATACCGTTTGGCATAGGCAGATTGAAACCCCTTACCCCGGCGTTACTGGCTTGGTACTGGTACATGACGGACGCTTACAAAATGGCCTAAACAGCTCAAATCTGTATGGACGATAGGCTGCGTGAAGATGTGGTTAATTTGTTACAGGTTGTAGAGAAAGCCTTTGGCCAAGAGGTCACAGAGACACGAGTGGAGGTGCCGCGTGAGTAAGCGTTGGAAACCAATACATACATTGCATATCCACCACCATGCCGCCAAAAGGGCTAAAGAGCGCCTCAATATTGCAGGCAGCATTGACAAAGTGAAAGATGTGCTACGAATAATGCTGGCGCAAGCAATCTTGCATGGCTTTGATTACCTACCCAGTAATTACAAGGGGCGCAACCGGTACACAAACGGCTACCTATACAAAAACCTTGTGTACATCGTGCGAAAAGACCATAATCCCTCACCCCTTATCCCTATCGTTTCTCTAATTACAGTTTACCCACTTTATGAGGAGGCCCAAGAGCGTGAGTAGTTGTCCTAAATGTGAAGTGCTTGAGCTTTGTTATGACTGTAAGAAGCGACAAAGCTTGAGTAGTGAGTTAAAGGAATGCCCATGGTGTCAAGATACTGTGCAATTACGCGTGACTGAGTTGCAGGCATTTAGAGGTCCTAGAATCCAAATCGAGTGCCGTTCGTGTTGGTCCGCTGGGCCTACGGCTGAATCGCATTATTTGGCTACTAAACTCTGGAACCAGCGAGGAGGCCCGGTGAATGAGCCCGATGAACTAGGGTGCCAATACTGTAGAGAATGCGACGGGTTCTGCCCGACGCTTAATGGAACAGGAGAAAGCTAATGACAATGACGCGTGAGGAGATGGCTCAGTGATGCATTAGAAGACGATTACCCTGCCGCTAAATATTTTCGCATGCCACAACCACCAAAGGAGACTAGCGCGTGAGCAAACCTATTCGAGTGTTTTACAGCGAACTATCCGGGCGATTCTACGCTAGTAACCAATACAAAGAACAAGACGGCAAAGTAATCATTACCGGTGATAAATTCGACGTTACAAACGAAATCGGAGCGGCCATCGTCAAGCACGATTTAGTGTTTAGCGAAGCTACACCCAGCACGACGGAGGAGACTGAAGCGTGAGCGACCTTAACCAAGGGCAGCAGCCTTGTAATAACTATACAGCCGGTGAAGATGATGTCAGTGTACTAAACGCTGGCCCTATCCCGCATCAATGCCCTAACTGTTTTGATGGCCTGCGATACTTTTGCACTAACTGCACCAGAGACCACCACGAGAATGGGTGGGAGACCTGTAAACCCAGCACGACGGAGACTGAAGCGTGAAGTGCTATGAAAAGTGCGGATGCTGGCTTCGGTATCGAGGTACAGTTACCTCCATAATTTATGTTTGCAGCGACTGCTTTAGCGAGCTTTGGTCCATACCCAGCACGAGGGAGGACGAGTAACGAAATGACACATTTTAAGCGCGGCAAAAGTGGAAGACCCTATGTAGTATTAGCGCCCGAACCTGATAAGGTTTGTGAGCTTTGCGGTACTACTGCAGAGACCCGTCCATACGGTCCTAATGGTGAGCGTATTTGCTACCCATGTGCAATGAAGGATCCGGATACGACTGAGCGAATGTTTAATAAATTCATTAGCGAATGTTTAATAAATTCATTAATGAGGGTATAGCCAATGTCTGAGTCTAACCCAAGCCCGCCAGGGCGAGACGTAATGTCGAAAGAGTTCGAGAACGCCATCAACTGTGTGTTGGCAGGGGGTAGGGCGTGGCGCAAAGTGCATCGTAACTCCCTTGAGCGTGTGTTTTTGCTGCTTGACCCAGACGATGATTTCACTATAGTAATGCTCCATGAGTCAGATTTTCCTGACGGCCCCACGGAACTGCACGCCCACGATTTATGCCGAGACGACCTAACCGCCACGGACTGGGTTACTGAGGAGGTGGGCGCATGAAACACGGTGATAAGTTTGTGCTTGACTCAATGACCCTTAAAACGGTGTCAGCTGCCTTGTGGGAAACCCGTCGACGTATTTACGCAGAAATTAAAACCCAAGCACCAACCCTAGAGAGTAACGACTTTCTAAGAGGTTTTACCCGTGCTTTCGAGGTGATTACCGACACCGTAAACAAGTTAGCCGAAATAGCCCATGAGGACGCGCCTGATGAACCTTAAAGCCCTCATATCGCCGTGGTGGCGGATGTTATTAAGCCGGTTGGCATTCTGGCTTATTGAAGCCAGTTCAAAACGTAGCGACTTTGCGGCCAACCTTGGCGACGGCAATGTAATTACTCGCCGGGGATGGGGGACCCCGCACCCTAATTATCCTGAATTGTACATAGATGGAGATTGGTCATGAACTCTAAACTACTCACCCTCTTACCCGCGTTGGCGTTGCTGGCGGGGTGTGTCCCTCCTTCTGACTACGAAGCCGGTCACGTAGCACAAGTGTGTAACCAACCTTTAACTGCTGTTAGGAAGCATTACTGGAACGATAGCTTATTTGGCACTAACCCTGTTTGCACTGTTGAATTTCGATACGGTAATGACTGCCCATCTGGGCTAGGCCGAAACGAACAATACCCCGCAAGTATTTGTGAACGCATTAAGTACGGAATGTCTTACGAGGAGGCTACAAACCAATGACCACTGACCAAGACCGCATAGAAGCACTGGCGCGGGATGTTAAAGGGTGGCTTTTAACCGGCACTCCTGAAATTACAGACGCACTTTACAAGCTAGCCCAAGCCGTGCTGGATTTGAGTGCGGAGCTTAGGCTGTCTGAAGAAAATCATGCCGATACAGCTAGAGAGCTTACCGAGGCATGGGAAGAAATAACCCGGCTTAAGCGTGAGGTGAACGCGGAAATTAGATACTGTAACAGTCTCCAGAATAGTGCTTGGCGTAAATTACTCACTTACCCCGAAGTGGAGGAGGCGTGATGACGGTTTATTTTGCGGTGTGCTGGTGCCTTTTAGCAGCGATTGTGGTTTGCGCCGTCGTTACGTTTATACGGGTTCCGTTAGACTACAACCTCCTTACGGTAGTGATTGACACAACTTCAATTTAGATTTATACTTGACAATGAGGAGACTACTATGGATTACACTGCCTATACTAACCGGCTTCGCGCCGCAATACACCGTATTTTGGTGAACCGTATTTACTCGAAGTACCCTTCGGCCTCAGCCTTTGCCCGTGAACTCAATGTATCCAGACAACACATTGCGTTTGTAATGAACAAGCAACGGGTTGCGTCCGTAGGACTCAGACCTTTGCTCGTACTCGCTAGACATACGGGCTCTAGCCTGTCTGAATTGATTAAGGAAGCGGAAACGATGTTGGAGAACGACGATGAAAACGTGGATGGATGAAACGGTCCCAGCCATATTTTGTAGCGGTGAATGGTACCTCGACGAAGCGTACCTCAAAACACCTGAACAACTTAAGACGTACCCTTTAGACCTACTACGAAGACGCATGGCCGACATTCTCGACGGGCGTATGATGCTGTTCGCCGAACTGATAGACGCCCCACTCGACTCACTCTACTACCGTGAGCTGTTATACGGTCTGTGTTTTTTACGACGTCTTGAAGCAGTTTACAGCCGTATAATTAAAGACACGACCACCAAGGTCACATATTTAGAAAAATGCTTGACAATTGAGACAACCTAATGTAAAGTATAAATGTAACGGTCGATGACGTAAGGACAAATGACAAATGACGAATGACTTATCTTACTTGTACAACGAACCGGATGTGGATGAGGCTATTTTAGCCAAGCCTGAGATTCCGACTATTTTAATGGGACACAAGGACGTCCGTCTGATTGACGGCGTTGAGTGTATGGGGTCCAAGTTCAGCTGCGAAGGCTTCCCCGAACAGAACCTCAAATCGTTTATCTTCGCCCCGCTTATCGTCAACTCGCAGCGCCGCATCATGTACCTCAACCCTTATCAAGGTAACAACCCCGTACCTCCTGATTGCCAGTCGTTAGACGGGGTTAAGCCTGCGCAACCGTTGAACTACAACGGACAAATGATTTCTGACTGCGCTCGCTGCCCTTTGTTTGGGTACGCCAATACGTACAAATGCCGAAACAAAGGGCTGTTGGCTGGGGTCGCCTACTTCCCAAACCACAACGGCGAGCTGATTCTCTTTCGTAAAGACATCCCCGGTGGGTCTGTTAAAGCGTTGAACAGTCTGGCTACTGAACTCAAGCGCCCCATCGTAGTTGATGGTGAGCACCGCTCTATCCCCATGCGCTTTCGCTGGGTCAAGGCCAGCATCGAAAATCGCCAGACCAACTTCGGTCTCATTCCGTCGTGGGTGTTCAGCGTGCTCGACCCTGACCACACCGAAGAAGGCTACCCGCCTTTCGTACCTCAAGAATTTGCGTCCGACTTCTACACGATGCAAAGCGCAGTGATGCAGTTTGCTCGGATGGACACGTCTCACGTGCTGACAACCTCTGAGCCTACCGCTGCGTTGAGCGGCGGTGTCCAAGCCTCCTCGGCTATTCTGGAAGCGGAAGCCGAAGCCGGTTACTAGATTCCCCCACGTGCACTTGATTGGGGCGGCTTGCCCGCCCCTTACTTTGAATTGGAGACATTATGTTACCTAGAAGTCAAGCCTTGATGAAAGACGATGCGTGGAAAGTCGCACAGTCGATGGAAGTAGTAGCGGCCGTACGGTACGGCACTGACGAACCCTCGCTTGAACGGCAGTTGTATGTATTAAACAAACCCCACTACTGCGGTGACGGTACGACGGTCGCTGAAGCGTTGTCCTACGCTGTCGATTCGTGGGCTGAGCAACAGACCGACTATCGTCAATACGACGACAGTGTTACGGCTGCGACCGACGCCTTTATTGAATTGACGGCGGACTACCTGACCGAAGTACTTAATCGCAGCGGGGTAGAGCCGCAGTACCGGTGGTTCGTCGCCCTTGAAATCGATACTCGAATGATGAAAGCGTGGTTTAGAAAGAAGGAGACAAGTGATGTCCATTGATAAAGACGATACCTTTGATTTTGCCTGTCGGCTTACAGGAGCCCCTGTCGTTTCAGGGTTCGTACCGACAGAACCGGCCGATAAACCCAACATCGACCTGACGCGCGACCTTCCTGAAATTGAGATGAGTCTGCGTATCAGTGAAGACGGGTCTATCCGTTACATGCTCAACCTCCCCGGTCGTGAGTACGCCGGTGCTATACCCATGCGAGAAGGGATGAACTACCCTACGCTGCCGTGGCACCGACTGATTCAGCTGGTTGTATCGGAGGTGCAGTCGATGGACAAGACCTTTCACGACGAGTTAAGCGAACGGTTTATGTTGGGCTAGGCGGATGCTACCCCCACGCGTCCGTACAATGACCCACGTTAAAGGGTTAACCGTTGCCTCATCAAGATATGTCTGCCCTGAGTGTAACCACCCTAAAATCTACGTCATATTCACTGAGCCCACCACACGACGACGTAAGGTGTGGCTGCGCTGCGGGGCAGACCGCTACCGCTGTTTGATGGCACTGAATAGTATTGTTGTTAGAAACGATTTTGGGGAGATACAGTATGTCCGTAGAAACCTACCAGCTGGCCCAGTGCACTACCCTGAGAGGTCGAGTGTTGGCCGACGCTATCCTAGCCACCGAAGGGGAGAGGAATAGTACGTACGGGGACCCTAAAGAGAACCTTCAAACTACGGCGTGCTTATGGCAGACCTATCTGGTTGCTAAGTACAAAGACGACCCCGGCGATGGGCTGAAAGCTGAGGACGTAGCCATTATGATGGCGCTCCTCAAAATTGCGCGCTTAGCGGTGACACCTGAGCTATCGTGACTGGGAAA
>OGVL01000063.1_pt1 | contig 11260 bp, 8 predicted proteins | sample 1575781 | NCBI WGS metagenome assembly OGVL01 (sample SAMN07581553, study PRJEB24739) | freshwater metagenome | place: Singapore | collected 2015-04 | reverse complement strand
GTTTCCCAGTCACGATATGAGCGAGCGGACCAAATAACATATTATACTATAATACGGTTGGTAATGCCGCTAGCTCATTATTCGCAACGGGTAATACTGGATCATTTATTACTACTGGTAACGCATATACACTGACTCTCACAACAACACAGACCATACCGGATAATGAAACTAGGAATTTCCGATTACAGATAAAAGATTCACCGACAGGTGCTGCAAAGATAACAAGTAATGTTATTAATGTTGTTGATTCATTACAAGCATTTATAACTGCTACTGGGGGAAATGTATTCATTGGTGGGGGTTATAAGACACACGTATTCCATTCTTCTAATACATTTACAATAACAAGTTTAGGTATACCTGCTAATAGAACCGTAGAATATGTCCTAATTGCTGGCGGTGGAGGTGGTTCTGCAGGATTCGTAGGTGGTATATCTGGAGGTGGCGGTGCCGGCGGTATGTTGTTTGGTAGTTTATCTAATTTAACTACTCAATCTTACACTATGACAATAGGTGGGGGCGGAGGGGGAGGTAGTCCTTATAATCCCGGAGTTCCTGCTTCGGTATTAAATGGTGGTTCGGGCAACCCAAGTTCAGCATTTAATAGTATGGTTTCTATCCCCGGTGGGGGAGGAAGCTCTAGAACCGGCGATAGTGCAGGATCTAGTGGGAATGGTTTCGGTGGCGGCCCATTCAATACGGGCGATGGATCCTTTGGCATAGGTGGCGGCGGCGCCGGCGAAGCGGGCAAAGGGCCCACGGGGCCAAATTATGGCACAGGTGGTAATGGACTACCGATAACTTGGTTAGAAGCAGCTATACCCGCATCAGCTATACCCGCATACGGAGAACTAGGACCCGGCCCTTATAGATGGTTCGCGGGCGGCGGCGGAACTTTAACTAGACCAGGAGGTATCGGGCAATCTAGTTATGGTGGGGGTGGTAATAGCGGAGGACAACCCGGTAAGAATGGTATGATATTTGTTAGATATCCATATACAGTAGAAACATATAGATTAACCGAGGATACCGCGGCTGTTGTACGGAATTCTAACTTAACTATAAATCTACAAACTATAAACGTTTCTAATGGTAGCACATTATATTATACTATCTCTGGTAACGTAATAGGATCAGATTTCGTATCGAATACTGGATCGTTTGTATTAATTAATTCTAATGCAAATATTACTTTATCCGTTGCAAATACTAGTTTCCCAACTAATAAAGATTTCTTTGTAAATATACGTAAAAATTCTATATCCGGAACAATAGTGGTGACAAGTAACACTACAATAATATTGAACGATAATGTTCTGTTTGCGACAGGCGGCACAACAGCTTTAATTAACAATTATAGAATACATACATTTACCACTTCTTCTAATTTAAATGTTTTACAGGGAACAGGTAATGTGGAATATCTAGTTGTTGGTGGCGGTGGAGGTGGTGGAGGAAATCCAGGAGGCCCTGCGGCGCAAGGCGCAATTGGTGTAGGCGGAGGTGGTGCTGGGGGATTAATATATCAAACTAAATTAATAACTCCCCAAGTTTATACAGTCCTAGTTGGCGCGGGTGGAGGTAATCAGACAAAAGGTTCAAATTCTTCAGTATTTGGAAACATTGCCGTAGGTGGAGGTAATGGCGCGGGTGCTAATCCTGGATCTGTTGCAGCAAGTTCTGGAGGTTCAGGAGGAGGTGGCGGGGAGTCGCCTCAATGGTATTATCAGGGAAATAATCCAATATATTTTAATGGAGCAGCTAACGTAATAGGCCAAGGATATCCTGGCGGAACCGGATCTCTATTCTACGGAGGCGGCGGTGGCGGAAGGTCCCAATCTGGTTATCCGGGTGATCATGGTTCTCCCACCACTGCAAAAGGTGGGGCAGGTGTATACTTAACTATATCTGGTTCTAACGTAGCATATGCTGGGGGGGGCGGCGGTAGCGCTAGAGAAACTCCTGCCCCAGGTGTTACTGGAAGTATAGGAGGCGGAGGTGGATCCGGGGAATCTGGTACAGCTTATACCGGAGGTGGGGGAGGAGCCGGCCTTATGTCAGCCGGCGGCAGATCCGGTGGTTCTGGTATTGTAATTATTCGTTATCCTATAGTATAATAAATATTTAAAAAGTAAAACATGCCAATAAACAACGAAGGTAGATTACTCTTAAGCGAAGTATTAGCAAAGCAGATCGATACTGATTGGCCTGCTGCTAATACTGACTATGATCTTTATGTGCAAGACCTTATCGCCGCCGGTAATGTTATTGCCAATGGGCTTATCATCCGCAATATCCAAGTATCGGATAACATATTAACAGGCAATGTTACTGCTTCAACAATTACATCTAATACTTTAACGTTAGATATACTAAGATCGAATCTAGTATATACCAAAGATGTAATTGCAAATGGTAATTTAATTGCTAATGGATTGATTATTCGAGGCATACAAGTATCGGATAACATATTAACTGGTAACATCACAGCATCAGGCATAACTGCTAATACTTTAACGTTAGATATACTAAGATCGAATCTAGTATATACCAAAGATGTAATTGCAAATGGTAATGTTATCGCCAATGGGCTTATTATCCGTAACATCGAAGTATCGGATAACATATTAACAGGTAACATCACTGCTTCAACAATTACATCTAATACCTTAGTACTTGATATAATAACTGCCAACGTATTTAATGGATTACCTGCAGCGAATCTAGATCTATTAACAACTGACGATTTAAATGAGGGTAGTTCTAATTTATACTTCACTATTCCTAGGGCCCGCACCGCATTCAGCGGCGGGTTAGGTATAGCAATATCTGCGAATGGTGTTATATCCGCTAAGGGAGATGATACCGGTACCGGTATGTTCAACTCCGGTATTAACTTATTGGCAGGCGGATATACTGAGGATGTTTATGCTAATACTACGGTATTCAGTGCAGCCGATGGCGCATCCTTCATATTATATTCTTTCCATATCACGAACCTCACTTCTGAGACGGCATATCTGAAAGGAAGATATGTTGCCAATGGTATCCCGGTATTGTTCGCAGATATGTTAGAGATAGAAGCGGATTCAAGCCAAGAATTACTGCGTAAACCGCATGTATTTAAGCCTGGCGATTATATACAGTTACAATCATTTAATTCTACCGGCAATGCTGCTCCTAATGTATTGTCGACCTATATTTCATACCAGGCATCGACAGATGAACTATATAACAGGGTGGCTAACACACTCACCAATAATGATGCAGTATTTGTTTTCGATAGCCCAGGAAGAGCATCCATAATAGAGGCATATACATTAGTCAACCTCAGTCAGAATACTGTACCGGTTACTACGATGTTGACGAATGCTGCAGGTAACACTACGAATTACATCACATCGAACCTTCGCATACCCCCGGGCAGTTCGATCGAGGTGTGCGAATATCCAAAGGCAGTACCTGAGGATTATAAGATACGGGTAAATAAATTCGGCAACCCTGCCGATCAAGTATCTCTATTCATAACTAGTAAGTTTACCTCTTTCTACAGCATCGCTCCATCCTCCGGCAATATGACTGAGGGACAAAGTGTCATATTTAATATAGAAACCCTGAACCTTGCTGGAGGAACCGTGCTGTACTATACCATAGAAAGCATGGCAGGTAATGTAAGTCAAGCAGACTTCGACACACCGATACAAGGATCGGTAACGGTTAATAATGATTCGGCATCCTTGACGATAACCGCAAACACTGATAATAATACAAGTTTCGAAGGAAATGAAATATTTAGGGTGCAGTTGAGGAAGGGATCTACTTCTGGAATAGTTGTCGCAACTAGTGCGAATGTTAGTATATTAGATACTTCTAATCTGGTAACGTTTACTGTACTAGAATCTTCAGCTGCATTGTATTACGACGCAACGGACCCTGGGGTTTAAATGGCAACGATATCTAATATTAATTTTGCTATCGCGATAACGCAAAATCCATACGCAACTGAAGCTAGAAAGAATGCTACGTATTACTACAATACGCAGGGCGATGCGACTGCCGAATATTTCCTAACAGCAAATGTTGGAACTGTGACATTATCTAACGGATTTGGTAATATTAATCTAGTAGCAAATCTAGATGCATTAGGGCCCGCAGAGAGTAAAGCATTCTCAATCATTGTGCGTAAAGATTCTGTAAGCGGTACCGTAGTAGCAACCAGTAACACTATTAATATACTAGGTGAAGATACCCTATTCCATCAGGCATCTGGCGGTAATACTGTCGTGACTGGCGGATATAAGATACACGAATTCCGCAGTTCCGGTAATCTAATTGTGACCTCAGTTGCTGCTCCACTCAATAATCAGGTTGATTATTTCATAGTTGCGGGCGGCGGCGGAGGAGCAGGAGAAGTCGGCGCCGGCGGTGGCGCTGGGGGCATGTTAACTGGGACTGGAAGTTCTTCAGTTATAACAAGCGCAGGCAATCTACTAATCCTCGTCGGCGCAGGTGGCAATAAAACCACAACAGGCTCTAGTGGATATCCTCCTTCTACGATAGGTAGTCGCGGAGGTAATTCCCAGATCGGATCATTCATCGCCATAGGTGGAGGATTGGGTAGAACTTATCAAAATAGAACAGATATATCTCCCACATTGGTTGATGGTGGTTCTGGCGGTGGCGGATGGAATCCTGGGCCTCCATCCTTCTCCTTCGGTGTAGGAACACCGGGACAAGGAAATCCCGGTGGCGGTATTGCGCCCTCTGGTTTTGGAGGAGGGGGCGGCGGCGCTTCTCAACCAGGTAATCAACCCGCTTTACCCGCAAGTGGCAGAAAGGGGGGCGATGGTGCTGCAGTAACTTGGGGAACTCCCTTTGTTGGTACACCTGGACCGACCTCCGGTAGATGGTTTTCCGGTGGGGGAGGTGGAGGACATAATAATGACAGCGGACCTCCGTTTGGCGGAGAAGGGGGCGCAGGTGGAGGTGGCCCAGGACTAATTAGATTTACTCCGAGTGACACTCAAGGAGCAATTTACACCGGGGGCGGCGGCGGCGGAGCCGTTCCAAATAGCGGAGGTAATGGGGGTTCGGGTGCAGTAGGTATCCGTTATCCATTCAAGCCCGCACCTACATATACTATCACAGTATCTGCATCGAATATGATAAGTAATTCCTCAGTAACATATGCCATCGTTACTACAGGATTAACTGCAAATGCTAGATTCTACTATACATTAACTGGCAGCGCTACTTCCGCAGATATTAATACACCATTATCCGGTTCGTTCATAGTCAGCAATAACCGCGCGAATCTCCAGATAGTGAGTAACGCGGCCGCTACTATAGGTAGAACATTTAGATTGCAGATGCGTCGATTATCTACGACAGGTAAAGTGCTGGCAACAGGTAATGTTATAACTATAGATCCGATAACTTATATACAAGCAACCGGAGGAACAATAACGAATTCTGCAGGATACAGAACACATGCCTTCACTTCCAGTAATACATTCTCAGTTACAACCTTGAGTAACAATCCTGCCTTTAATACTATAGATTACTTAATTGTTGCAGGCGGCGGCGGCGGTGGCACTTCACTTGAAGGTCAGGGTGCAGGAGGCGGAGGTGCTGGAGGTTTAAGAACAGGAAATACTGCAGTAACAGTACAGAATTATTCCCTAGTTGTCGGTGGTGGTGGCCGAGCTCTGGGTGTTGATGGGGCCCCATATAGTGGAACTCCGGGTGTATCTGAAAATGGTTCAAATTCTACAGGTTTCGGTTTAACCTCCCTCGGTGGAGGCGGCGGTGGAGGTTATCAAGATAGAGCGGGCGCACCCGGTGGTTCTGGCGGAGGAGGTTGCAGTGGCGGTGGCGGTGCTCCGGGGGGCACAGGCAGCCCAGGACAGGGGAATCCTGGAGGAGGAAATGGTGGAGCACCTGCAGGATATAACTCTGGAGGCGGAGGAGGTGCAGGCGCGGCTGGTACAAGTTCAACTGCAGGTACCGCAGCTGCGTTCCCATCTGGAACACCCGGTGGTATAGGATTACCGATTACCTGGGTACCAACATCATATGGAACTGTAGGGCCGGCGCCGGGTAGATACTTTGCTGGCGGCGGAGGCGGAGGCCAGAGGAATAGCGCACCACCTAGTTTCCCCGGACAGGAAAATCGAGGAGGATTTGGTGGTGCAGGAGGAGGGGGTATGGGCGGTAGTGTTCCAAATGCTGCTAATGCGTCAGTTGCTGGATCTGTAAATACCGGCGGTGGTGGAGGCGGTGCAAATGGTTATGGTAACAACGGTGGTTCTGGTATAATACTTGTCCGTTATCCTTACCAATAATAAATAATAGAATATGCCAATAAACAATAAAGGTAAGTTAACACTAAGCGAAGTAGTTCGCCGGCAAGTTGATAAAGACTGGCCGGCAGCTAATACTGACTATGATCTATTCGTACAGGATCTAATTGCCGCCGGTAATGTTATCGCTAACGGATTAATCATCCGTAACATCGAAGTATCGGATAACATATTAACGGGCAATGTTGCTGCAGGAGGCATAACAGCTAATACCTTAGTACTTGATCGAATCACCGCGAATACTTTTGTTGGGGTAGCGAATTCTGTTTTCCCCGCAACTACACAACTGGTAGTAACCACCCCAGTATTTAACTATAATCTAGATCAGTATTCTGGAGACAATCCTCAGATATATGTAACTGCAGGAGAAACTATATCATTTGATTTGCGGCATAGTTCTTCACATCCCTTTAATATACGGGTGTCTAATGGGGGATCTGCCTATAATACTGGGTTGACACATGTTGCAATAGACGGAACGATCAGCACCGGTGCCTCAGCTCAAGGGAAATATACTGGGAAATTATTCTGGAAGATACCATATGAATTAGCAGGCAATACTTATGTATATCAGTGTACTAATCATGCGAGCATGGTTGGTAATATTGTGATACAAGGGTCGATACTTGATACGATTAATAATAAAAATGTAACTTTTAATAATTTATCAGTAAGCGGCGATTTAACAGTACAGGGTAATACGGTAACATTAAATACCGCGACATTAACTGTTGAAGACAAGAATATCGTACTTGCGAATGGCGCCCCTAATGCGGCTACGGCCAATGGTGCAGGTATTACCATCGAAGGTGCTAATGCTAGTATATTGTATCTCGATTCTGGTGATAAGTTTAAGATCAATAAAACGGTAGATATACTTGGTGATCTAATCGTGACCGGTAACATCACCGGCAATGGTTTAATTATACGGGGAATCGAGGTATCTGATACGGTATTATCCGGCAATATAAGTGCCCAAGGAACCCTCAGCGGCAACACGTTAACTGTAGATTCTATAACTGCAAATATATGGAATAGATTATATACTGCAAATGTTATAGAAACCGCGGGCAATCTATACTTCACAGTTCAAAGGGCAAGGAATTCCTTCACTGCAGGACAGAACATAACGATCGTAAATGGTGAGATCTCTGCGGAAGCCCAGTTCCTCACGGTGGTGAATGATAGCACAACGATCACTGCTACCCAAGGTAATCTGACTTATGGTATGGGTAGATCGATAGCAGATTCCCGTAACATACTAGTCATCGTTGAAGGGTTGATACAGATACCGCAGACAGATTATACTGTAGATGGTACGAATCTAAATTTCACCGACCAACCCCCCGCGGGAGCTAATATTGAAGTAAGATTCTTCGGGGCAGAAGGATCTTCCGGTAGTAGACCAACACTCATCTCAACAGTAAATAGTTTCATCGGCACCGGCAATGTTGATTATGCGTTATCGCAATCACCTGCAGGCAAATCATATGTTACAGTAGTTATCGACGGTGTTACCCAGCAGAATCAAGCCTATAACTTAACTGGTACTGTACTAACCTTTACAGAAGCACCTGCGATAGGTGCCAATATTGATGTCAGGATCATATCCGGGCAGGTTGGTGCACCATTTAATACTCGCACATTTACCGGTGACGGTGCAAATACTATATTTGCTATATCGACCAACTTCAATCAAGATCAGATACTTGTATTTGAGAATGGTATTGCTCAAGTGCCCGGTACAGATTATACCGTATCTGCGGGCAACGTAATATTTTCAATTGCACCCGCAGCGAATGTCGGCATACAGATAAGAGAACTGGCATCGAGCGGTGCGAATCTACTTACTACTATCGCCGGATTAAATCAGACCACAGGTAGCTTAGTACCAGACGTGGATGGAGTTAGGAGCCTAGGTAGCTCAACCAAGAGATTTAAGGATCTTTACCTCACGGGAAATACCATAGTACTGGGAGATATCGCACTTAGTTCCGCAAATGGATTGCTACAGGTATCTCCGGTAGTTAATGGCAATGTTGTAACGGCGAATGCTGCACCATCATCATTCACCGCAGGAGATAACATTTCAATCGCAGCTAACGGTAGGATATCTTCTACTATTACTGCTGGAGATAACATTTCAATCGCAGCTAACGGTAGGATATCTTCTACTATTACTGCTGGAGATAACATTTCAATCGCAGCTAACGGTAGGATATCCGCATCTTTCGCCGGGGTGCCTGGCGGCTTCTCATTCAGGAATAGACTGATCAACGGCGATATGTCTATAGATCAACGCAACGGTGGAGCCAGTCAAACGATCACTGCTGCGGCCGCATTAGCATATACAGTAGATCGTTGGTATGCGTATTGTACAGGAGCTAATGTCACAGGACAGCAAGTAGCCGGATCAAATGACACGCAATATCGATATCGTTTTACAGGTGCAGCAGGTGTTACAAAGATAGGATTTGCACAAAGGATCGAATCATTCAACAGTTATGATTTGAACAATTCTACAGCAACACTCAGTGTTGATCTAGCAAATTCAGTATTGAATACAGTGACATGGACGGCATACTATGCTAACACAGCAAATTCTTTTGGTACGATAGCGTCTCCCACAAAAACACAGATCGCTACTGGAACTTTCACGGTAAACTCTACTGTTACGAGATATAGCACACAGATCAGTATACCTTCGGCAGCTACTACAGGCATAGAGATCGAATTCTCTGTAGCGGCACAGACCGGTGGCACATGGACTATTGGTAATGTTCAGTTGGAAAAAGGTGCTACAGCAACACCCTATGAATTTATATCAACGGGTGTAGAACAATTACTCTGCCAAAGATATTTTTATAGGATGAATAATGGTATTAATAGTTTCATGAGATTTGCGTTAGGTGATGTTAGATTATCAACGGAAATTAATGGAATATTCATATTACCAACACCAATGCGAGGGACAGTTACAATATCAATATCTTCAGCATCACATTTTGCCGTTTCTGAGGCCAATACAAATAGAACTGTAACTGGTATAACAATATCGTCGAATCCGGCAAATAGCAATTGGTTATTTTACTCCGCTACCGTTGCTAGTGGTTTAACTCCGGGAAGATGCGCACAGTTGATATCAAATAACACAACATCTTCAATTATTGATTTTTCAGCGGAGCTTTAAATGTATAAACTTGTAAAATATAAGATCAATGAAAATACATGGGGTGAGGTAATAGGTTTATTAAAAGATGAAAAATCTTTTATACCTATTTCTACAGATAATATAGATTATCTAGAATATTTAGATTGGTTAACTCTAGGTAACGAGCCGTTGCCAGCGGAGGAACAAGAATGAGCTCACTTGCTGTCACCACGATCAAAAGCATCACGGGCAATGATGCGATAACCATTTCCGAGTCGGGTGTCCCGCAGCTCGAGGTGCCTGCTTTTCGTGTATTAAGAACTACTAATCAAGCACTGACCTCCGGAGTTTCATCAATCGTTCAGTTTGACACTACGGCATTTGATACGAACAGCAGGTGGGATGCGGCCAATTATAGATTTACCCCTCAAATAGCCGGATATTATTGGCTTTCCACTATATTGCATTTGTCTGTAACCTCGAACACTAGAAGAATATGTACTATTTCTTGTACTGGGGACGCTGATATCCGTGCTTTTGATGACAACATCAATGCGTCAATAAATATTCGAACGGGTGGAGGGATTGCATACTTTAATGGGTGCGAACTATGATGTACAAACTTTACCGTGCAGGTTTTAACCAAGATGAGCCTAACGCAGCGCATACCGTTGGTGTAGAACCGCAAGTCAGTTTTATTTTCGACCCCGCAAACCGCGACTACCAAGAATACCTTGAGTGGTTAGCCGAGGGCAATGAACCCGAACCTGCAGATGAATAAATAATACAGATGGCAAGACGAATAGATAAACTACAGATCAATGCACTCAATGCGAGTAACAGTCAGATACTTGTTGCTCGCGGGGGCAAGCTTGCCTTCGACGATCCGGCCAACGTATTCGCCGGGGGTAGCGGCGGAGATGCTGGATTTGCTAACGTAGCACTTCGAGCCAACATTGCAAATCTTGTTCTCTCAATAGGAAACTTCACAACCAACAATCTGAATGAAGGTACTGCTAATCTTTATTTCACAAATGCTAGAGTAGTATCCGCAGTTGATCCCAAGTTAACTACGTCAAATGTTACCGAATTAAATAATCTTTACTTTACAAATACTCGTGTAACTACACATGTCGAATCTACAATATTCTCAAACGTAAGGGCGGTCACGGTTTCTGCCAACTCCTTCGCATCTACGGGGTTCGGTATACCTACAGTGCGTTCATCAACAAACATTAATCTATCTGCTAACGCCGACAATGGCGGGGCAGTTGTAATACAGAGTTCACCATTACGCCTTAGAAGTTATACTAACGGTGCCATCGCAAATCTCACAGCAGCCACCGGTGATACAATATTCAATTCTTCTATCGGTAAAGCACAGATATACGACGGAGCGAATTGGGCAAATGTTGGCGCAGGTGCAGTATCCGGAGATCAAACATTTACCGGCAATCTGTTGCCCGCAGAAAGTAATGTTTACAGTTTGGGTTCTTCAAATAATCGATGGAAAGATCTTTATCTATCCGGCAATACCTTATACTTAGGTGATGTTCAGTTAAGTGCCGCTAATAGCAAACTTAGAGTATCTGCTATTGAAGCTAATATCATTGTAACAAGCAACCCGACACTTTATTCTGCAGGCAGGGGTATTACGATATCTACTGCGGGTGTTATAGCAACATCTGCCGATGACTCTGAACTATATGATGTCGGTATAGACTATCAGATTCCATATATGGTA
>OGVL01000062.1_pt1 | contig 11528 bp, 17 predicted proteins | sample 1575781 | NCBI WGS metagenome assembly OGVL01 (sample SAMN07581553, study PRJEB24739) | freshwater metagenome | place: Singapore | collected 2015-04 | reverse complement strand
GTTTCCCAGTCACGATAGGTAGGTAGGCAATAATATTGGCAATGTGAATAACCTTAGTCCATTTAAAACTTGTAATATGAAGATCATCATTGGAATTGAATTTTTCATAATTATTCATTGTCATATGAAGAGCCTCGCAGCAGTCGTCTGCATAAAGAAAATCTCTTTCTTCTTCTCCGTCTGTCATCATATCAATAACTCCAGATTTTGCTTTTATAATAAAATCAGTTATTGCATGATATTTTTCAGGCACTGTCTCATATCCATAAACATTCCAAAACTTTACGATAAGCCCACCAAGTGATTTTGTATATGCCTCTCCTAGTGCCTTCAAAACTCCATAATTTGAATAAGACATATTAGACATCTGACTGCTTGCAAAAATAAAAGGCTTCTGGTGAATCTTTATTCTGTCAAATGCTGCAACCATCATTCTTGAATTATTATCTATAAAGTTAAAGGTGTTTTGATATTTATTCAAGTACCGTGATCCACCAACATCAAAGGCAAGGAAGAAAATAAAATCAGAATTTCTAATAGCATAGTCAATATTCGCATCTCCTATTCTTCTTAGATCATTCCAAGGATTTTCAGCAATATCATATCTTGATACGTCATATGAAAGAGATTCCAGATGACTGCATAAGTATGATCCAATCTGTCCAGAGGATCCCAGTACCAATATATTTTTCATATTATTTTCCAGATCTATATAATTTCAATTGTATGCTTATTACCAAAGTTTACTAAACCAGTTCCAGAAAAATGACCAATGTCTGTCAAATCATACTTTTCATACTCAATCTCATTCCACCACTTGTTAATTTCTGGCCATGTGTTTGAAATATCATCAAGAAGTAAAATACCAGTCCAATTCTTTTCATGAAGAAAGGACATCATTTGTCTTTCCTGAATACCATCATGAGGATCGACGTCAATCATAATAACAGGAATTTGTTGAAAATTCAGTGAGCTATCATTTCTAAAATCCATTATCTTAAATTCTATGTTATCTTTCTTAATATTTGACTGAATTGTGTCAACAACATCATAAGAAATAACATTATTTAGATTGTTATACGATAATGCAAGAGCCGAGAGACCATAGCGAGACCCAACATCTAAGATCACCTTATTTTTAAACAGCGTTGAAACATAAGCATATAGACTATATGGGTCATTATTCATTTCCTTGAATTCGTCTTGATAGTGTGGCAAGTACTCGGCAATGGAATCAAATTTAATTTCTCTAACTTTGTTTTTATCTATTTTAATTTTCATAACTTCTCCTAGTTATAAATCAAATGCTCATCATAAAATTCAAATTTATAATGCTTCGCAAAGAATAGTGCCATGTGAGAAACGTTGCTGTTCATTAGGTACATTTTATCACACTTTGATAAAATTATTACCTCGGTAATCAAATCAATCAATGACTGAATCTTTTCGGCATCTGATTTTGGAAGATAATTTATGTCAACCTTGCTTTCAACATATTGAGACTTATCATCAAAAATAATAAGTTTTTCTCCATATTTATTTTTGAAGTCAAGGTATGTACTATATTCGTCCGATGTTAAAAATAAATAATTATACTTATGAATTTCAGAATCTATTAATGAAAAAACGCCTTCATTAGTTAGCAATTGCTCCTGATTTGATGCATGACCAGTTGTCAGATGCTCTCGCCCCCTTTTGTGAATACCCAAGACTTTTCCTGTTCTTAGAGCATCATTTATTGACTTATCCTTAATAGACATTTTTATTTGTTTGGCAATATCAGGTTTTATTGATATATGGTTTTTGCATATCCGTCTATACTTTTTTATAAACGCACGATCCCTGAACTTTTCTCTTTCACTTGATGGATAGCCGAGATGCCAATAGCCTGATGTAAACCCTGGAAGTTGACTAAATTGATCAGATATTATCACTTTAGGATCAACGTCTTTAAATGGCTGCTCAAATACAATGTCCCAAGTATTTTGTCCGGGAGGGCTATATGTTTCATTTTTGACATCTACTTCAAATCGGATTTGATTTGAAAGACAATAATCAATCAAGCACAAAACTATTTGAAAGTGAGCACCAAATCCAACTCTTCTTTGCTGAGAAAACTTAAAATCTTGAACATTTGTCATTATCAATTATCCAAATTTTGTTTATTTCTTATAACTTGATCATTGATCCAGCGATAAGTTCTTGCAAGTCCTTCTTGAAGACTCATTGAATAATCCCAACCAAGTTTTTCCCTTATAAGATCATTGTTTGAGTTTCTTCCTCTTACTCCAGTTGGCCCGTCAACGTGTACCTTTTCTAGATTTTTTCCTGCAATATTACAAACAATATCTACAAGTTTATTTATTGTTACCATTTCTTCAGATCCAATATTAACAGGGCCGGTAAAATCAGACTGCATTAATCTGTATGTTGCCTCAATACATTCATCTATATATAGAAATGATCTTGTTTGATTGCCGTCGCCCCAAATCTCAATCTGGCCATTGTTTTCTGCCATGGCGACTTTTCTACATATGGCAGCAGGAGACTTTTCACGTCCACCATTCCAAGTTCCGTATGGACCAAAGATATTATGATATCTTGCAATTCTTACTGGAATACCATAATTTCTATAATATGATAAATAAAGTCTTTCGCTAAAAAGTTTTTCCCATCCGTATTCACTGTCTGGATTAGCAGGATATGCTGAATGCTCACTGCACTCAGGATTATCAGGATCTGTTTGATTGTGCTCAGGATATATACATGCACTTGAACTATAAAATATCTTTGTATTTTTATACTTGCTTCTTTTACTTTCTTTTATTTTTACCATTTCGTCAAGAACATTAAGATTTATTGTTGCAGAATTGTGCATGACATTTGCATCGTTTTCTCCTGTGAAAATATATCCTGCCCCACCCATATCAGCAGCAAACTGATATATTTCATCATACTGTTCTCCATTGACAAGCATTATCTCCTCAACAACATCTCTGTCAGACAGGTCTCCTATTGTTAGTACATTAGGACCATCGAACTCAATTCCATTTTCCATTCTAGAAAAGTCATGCTTTAGATCAACACATGAAACCATATAACCATTTTTTACAAGATATCTTGCCATGTGCCCACCTATAAAACCTGCACCACCAAGAACAAGCGCCTTTTTCATACTTCCTCCTTAATAAGGATATTATACACCACTAACTAATATATAAAAGATTCCTGCATTGGTGGAAAGTATGTTTTATTATTTCTTGCATCATCCCATCCCGGAGCAAAATCTCTTACTTTTATATTATTTGGAGACATTCCAATCCATCCCTCAGCATTATACCTATTCTTCATAGATGGCGGAGGAATCTGGCGAATATAATCCATTCTTGCCCACCAATATGTTCCAGCAAAAAACCATTTATGATCAAAATGTTCTGGCTGTGTTGGCATTTCCATCCAGTATACTCCACAAACATCGTTTGTTTTTAGCGATTCAACACAATCACGCCAGTTTATAATATTGTAATAGCACATTGTTCTTCTCCATGCACTGACCTCATTCATATCTTGTTGATGAGGATTGGCAGCACCCTTTGTATGAGCATAAAGAACAACCCCTTCATTATTATGGGAATCATCATATATTTTTGTTTGAGTCATTTGTTCCCATCCATTATCTTGCTCTGCAATAATTTCATATGGCGTTTTGCGTAAATCTAAGAATTCATATACTTTATTTCTTAAAGGCTCAGATCCTATAATTCCTATTTTTATATGCCCGATGGCATTTAGTAATCCAGACATTTTTACAGCATCGATGTGTTCATTAAGTGGTTGCTGCCAGTTTCCAAGTGCATATACGTGATAATAATGATGAATATTCATTTTGATATTTTCATCTCCCCGGTAAATATACCAAGTGGCTGATCATTTCCCTTAACAAAATCGGCATTGATAATTCCAACTTTATTATTAATAATAGGTGAGTATACTTTGCAGTTCCCCAGAGTTGCAGCCCACCATGCGAATGTTGAGTTTGATCGAAATAAATTTTTGCAATTCATCATCAATCTAAAGTCTTCAAAAATAAGAGATTGGTCTCTTGAATCATCTAGGCATAATGCATAAGACGGATCAAATCCGTGACTCTGTGCCCCACGAGTATAGCTATCATCTGTTACTGTAGCAAAAATATGAGAAAATGCTATGTAGTCGCCTCTTCTTTTGTGAAACACTAGATCATAAGAAGGTATATCTAGCTTGTCTTTAAATGTGAACCACTTTTTTACTTTAGATCGTGATAAATATTTTAAATGATGAGGTTGTTGAAAATGACCGTCAAGATTTACATTGTCAGAATCTGGATATTCTGTTGATGGGCCAGCAACATCTGTCATAATTTCTTCATTAATATTTTTAAATATATGGCGGCCGATCCAATCTGGAGTTCTTAGCTCAGCACCAATTGATTCAGCATACGCTCGTGCAAACGCATACTGAAACAATTGGTTGCCGAATCTACCACCATTTCCTAGACAAGCTATTGTTATCATATCTTTGCATTATCAATGAGTGATCCCTGACTTCTGTCGTGAATAAAGTATGTCTGATCAGATACAGCATACTTGAAAATTCCTGTTTGCCAAAAATATAAGTCATCTGGAATTCTGTGACTAAAGTCTTCTCCATCAAGAAACTTTTTAGCACCGTTACTATTTATCATGTAGCATGTAAGTCCGACATACCAACCAATTCTAGATGGTGAATACCAGTCAATTCCATCAACAACAAAATGATTGCCATCTGTTCTTGGATGCTGTCCGTCAGGATTAAGATATAGACAGGCAACATCATAGTCATAATCAGTTACTACCTTGTATGCAGAATCAATAGCGGCTTGCCAATCTTTTGTATAATCTGGAATACAGTCGTCTTCGAGAATAAGTGCAACAGGCTTATTCATCATCTTAAGACCCTCGCAGTGAGATCTAAATGCTCGATAATGACCTATCTCATTTCCATGAGGGAAGTTGTTATCAGGTGGATTATATTCCCAGTCATCAGAAGTAAATATTATTGGATTCTTGTGCTTGAAATGAGGAACTGCAAGTGGATCTCTATGAGTATTTGTTAATATAATTGTGTTATACATGCTAGTTTCCAATCATGTCATCAATAGAGTCATAATCTAAAGTAGGATTAACTCCAAGTATATTACATAGATTAATCCAAGTTTCTTCTATTATTTCTTTACCCTGAGAAGTGGGCTCGCATATTTCATATGCATGACAGAAAGAAAGTGGAATTCCCAAATCATTATACTGAAAAAATTCTTTATATTCTGAAGGATTATTCTTTACTATAAATTGAGAAATAATTGATGATTTATCTATTAGTTCCATTTTTATGCCATGGAAATAATATGGGGGCGTTTATGGCGCCCCCATAAAATTACTCCCAGCGGTCTCCCTCCTTATTTACAATTGTTGAGGAATCATTTCCCGATGAATTTGATGCACGAGAAAGCTGAGAAGCCTTGGTCATTGAAAGACCAATATCGTTTGCAACAATCTCATAGTCGTGTCCATTTGAACCATCTGAACGCTTGAATTCACGATACTTCAGGCGACCATGAACAATAACTCTGTCACCCTTTCTCAAAGAGCGAGCATTCTGACCAAGATTGCTGAAACAAACTACATCAATATAGGTTGTATCGCCATCCTTCCACTCTCCATTATCCTGAACTCGCTCTGTGCTGGCAATGCGAATCTTAGTAATGTTATTTGAATTTCCCTTTACCTCTGGATCTCTAACAAGGTTACCAATTGAAGTAATCATAATTGAATTCATTCTCATATTCCTTTCGCTATTAAACTACTCTTCTTCTTTTTTAAATCCACCATAAGGTATTTTTGTTACATCTATTACAGGGTCCAATGCTACCATACATCCAAAACTTTGTAAAACTTTTTTTATTGTGTTGAGGTATGCTATACATCTTAGTCTTTCTAAATCATTATATTGAGCCCATTGACTTTCATAAAATCTTAATGCTAGAAATGGTGGACGTGTGGGATATTCTACTACATCCATCATGAAATCAGATGGAACTGGAACTGACCTTACTGCCTTTTTCATATTTTCTGTGTACATTATATCTTACTATCCGTCGTTAGACAAGTCCATAATGTTGCCCAATCATCTTCTTCTTTATGAAGATTGAAGTCCTTTGATATTTCTCCATTTTCTAAGTATACACCACCCCAAACTCCAATTTCTTTATTTGTTATTCCATATGAAAAACATTTTCTTTGCACCGGGCACCTATTACACATAATATCAACAGCAAGAGAAACATCTGGATTTTCTTCATATTTTTCAAAAAACATATTTGTATCCATATTTAGGCATAATGCCTTTTTTGTCCAAGAAGGTGTCATGTTATTCCTATTTTATAAATTTATCCGGTATTTCCCAGCCGGTTCGTTGAATTGGATAGACGGTTCTTATATACCAAGAACCATCTATGTATACTCCACAAGAGTTGAGGTCTCCGTGTTTATCTTCAACTAGATGACAAACATCATAGTTGTTCCATATAAGGCTGTCATTGTTTTCCACTATTGTTTCCATCTCATGAAGAGTTTGAATTATCATTTTGTCCTAATATTCTGTATGAAAGAATTACCATCAAGGTAAAAACGAAGAATTCTGAAAATGCCATCAGAATAAAACCTATTTGATCTGTATAAAATCCATAAAGAAATGTCACTACTTGATTTGTAAACCACAATAGCAGTGCTATTCCGAACTTTAACATTGAAGGTCCTGTTGTTAATGCAATAGCCAAACTAACTAAAAATAAAAGGCTAGAAGCAAAAACAATCAAAGACCATATACCGAGATCCATCTTTTATCTCCTGTCGTATAAACTATTTTCTTTATTCCCATTTTTTCTATCTTTTCCTGACAATATTCACATGGACGACTGTTTCCAATACGACCGCTTTTACTTACTCTGGCAACATAAAGAGTGCAGCCCTTTACATTCCAATTAGCATTTCTCATTGCCTCTACTTCTGCATGTCTAGAGCAATGAGTTTTTATATGCTCTTCAGAAACAGTCTTAGGGTCATTGGTTGTTTTATTAAAGCCTCTTCCAATGATTCTTCCCTTTCTTACCACAACAGCACCATGTCTTTTCTTAGCAGTCGACATGCCTGCATATTCTTTAGCAACATCAATAAATATAAGATCTTTTGTCATTTAGATTTAAACACTCCAACCTCTATGCCAGACATTTGTGCACTTGCCACCATCATCGAACTTTGTTCTCCTTTGTTAGAAAAGAAGGCATAGTATTTTATAGATGATTTATTTTTCTCTAAAAACTCTAGTTGACTCTTAATAGGATACTTTATTGAATAGGATATTGTCAACCCCTTTTGCTTTAGAAATCTTTCTGAAAGATTACAAAAAGATATTGTATAGTCATTTATATTATTGGGTCCTAATGAGATTATTTTTATATTTTTACCCTCGAATGGGTATGACAGAGCAACTCCAATACCACGCATAAAGGTATTGTAGTCTGAAAAGTTCTTTGTTCCCTCTGTTGCGATAATCATATCCTACCTATCGTTTATATCGTCTAAAACATTGAATAAAAATTTAATTTCACTTTTAGATGCATTGAATACATCGATTGGGCTGGCATTAGAACTGTCAATCTCACCGTTTATAACTCTGCCTCTATAAAATGTGTGATTGTCAACCCAAAATGCATCGCTCCCTTCAACTACAACTGTCAGTGTATTTTTCTTTATTACTTTTGATAGTTGAGTTTCTTTTACTTGTTTGGAAGAATTATAGTAAATATCATGAAGTTCGTCTTTGTGCTGATCGTACATCGCATCAAAGAAAATTACCTTTTTTCTTGTATCTATTGCAAAGACTAGGTTTACTATATTAAACACCATAGATGCTACTGAAAGGACATGAAAAAACATTAGAAGTTTTTCTTTTTTCATTTCTACCGCCTATTTTATGACATATTAAATGGACTTGACTTCCAAAACTTGTTCATCGCATCTCTTCTGTTCATTATAGCATTTCTTTTCGATTCTGCCCATGTTTTTCCAGAATCTCCTCCCCAAAGAAGCCAAGCAATAAGGCCATTGGACGGATATCCGGGCTCTCCAGAGTTCCAACCTTTTCCCTGCTTATCAACTTCATGACGACTAAAATACGAGTGCATTCTCAAAACAGTGTCGTCGCTGAGATTCTTTTTATTAGATATGTCCCGTGCTCTCGCAACTCCTACAGATGTACCACCTCTTCCATATTGACGCCTTAGTTCTAATCCTCTTTTTGCATTTGAGACCATTGAATCTGTTGGAATATTGTCAGACATGTTATATTTTTCCAGACAGCCTTGACTCAAGCTCGTCAATCTGAACATTTCTCTTAGCAACAGACTTCCATTCATCTGGAAGCATAGAGTCCATTCTCATTGACCTAGCTCTTCTTATAATATGAGCTCTTGCAGCAGAATAGTTCTTTGCACGGCCAACAGACTGAAGGGCATTTTGCAAGTCTTCTCTGTCGGCAATTGGAAATGATCCGTCTTCCATTGCTGTTCCAGCTCTTGCCATTCTACGTCTTGCCATTTCGTTGTACTTTTCTTTTTCCATTTCTCCTCCATGATGATTATTTTCCATTATAGAATTAGCATATTCGTATGGAATAACTGCAAATCGACAAAGACCATTTTCTTCAATTTCTCCTCCTATAATCGAGCATTTATTGTCAGTTACATGCAGGGCACATGTTCCACACTTAATGTTCATAGCCAAGTTATCATTTCTACTTCCGTCAACGTAGCCGACATATATACCATCTGCTTCGTCAAGATATCCAATCTCGGCAACAAGCTCTAGAAGGGCATCGGCAAGTTTTTGTTCGTCTTCGGGTAGGTTGTCATAAAATACTTGACCGTCTCCCATTTGCTTCATTGTTTCCTCTTCTGGTTTGATATTCTGCGGTTTTTTATTTGGAGTAATTTCATTTGTAATTGCCCCTGCCGATGCCCCACTAGAGCCAGTTGATTTCATCTCACCTTCAGAAGCATAAAGAGCTTTTATCTGAGCCTGTGCTGCATCTAATGTTTCATGACATCCGCTTATTTCTAAATTTGATTCCTTTACAACCGCATAGCCCCTACAGGAGCCGAAGTTTCTCATTACTTTCCAAGGCATATTTTATTATACCATCTTTATAACAGTTTATATTGTAAAAAAAATTCTTTTACATCTCCATAAATACCGTCTTTTTCTTCGTACCCTCTTTCAGTTTTTTGTTTCTCACTGACAGTAAATGGAGTATGAATCTCTATTTCATCAGTATCTTCTCTTTTTGACAATGATATAGCATTGTATACTGAACCACAAAGTGCGTCACTTAAGTCTTTTGACCCTTTTCTAGGGTGATCGACATTGTTCTTTGCTGTAATTCTTAATTCACAAAGTTCTTCAATTAATAATTGAATATATGGTCCTGAAATTCTTTCTTCATAGAAGAGCATTGCAAGATCTTCATAATGTTTTTTACCGACAGATAATGTTGCTGTATTTATTCCAACAGCCTTAAGGTCGCGCTGAATGTCAAAACTGTTCCATCTGTCAAACGATACCATTCCTAAATTTAGCCCCATTCTTCTTAAATTAATAATCCAATTTTTAACATCTGATAAATCTACCGGACCTTCTCTTTTTGGTTCCCACCATGCAATAGCATCAACAACAATAAATGGAACAACTTGATGATAGTTATTAAAAAAGGCAATTTCAACCCACTTCTCAACGTGACTAATTGCAACTGCACACTTGTCATGTCTTTGTGCCAAGTCAGCATGTGCATAATATACTGTTTCTGGATTTGGAATAAATGATGAATCAAATATTCTATTTTCAGAAACCGGATTATGAGTAGATAAACATTTTTCTATTTTTTCTTTAGACTTGAAAAAACTATCTGATATTTCAGTTGGCATACAAGCAAATCTCATAAGTGAATCTAACGGGTCTTTATAAAATGATATTTTAAAATCATCTATTGATCTTGTTGGATTTACATCCCACGTTGGCCTTCTCAAAGCAAAAACATTGGGATATTTGTATGACAATATATGATCTTCTTCCCACTCTATAGTGACATTGTTTGACGGATCATCTTCTGGTAATTCAGAATTTAAAATAAATTTATGTGTTTTAGTAATTGTTTCTTTTTCTGCAATACATTCATTATAAATATTAGTTATAAAATCATTTTTATACCTCGGAAATGAAAGCATAACAACTTTTCCAAAGTCTGGAAATCTTGAGTCAACCGATCCACGGAATGCTCTATAAATATTGTTTGCAGTCTTTGAACTGTCACTAAAACTATTGTTGTCTAAAGCAAATCCAGATATCTCATCAAGAACTGCTAACATAAGATTTAGGCCTTCATGAGACTCTCTTTCTGAATGTCCAGAATAAACTGTAACCTGTTTGTCAAATTCAATTAAATCAACTTTGGATTGATACTTTCCAGAAAACCAAGGAGAACTTTCTATTTTTGTTTTAAATCCCTTGAAAAATACATTTTTTGCTTGTTGAGCATTAATGGCAACATTAATTATATCTATTGCATCCCCAGAAGGTTTTTTGAAATATCTCGCAGGATCCTTTAAACAAAGAAGTTTATATATCAGATATGCACATCCTATTGTTGAGGAGTAGTCTTTTCCAGAATTAGCAGAAACGAAACCATTTCCAATGTAATGTCCATAATCTGGAACTGTTCTAGTCCAATACTCTCCTTCACCTACAGGCTCAATAGAAACAACGCGGTCCCAATAAATATTCCCTTCTAGTCTTCCATATATTCTTCCATCTTTATTAAGTTTTGTACTTTTCTTATGATCTAATAAATTAATTTTTTGTACAAATGCATTGAAGCATTCTTGACTTGAAACACTAACGTAATGTGCCAATGAAGCATTCTCGAAATTAGATGACGGAACTTTTGATCTAATTGTTGAAGGAACTCCGAGTCTAAGCAATGCATAATGAACATCTTCTGCAAGTTGTCGAGAAACAGATACATATTCTGCCGCCATTCCATTTTTATTGTAAACACATCCATCTGTTTGCCACAGTCGTTCGATTGTTTTAGCAAGAACATTATTATCAGACTTCCATACAGCATTTGGAATAAACTTTGTTTTACTTCTCAAACCCCAAAGCCCATACTGTCGTGCCAACTCTAGTGCATGTGAATTTTTTCTGTGAACAAAAGAGACCATCTTTTTATTTTTATGTTCTATTTTTGATGGAGAATCTCCAATGAATTCACAAAGACTTAGGTAGTTTGCTATACTCTCATGTTCTTCTGAGGAAAAGTTCATATTTATTATCGGATTGACATCTGTTGGCATCATTCCATCACCAAGCCAATAACCAATTGTATCGTGACTGGGAAAC
>OGVL01000059.1_pt1 | contig 11628 bp, 20 predicted proteins | sample 1575781 | NCBI WGS metagenome assembly OGVL01 (sample SAMN07581553, study PRJEB24739) | freshwater metagenome | place: Singapore | collected 2015-04 | reverse complement strand
TGGTTGATGTCGGTGCCTACCAGGACGGGCGTCGTGGCGGCCGCATCCGTTGCAGGGCCCGCATTGAGGAACGGGATAAAAAAACACTGGTGATCAAGGAAATTCCATTCGGCACCACCACGGGGGGGATTATGGAGTCGATTGTGAAAGCCAGCGAGGCCAATAAGATCAAGGTAAAGAAGGTGGTCGACAACACGGCCCGCGAAGTGGAAATTGAGGTGCAACTGCCGCCGGGGGTATCGCCCGACATTACGATGGATGCGCTGTTTGCCTTTACGGATTGTGAGGTGAGTATCGCCCCCAATTGCTGTGTTATTGCAGCGAATAAACCGGAATTCGTCGGGGTGACGGATTTATTGCGGCACAATGTGCGGCAAACGATGGATTTGCTGAAACGGGAGCTCGAAATTAGACTTGGGGAACTGGCGGAAGACTGGCATTTCTCGTCACTCGAGAAAATATTTATCCAGGAACGGATTTACCGGAACATCGAGGAGTGCGAGACCTGGGAATCGGTTATTCAGACCATTTTTGATGGGCTGCAGCCGTTTCTTCCGCTGCTGCGCCGAACGGTGACGGCGGAGGATGTTGCCCGCCTGACGGAAATCAAGATCAAGCGAATCAGTAAGTTCGATGCCTTTAAGGCCGACGAGCACATCCGGGGGGTGGAACAAACCATGGAGCAAATAGGTCACGATCTGCAGCATATGGTGGCCTACACGGTGTCTTATTACGAAAAACTGTTGAAAAAGTATGGTGGGGGGCGTGTGCGTAAGTCGGAAATACGGGTTTTTGACGCGATTCAGGCGGCGCAGGTGGCGGTGGCCAGCGAGAAATTGTACGTGAACCGTGCGGAAGGTTTTGTGGGGTATGGACTGAAAAAAGATGAATATGTCACGGATTGCTCGCCCCTGGATGAGGTGATTGTGGTTCGACGCGACGGCAAGATGATGGTGACCCGGGTGAGCGAGAAGGGTTTTGTGGGAAAGGATGTCCTGCATGTGGATGTGTTTCGCCGGAGCGATACCCGTTTAACCTACCACATGTTGTATGTGGATGGTGACAACGGTACGGTCTATGCCAAGCGCTTTCAGCCCGGCGGGGTCACCCGTGACAAGGAGTATGACCTTACCCGGGACTCACTTCTGTGAATACGAGATGGGCCTGACCAAGGATTTTGAACCTTGCAAATTTAACGCCCCTGATGTGTGGGTGCGGGGCATTGCTGATTTGCTAGTAGTTAACGGTGACAGGGCACGCATAATTGACTATAAAACGGGTAAACCTCAGTACGCCGACACCAAACAGTTAGAACTGTTGTCGTTGTTGGTGTTTAAACATTTCCCGTATGTCACACACATCAAAGCAGGGCTAGTTTTCGTGGTAGCCCAAAATCTAGTGACTGCTGATTACGCACGAGATAAGTCGGACGAGTACTGGATGCGGTGGTTGCCGGAGATCGACCGATTAGAGCAGTGTTTTGCTTCAGATACATGGAACGCAAAACCAAATTTTACTTGTAGAAAATTTTGCCCTGTAATTGATTGTGAATATAGCGGCAGATGAAATGATTAAAAGGAGAAGAAAATGAGTGTTGCTAGGGTTAATGAAGCTAAAAAAATTTACGGTAAAGATATAGCCAACATGACGTTTGATGAACTTAAAAAGTTCAGAGCTTGGTTAGCGAGGGAGCCAAAAGAAGAGTGTGTGCCACAGCCTATGTTTTATTTACATGGTGTCCCATATTTGCCTAGCTATAACGATAAGCATAAATGGATCGGCCCCGGTAGACCTGATGTACGTACTGAGTACACCACAACAGAATTACTTGAGCCGGGTTCCCTTGCTAGGTTAAGCGTAAAGATGTTGTGGCGCAGATCTTGGACGGAAGAAATAAGTGGGTGGAAGATGCTATGACCGACACCGTAAATAACCCGAAGCACTACACTTCGCATCCTAGTGGTGTGGAGTGTATTGAAATAACTGAGCACATGAATTTTTGTCTCGGTAATGCGGTGAAATACATTTGGCGGGCCTCATTAAAGGGAAAAGAAATCGAGGACTTGCGTAAGGCTCGGTGGTACATCGACCGAGAAATTCAACGTTTAGCTGAGATGCGTTCTTTGGAGGAGGCTGAGATGCGTTCTTTGGATTCGTGGAAACCTAATAGAGATGTGGAGTAAAACGCCGTGGAAAACACAGTGCCGAAAAACAAACCAATGACAAGAGACGAATGGATGGTTTGGCTTAGAGAGTCTTGGGACAAAGCGCAAGCGCGAGCCCACACACCAGACGACGTAGAAAAGATTAAAAGTAGATGGGGGCCTGTAGCGTATGTAACAGGATTTCATAACGGACATTGCGTCATACAACCAATTGACCCCGCGGTTGTTTTGCCCGTTGGTCTAGCCCTTTACCGCGCACCGACAGAGTGGGTTGGGCTGACGGATGAGGACATGGAAGTCCTTTTCTTAAATGAGGATGGCGTTCGATTTGCACGGTATATCGAAGCCAAGCTCAAGGAGAAGAATCATGGATAGAGAAGCTATTGAAGAAGCGATAGAGGTGCTGGAGGATGCAAGCGCAGAGATGTTGACGGAAACGGGCAATGAAAATTACTACGGTGAAGCCATCGCCGTTTTACGCCAAGCACTGGAAACAGAGCAAGAGCCGGTGGCGTTTATTAATGTGGAAAAGCAAAAACTTGAGTGGGCCAAACTTACATCGTGGCATACGCCAACAATAGTAAACCTGCCAAAGATTCCACTCTACACCGCGCCACCAAAGCGTGAGTGGGTTGGGCTGACGGATGAGGAGGTTAGTTATTGTCGGTATGCAGCAACTTTCTGTGATGAGTTAGACACGGCATATATGGCAGAGCTTATCGAGAAAGACTTGAAGGAGAAGAATCATGGCTGAAAACAAAACAGCAAAGACACCAACAGATAGCGGGGTAGGTTTTATCGACGGTGTGTGGCATGGGCCTACAGCGTGGCAGTGCCAATGCGGCAAACCCTATACGGTTACTTGTATTTCAAGCAAACCAGCTAAGCAATGGGTTGGGCTGACGGATGAGGAGGTGAGCGAGATTATTGGCAAAGAGATTGGTTTTAATTCTTGCTTTGGGCCAGAAGAATCTTTTGCCCGCGCCATCGAAGCCAAATTAAAGGAAAAAAATCATGGCTAAACTTCCATACACATTTACCATCTGCCCAGATGATGAACCGCCAAAGTTGTTTACCGCATTAACACCAAGATTGCTCTTTGCCATGCGTAATGGTGTTGTAGACATGACGATTGACCAGAAGCAGTTTATTTGGCCTGCCTCAAGAAAAGGGGTGACAACAATAAATAATCATAAGGACAAATCAAATGAACGTATTTAAGTTAATAGAAGATAACGGCTTGACCCTGCACGGTGACATCGAGCACTTTGCCGAGTTGATTAGACAAGAAGAGCGTGAGAAAGTCGCCGCATGGATGATAAGGCGTGGTTACGCTACGGGACACGGAGACAGCATCGAGGACCTGCTTAAAGAGCTGGATTGGCAGGTGCAGGAGCCGGTGGCGCGGGGGGAGCAGTGAGACATTAATGAGACACAAAAAGATATTACGTCTTACTATTAGCGCAAGAACGCAGCCTCTGCAGCTCGTCTTCGGGTGAGCCCAGGCAGCACGCGACCGGAGGCCTTGTTCCACTTCAAACACTCGCTGGCTGCGCCCTCCCAGTCTCCGGCATCGATGCGCTTCTTGAAAGTCGAAATGCGGTAGTTCCCAAACCCACAGTTGTAGACCCAACTCAGCACTGCGGCAATGCGCCTGGGAGGCTCAGAAACGAGCCTGGGCGAGCGTTGGAGCAGACCCTGCATGAAATACTGCATGTGAGCGTCCAGCGCGTCCTGGGCCTGCTGCATCGTCCAGACGGTGCCCTGCTTGATCTCTGGGCCTGTCGAACCGTATCCTATGGTCCACGGTGCACCACCGCTGCCGGGGTCGGGGTACGCTTCGATCAGCCCATCTGGGCGACGGCGAGCAAGACCTTCAAAGGGTTTGATGAGCACATCTCGCGCAAAGTCGAGCGTCTCCTTCACGATCTTTGGTATTTTTCAATTGCAAGCTGCTTGCGTTTTTGCCACCAGATTTTTATGGACTCAGATTGTTTTTTCACTGATTCTTCAGATCGTTTTTTTCCAAGCCAGTGGCGTGATGACCTTCCCTTTCTTGCTTTGTCTTGCATATTGTCCGCATCAGTTCCAAGGAAAAGATGCTCTGGATTCACGCACTTGCGGTTGTCACACTTGTGCAGAACTAATAACCCAGAAGGTATTGATCCGTTAGTAAGTTCCCATGACATGCGATGTGCATTTACAGGGGTTTTTGAGTCAAGTGCAAATTGCCCATAACCTGTCTGCGTAAATATAGACCACTGCCATTCCCAGCACCCGCTTTCCACGCGACTTACCTTAGACCAAAACCGACACGCTATCGAACACTGCTTTTCTCTGCCTCCATTTTTTCTTTCAAACAGTTTGCCGCAGTGACTGCAATTAATTGGGATTTTTTTGCTCATGATTTTTGATACTTCTCAATTGGTCTTCCAACAAAAAAGAATGAGATGCACATCATAAACAATGCAAAATCATCCTCGTCCCACACCGTCACAATCACCTCGTACCACGGCGCATTCGACTGAAACGCCAGGATCAAGGTGGCGATTTTGACGGCAGCGTACATTCCGAACACTGCCCACGTAATACCTGGGCGAACCAAAGCACTGATGGTTGACGCAAACCACCCCGCTTTTGTGGCGGTGGCGGACTGTTCCTGGAAGGCAGCTTTGATGGTATCGAGCTGATGGGTTGAATAGTCCACATATTTTTCCTCGACTCGAAATTCACCACGCATCTTCTCCAGGTCGGTCTGCAATCGAAACATGTTGAGTTCGTGCTTGCGCTCATTGACGCGATCAAAGAGCTTAAGAATCTCAGGAGCTAGGCGGAATAGCCCCCCAAAGATTGACCCTAAGAGACCCCCGCCTAGCAGATCGAACATTACTCCGTTTCTCCATCCTTGGCTTCAGCCAATTCAAGCAAACGATCATACAGCTTGCCTAAACCTGTATTGATTTGCTCATCGCCCAACCACTCGACAAGAGCGTCGAACTCGGTTTCGGTCAGATCCACGGTCACAAATACATCGTCCATGATTACTCCTTTACAATCTGGCCACGAAAAAATGCTCGTCCTTCAATCACCTCGCATAGCTCTGGCGGAGCCAAGCGACCTTCGCTGTCGAACGAGAGTACAGCAAAACCCTGGCACCAGTTAACAGGTGCGTCTTCAAGATAATGAAAAGCATCGGATTTTGGATCGGCCAACATTCCTGTGGCAACTCCATACCGACGGCCTCGATAATCCCCGAATGGTTTGACCTCAAGTTGGTGCGTGTGTCCGCAAACCATGTTGATGCCGGAGCGGAGCACGTTGTTATAGGTCGAATGAATGCCGGAGTGGTAGCGGTGTTTTACCACGGTGTTCTTGTTGATAAACACCGACCAGGATTCATGCCAGTGCGGCAGGTGGTCTTTCAAAGACATGCCGTAGATGTCTCGGATTTCCGGCACGGCCGCCGCGAGGCGTTTCTCAAATCGAATATCGTGGTTTCCGATCGTTCTGTGAAGGTACGCTCCACGCGCCACTTTGTTGATGCCGGACATCGCAGCTTGTACTGCATCGAGTTCTTCTTTCATGCTCGGTGGTTTGAACCAACCCATCGGAGAAAACGAACTCATGCTCGCAGCGTCGAGGATGTCGCCATTCGCAATGATGAGTTTGGGTTTTACTGCTTTTATTACTTCCAGGAGTGCTTGATAGCCTACCCCGTCGTAACCTGGGTAGAAGTGTGCGTCGCTGAAAATGACGACTGCGCCTGTAATGGTGGCCTCGACCCGTTTATGATCGGGCGGGATGACGATACTTGGTCTTGTTTTTAGATCGTCTGTAGGAAGTTCGATATTAAGGCGGCTTTGAATAGCATTACGTCGCGCATAAACATTGGTTACACTGATACCTAGTCGTGCCGCAACTAAAGTCGGCGAACCTAGCTCTCGCCAGATCTCAATAAATTCTTCCTCTGTACAGGCCGCACGCATATAAAACTCCAAGGTGTCATTTCAGAGTCCGATGAGTTTCTTGAAGAAAGTTGCGGCCGCCCCTGGGCCGAGAAGGACTGCCGCCATAACGGCATAGAGAATGTATTCCAGCCGTTTGAACTTTGCATTGCCATCCCGAAACCGCTCATCCACGCGATCAAACGATTCCTGGATCTGTTTATACCGTTCCGCGCAGACGGCCTCGTGGACCGAGAGCTTGGTTTCGGTGCTTTCCATCACAGCCCCTGACCTGGTGTGATGTAGACGTTTACTGCGTTGGTTGAGAACGAAGTAAAGAAGGCATCCGATCCCAGCCTGAGGATCTCCACCGCGCCGGGAGCCAGCACAATCGTGTTCTGCGGAGTCCCGGCCACAATCGCCGCTGCACGAGCTGTCGCCTGAGCTGCTGTACCGCCAACCCCAAGAAAGCAGGTGTCAGACGCAGAGGAATTGATGATCCGATACTGACCATACGCAGGCTGGTTTGCAAAAGTCGAAATCTGCACCGGAGTCGGAGCAGGGTTGGCAGACGCGATGAGATGCGTATTGCCAAGTGGGGCAAAAGCAAACTGAGATGCTGAGTTGCTCATAGCAGAGTCCTTTCCTGTTGAGCTTGATACGCCGCAATCACCTCTGGCGTATGCACGGCAGCGCAAACGGCTTGCACCTTGGCATCCTCGCCACTGTAATCATCGCCTGGGGCGACAACGTGACGGTGGAATGTGCCGCTGATCTGCTTACCATCTTCCATGATAGCGGTCTTAGTGCGTACTTGAACGCAGCCGTTTTCAACCACTTCAATGCGGTCAACAACTTCAATTTTCTCAAGCATGATTCTCTCCTAGTCTGACCCAAGAATCCACTTGGGCTTTGGTTTAACAATTGGTTGCATCAACAAATTCCGGCAGAGTTTTCAGGTGCTCGTAAGCCTGCTTAATGAAGTTTTCGTTATTCATGTTTGGAATAAATGCAAATTCACTGTTTTTGATTTGGTTGCTGTTTTTGCTTGTATCACAGAGTCATCAATTCCCAACTCCTTGGCTGTCTTTGAGTCAAGTGTTTTCACAACTGTCAGATGAATTAAAGTTTTAAGTACCATGATTTTTTCTTTACAAGTCCAAAGAATATCCAAGTTCTTCAAGCGAAATACTGTCGTAGTACGAAAAGACTGACGCAGCGCTTCCATTGCTAGAGTACAAACTGATAAACAAAAATGAATTTGTCGCCGTAAACGAAAATTCATAGCGAGTCCAAGCAGCATCCGAGGGAGAAATGTTGGCGTATTCTGTACCACCAACGCTAGTGCCCAATCGGATCACACCGCTATTCAATGCAGTGCCTTGCTTGAACCAAACTACAACTCGATAGCGGTATCCAAGTTTGACTGGTAAGTTGTTAACAGCTATGCCGCTACTTGCGGAATTAGTTTGCAATTTAAGACATTTTCCAGTTTGGCCTCCAGCAACACTAGAGACAAGCGGCGTGTTGTAATAAATCCATCCAGCAACACCAGTCTCGAAATCGCCATTTATTGAGTACACTCGCCCCAATAGCCAGTATTTTGCCGTAATTGGTACATCGTACAAAGAACCTGAACCGGAAATTTCGGTCGCAATGATTGTTGGCATATACGCTGATGTGCCTGACAGTTTCCAACCTACAAATGTAGATTCACTGGATTCAAAATAAACTTTGTTGAATACAGTGCGTTCATCAAGATCAACACTTTCAAACTGAATTCCGACAGAATTAGTTGCGCCAGATGTTGACCAAATCGTCGTGCCAGTTACGTTTGACGCATAAAGGTGTGCGCCATTGAAGTACATACCAATCGCGTTAGGGTCAGCAATGTTAATGCGAATGCCCTCCCATTTAGCGTGTCCTAACGAATCTGTGGCTGCACTTTTAACTCCTCGTATCCCGTACTGACACGCTTCAAAATACAAGTCTTCAAAGTTGCTGGCCTCAGAAAATCCTTGGCTATTGTTCAAATTCAGCATATCAACGCCAACAGAACAATCATCCAACAACAAATGGGCCAATCGCACGTTAAACGTGCCTTCAATCAATACGCCGCCAGCGGTCTTTGCGTTTCCGTCAATCGACATATTTTCAATTTGCGTCATGGCCGCATTAAATTGATCATATGGCGATACGTTTTGGACACCGAAAACATAGCCCGAGTAGCCAGAATCAACAACAAAATTAGAACCGTAATACCCCCGAACGTTAGGTGTTACATCGGCAAATCTGCTGGAAACTGAACCAATCACATGGCATGGTCTTGTTATCTTGATGGCGGGTGAAGTAACACCAGACTGAATGTTGAGTGTGTAGCTTCCAAGATACAAAGTGATTGGTTTGTTAAGCAGAATTTGCTGGCTAATTGTTTGGTCGCCTGTCAATGAATCGGCAACAATTACACCGCCTGTCGCAGGCAAAAAATCAACGGCGTTTTGTAATTTTTCACTAAAGTCATCTCCCGGAAAATCAACAATGTTGGTAACCGCGCCCTTAATCATTGAAAACGAAACTTTTGTCAAAGACATTATTTGCTCCCATTAAGTTGCTTCGTACACCATAGAAAACGCAAATGTTGCGCCGCCAGTGCCCATCCATCCAGCCACGGTTACGTAGTTTGTCGCTGCGTCCCATAGCCTGATGAAGGAACTGCTGTTATTGGCAAGCATAATAGCTGGAGGAAGCACGCCGCTATACCCCCAAGTCATTCCGGGAACCACTGCACAATACCCAGTTCCATAGTTGCTTGTTGCCATTGCTGTGAACGGAAGGCCAGAGATAACAAGAGTTCCTGATCCCGTTCCGCTGTTGCCAGAGATCACTCCGGTGACATAGACTGTTTTCCCAATCTTGACGTACTTTCCTTCAGGCGATGTAGTCGTTACTGAACCCGATGCCGAGGAGTATGCCGGTGTCCAAGTCCCTTCCTCGTAGTCATTGAGCAACTCGCTAGTCATTACGCCTGTGCCGCTTGAAGTGGCTGCAAAATCAATCCCGCTCCCATTTGCCACCACCAGATTACCGCTCGTCAGAACCGCATTTCCAGTGCCCTTCGGGGTCAGCGTAATCCCAATGTTGGTGTCTGACCCTGTAGCCGAGATAACAGGATTTGCGCCTGTCGCAGCGTTGGCGACCGTGATTTCGTTAACTGCTGATGCGGTTGTTGTAATCGTGATCACTTCGTTGTTATTGTTATCGTTGATCCCCGTGGTCTGAATGGTGCGACCTTTGGTGAGGTTTGCAACAGTGACCTTCTTGGCTCCGCTTTGATCAATCGGAACCGTCTCTGTGCCTGCAAGAGGCACAGTCGCGTTGGTCAAACTGGCAATCTGACCGATCAGCGTGGAAATGGTTTTCAGCATGATTACCCCACAAACTCGATTACTGCGTTTAGCGGCGGTGCCTGGGTAAATGTTACTGACCCTGAAGCATACGAGTAAGTATTCCGGTTTTGATACACACCATTGATGTAGATGGCACTAGGTCCAAACGTCACATTAAAAACTGTTTGTGATCCTGTCCCGGTTGCATTTGCAACAACAGAACCTCCAGAAAACGCATTGTCATTGAGTGATGTATAAATCGTGCTGCCGTTCTTGTTCTGCACCTGGATGCTGTAGTTGGCATTGACATACAGCCGAGCTGGTGTCCCTGCATTGACCGGATACCCACCGTTCGTGCGGATCGGCTGCGCAGCAGGCGAAGTCAGCGCCGCATCCCAGTAAACCTGGATCGGATTGGTGATCGGATTGAGGTTCGCCGTACCGATCCAGATGTAGCCTTCTTCAAGAGGCTGGCCGTCCGTCTCCGTGAAGATCGGGAAGGTTGGCTGGATGGAGAGAGTGCTCATTGCTGTTCCTATTTCAGTGCTTCAAGAACTCGACGACGAATCTTTTGATCTTTGATGCGACTTACAAGCGCTCGCATGGCTTGCACAGCAGGAACTGGCAACCCAGTGGTGCCATAGGTGGCCATTGTATCAAGCGCTTGCAGAAGTACGCTAGCCGTGTTGCTGGTGTTCACAGTACCCGGTGGTGCTGTGAAGAGAACACCAACGACGTCATTGAGCGTGCGCAGCTGCTCTGCTCCACGCTTGTTGAAAATGTACTCAAGTTTGCCAGACCGATCAAGATTACGAAGTGAACGGTCAAATGCAGAAGGAGAGATCAGGCGCTCGCCAAATTCGTTGGTTGCGATGTTCTTGTAGGCGTCGTCACGAATGATCTGCAACACCGCTCCACGAATCTCGTTGACTGCCTGCCGACCTTCCTCCGTCTTCTTCAGCAACCCGATCAGATGCCTAGTTGAGTCAAGAGACGTACCAGGGTCAAGCACTGCACGACGCACAACATCCTCGTAGGCGATGATGCGGTCGTTGGAATTGCGCTTGGTATTGATAAGGTTGGAGACCAATGCAGCATTCTCAAACCGATCTGCCATGTTTTGCCTGGCGCGTCGCGCTGCTTGATAAAGGTCGCCTCCAGCATTCGCAGTGATGTCATCGATCAGACTCTTCATCTCATTGCCAATCCGCAGATCGTTGGGATCTGTTGGCTTGGCAAAGCGGTTGATCGCCTTGCGGATCTCTTCGACTTGATCAAGTGTGGCAAGGCCAGCGACCAACGATCCATCTGCCAGCGAGCCGTCACCAACCTCTTTCACGCGCAGTTCTTCCGCAATGGTGCTGAGAATTGGCGCGGATGTTCGACCAGCGCGGTTGCTGTTCAAGTAGTCTGCAAGAGGTGCCAGACTGACTTCTTCGCGCATCTCACCAGCTCGACGGGCATCCTGGTACATGGTGCGCACCCTGCTTTTTTCCTCTGCAAGCTGCCCACGCAAAATCTTGACAACTTCTTCACCAACGCCACGCACATCGCGCATTTCAGCCCCTGTGGCATCAATAAAGGCCTCAAGGTTCTGAGAGACCTGGCGCTGCTGCTGCGCCAGACGATCACGAATAGGCGCACCCAGTTCAGGATTCTTGGCTATCTCCTGCTCAAATCTTTGTTGCTCAAATGTGCGCTCGCGCTGACCTTTTGTATATTGCACCGGAACAGGAAGTTGAGCGGCTGCGGCCTGTCGCATTTCAGCTAACGAAGTGCCAGCAGCACCCACGGCACCACCCACCGTACGCGCAGGAATGGCCTCAGAAGGCCTTGCTGCTGCGCCTGGTAGCATTTCCCTGCTAATATTCTTCTTGCTGTTATTAAATCACCACCTGCTGACCAAGAGGTGCCATTGTATTCTTCGGTGCAGGCTACTCCGGGATTTGCATTTGTAAAACCTCCTGCCACAAGTCCTTCATTCTGTGTTCCTACTCCTGCTAAATATCTTCTTGCTGTTATCAAAGCACCTCCTGCTGACCATGAAGTACCATTGTATTCTTCGGTGCAGGCTACTCCGGGATTTGCATTTGTAAAACCTCCTGCCACAAGTCCTGCATTTTGTGTTCCTGC
>OGVL01000058.1_pt1 | contig 11657 bp, 20 predicted proteins | sample 1575781 | NCBI WGS metagenome assembly OGVL01 (sample SAMN07581553, study PRJEB24739) | freshwater metagenome | place: Singapore | collected 2015-04 | reverse complement strand
GAAATGGTGATGAGATTGATTACACTCCAATGCATCAAGCTTTTTTAAGATTATTAAAATTTTACAAATTAAATCTAACCCAATCAGATCAGGTAATCTGGTATGAACCTGATATTGCTGACATTATTTCCAGCAAGTTTATCGGTAGAGGAAGCAATCGATAAAGTAATCGAATGTAACTGTGATTGCTGGATCACATAAGTAAGACCAAAATACTTGTATAGTATCAAAAACTATAATAGAATATAGTCTTACCTATATAATCGGAATAATCCGAAAAGAAAGGAGAAGCAATATGGAAAAATCGATAAAAGGTACATACCTGCTGATTGGTCTACTACTGGTAGCGATGTTCACGATTCAGATCACTAACCATAAATTTGAATATTATAAAGAAAGATTCGGAGACTATCAAAGCATACCTGTCAAGGTCATCGAACAGAGATTGAATTGCCTAGCATTGAACATCTATCGGGAAGCCGGTCATGAGCCCTTTGAAGGTAAAGTAGCAGTAGCACAAGTCACATTGAATCGTGTAGCCCATCCCGATTTTCCAAAAGATATTTGTTCTGTTGTATATCAAAAGAACATATTTATGGAAAAAGCAGTATGTCAGTTTAGTTGGTACTGTGATTCCGTTCATCGAGTTAGACCAATCAACAGTGCTGCCTACAAAGAAAGTTATGAGGTAGCCAAGAAAGTAATGTTTGAAGGTTTCAGACTCGACGGGGTAAAGAATGCATTATATTATCATGCAGACTATGTTAAACCCAATTGGAGACATGAAAGGGTAGCGAAAATAGGGGCTCATATTTTTTATAATGAAAGGACTGAAAAATGACAGATACACCTATCGATAAATTTTTAAATTTTTTCGCAAATATCGGTAAAGATTTCAAAGAAAAAATCACTAAGTTATCTAGTGACACTATTGAATGGATGTCAGTTCTATGCTTACATGCCGCGACTGCGCCCAATCTATTAGGTATAATGTTTGGTCTCACCGATACCATGCCTCCTATCGATATTGTATTGATTGTCTGGGCAGGTCTTGCATTATTGTTTATGAAAGCAATTATTATGAAAGATCGTCTTAACTTGATTACAATTGGCGTCGGGTTCATGGCTCAAGCAGTAGTTATGGCACTTATTTTCTTCAAATAATGGAAGAGGATAAAAAATCTAATCAAGCCAAAGGACGGGATAGTTATGACATGACTGTTGGTAACAATCTTGTTACCTTTTTTAATAGAAATGTCACACCATATCCAACTGAAGTTGGCGGGCCCAAATTTGACTTAGTACCAGTCACTAAGCAAAAAGATATCATGCTCAATGTTGCAAGATTGCATGCAAATCAAGAGTATGATAGAATCATGGAACTTGTCGAAGTCTTACAACGACAAGCGAGCCAGATCAAACGAAGATTGGAATTGACTGACATGGTTCATGGTGCGAAATATAATTTCCAATTGTACCATAATCAATGTTATTGGCTTGCTTTTGATCATAGAAAGAGTTATACTTTACTATGCCAATTGGGTCCTGATGATTGGTGCACCGGTCCTCCCCGGGAATGGGAGTATATTACAAGAGTAAAATGGTTGGGTGATTATACTTGGATAGAAGTTAATCCTGACGGAACAACCGGCGAACAGACATTATGAAAAATAAAGATATCAGTAGTAGCTCAGAACGAAACACTTTTCAAATGGAAAAGTATGTTGAGCGTTGCAAAGAGGAAGATAAAGAACCTTCGCAGGATTATCTAGATATGTTTTTAGAAGTTCAGCGAAAGGCTCATTCTAAATTCGATGATCCAGTTTCACACATTGACAATTTAGAATACGATTTGCGTACCACTGAGTGGATATTAGAAAAAGTGCGGAATAGTGAAGCATACGCACAGAATCTATATGCCAGTATGTGTAATACTGATTTCGTAAAGAATGATGTATGGCCATTACTTTCTGAGAAGAAATGGAGTTGTAGTTGGCGTTATGCGGGGGGTATTATTGCCGATATGCGGCAAAAAGGTGATTATATCGATTGGTATTGCTCAGGTATTAAAAATAAGTTGACCGATGAAGAATTGAAAAAATTGACAAAAGATCAATTAGAAAGATATCAGATCACTGAACAATTTGTGGGTGAAGGATATGTGACTGATGAGATACGTGATGATCTGTTGAAGTTGGGCTGGATAGTTTTTGAAGATACGGGGGACATATGTGTATAAATACTAGTATAACGGGGGAATTATTATGCTAGACATTATTTTCTGGGTTTTATTAGGTGCGTTTGTGGGTTGGCATTTTCCAGAGCCGTGGTGGGCTAAAATGGTAAAGGAAAAGATCACAAATTTTATAAATAAGTCAGGGGAGTAAATTGTGGCATATTCAACAGCTGTAATTGATCACTATGAAAATCCCAGAAATGTGGGTAGTCTTGATAAGTCCGATCCTAGTGTTGGCACTGGTATGGTTGGTGCACCTGCTTGCGGCGATGTGATGAAATTACAAATCAAAGTAGACGAAAATACGGGGATAATAACAGATGCTAGATTTAAAACGTATGGGTGCGGGTCGGCGATTGCTTCGTCAAGTCTTGTCACTGAGTGGGTCAAGGGTAAAACACTGGACGAAGCAGCAACAATCAGAAACACAGAAATCGCAGAAGAACTTGCATTGCCCCCGGTCAAAATCCACTGCTCAATCTTAGCAGAAGATGCGATCAAAGCCGCGATTGAAGATTATAGAAACAAACACATGGAACCCGCGCATTAATCATTGATAGAATTAAAAAATGAGCAATGAACAAACTAAAGTTAAGGTGAGTAGGCGTAGGTTGAAAGATGATAACGCAATCCGTAAGCAAGTAAAGATAGTAAAAGCTCATGGATTTAGACAAAGTGATTTTCTTAAAATAGAACCCCATAAATATGTGAAACATCATGCCATGAATTGTGGTCAACCAAATTGCATGTTATGCAGCAACCCTAGGAAGATATTCAAAGAAAGAACTATTCAGGAACGCAAGTTCATGCAAGATGTAGATCATAGGACAGACAAACATAGTAATGGAATAAGGCCTACTGACGAGTAAATATGAGAAAGCCAAAACTTTCTATATTTCTACATCATCCTTATTGTAGTTTACAATGCGGTGCTGGTATGTATGAAGCATTGTCACCCCATTTCAAAATAACTTTTTTCACAATTAATGATATTAAAGAATCAACATTTAAAGATGTTGATGTAGTATCTTTTCCTGGGGGCATCGGTGATAGTGATATATTCGATAAGGTACTCGCTCCCCATAAAGAATTATTCCAAAATCTAGTATATCGGGGTAAGAAATACTTAGGTATATGTATGGGTGCATATTGGGCGGGAGAATACTATTTCGATATACTCAGGGGAATAGACACGGTTCAATATATCAAAAGACCAAATGCTGAGATAAAAAGATCCTTTAGTACGACAGCTACCGTATACTGGCAAGATGAAGAATGTGAGATGTTCTTCTATGATGGTTGTGCTATGATAGGTGATCAGGATAAATTTGATACTATAGCGCATTATCAGAATGGAGATCCAATGGCTATCATACAAGGCAACGTAGGCATAATAGGATGCCATCCAGAGAGCATGCCTAGCTGGTATCCAAAAAAATACCTGAGGGATAAGTGGCATCATTGGTATCATCATTCGTTATTATCCGATTTCACAATGAGATTACTGTAATAGAATCGTAATGTCATTGAAATACTATTTTAAATAAATAGTCTAGTACAAAAAACGACCACAACGATTGGGTGGTACTGGAAGCCCGTAACCAGTGACCCCGAAAGGGGTTTTTTAATTTATAAAACAATGAAAACATATCGTTCAATTTTTGTAAGTGATATACATCTAGGCGCAAAAGATTGTCAAGCCGAAAAATTGAATAATTTCCTAAAACACAATACCTGCGAAACACTCTATCTTGTAGGAGACATCATTGATGGTTGGAAAGCACAACAAAATCGTTTACGATGGAAACAAAGTCATACTAACGTGGTAAGAAGGGTCTTGGGACATGCTAAACGAGGCACTAAAGTAATATATGTAGTGGGCAATCATGATGAGTTCTTGAGACCTATGATACCATATGGTTTCAGTTTTGGTTCTATAGAGATAAACAATCAAGCAGAACACATAGGAGCTGACGGTAAACATTATCTCGTGGTGCATGGCGATCTATTCGATGGTATAACTAGGTTAGCACCCTGGATAAGTTTCTTAGGAGACAAAGCCTATGATTTCATCCTGTCTATCAATAGCAAATTTAATTGGTTAAGACATAAGATGGGATTCGGTTATTGGTCACTGAGTAAATATCTCAAACAACGAGTGAAAAAGGCAGTAGACTTCATATTCCAGTTCGAGAAAAATCTTGTCGGATATTGCAAAAAGAGGGGTTTTGACGGGATCATATGCGGTCATATACATCACGCAGAGATAAAGACAATCGACGGAATCATATATATGAATGATGGTGATTGGGTAGAGAGTTGCACTGCATTGGTAGAACATAGGGACGGAAGATGGGAGATAGTAACTTGGATTAAGGAAAAAGACGATGTGGATACTAATACTGATAGCAATTCATATTCACAACCCAAAGGATATTCCGGGGAGAGTGGAACTTCGATTTCAGGATCAAAAGACCTGCGAACAGGTATTAGCGACGATGAAGTGGCAATTAAAATTTGAAGATTTTAGGGTAGAAGGACAATGTTTAAAACAATAAATATGTTTGTGTGGTCAATTATATTCTTGGTACTCACTATCATAGAGTATAATTTTCAAACTTTTAATATTTGTGGTAGCGGTGGAATAGTGACAGGAAAAATGTGGTTTATGTATTTTTGTATGTCTTGTGCTGCCTTTCCATTTTCTAAAATGTATGAATTATGGATTAAACCTAAAATAAAATAATCATGGATAAAATAATACTAATAATAACAGATAATTTACCGGATCAAATAAATGGTGTCGTTACAACTTACAAAAATATTGAAGCGTGTGCGATTCGTGACGGTTATCGCATTGTTTACATTACTCCCGGGGACTTCCGCTACATTAATTGTCCTGGCTACAACGAAGTCAAGATTGCCTTTGCCCGGAAGATCGGTAAGAAGATTGAGGAGATATGTCCGGATCATATCCATATCGCCACAGAGGGTCCTGTGGGTCTGTCTGCTAGAAAATATCTTTCAAAACATAATTATCGCTACAATACTGCTTATCATACTAAGTTCCCTGAGGCACTCCACACTCTATTTGGAATACCTGAAGCCCTTACTTGGCCTCTAGTCAGGTGGTTCCATAAGCATAGTGGTAAAGTACTCACTACTACAGACACTATGGTTAAAGAATTACGGGATCATGGGTTTGACGGGGATGTGATTTCGTGGACTAGGGGAGTTGATCGTGATATATTTTCTCCTGATCTTAGAGAAAATTTTCCAGGAAAATATCTGGTATGCGTAAGTCGAATCAGTAAAGAAAAAAATCTTGAAGATTTTTTTAATTTAGACTATCTCGGCTATCAAAAGGTCATGGTGGGTGATGGCCCCATGCTAGAAACCTATAAGCAACAATATCCAGATGTTGCATTTACCGGATACAAAACTGGTATAGATTTGGCTAGATATTATGCTAATGCTGAGGTGTTCGTATTTCCTAGCCGTTGGGAAACATTTGGTATTGTGATGATCGAAGCAATGGCATGCGGTACGCCAGTGGCTGCATACCCATGTCAAGGTCCATTAGATGTTGTTGATCAAGGTGTTACAGGTTCCTTGAGAGAAAATCTCAGACAGTCTATTACAGAATGCCTAGTATTAGATAGAAATCGTGTAGAACAGGCCAGCCATCGTTGGTCATGGGAAGAGGCCTGGCGTATATTTAGAGATAATCTTGTAGAACCTCAATTATAAATACTGAATGAAAATCCAAGAACTTATCTTCGAAGCCGTAAGTAGTCGTATATTTCATTACACTCGTTCTGGGGCTGCTGCGAAAATCCTAAGTAGTGGCGAGTTTGAACTCAGTAGCATATTAGGTGCCAACTGGGAACAACAATTCGCACCTAAGGGTTATCCTTACTTTCTAAGCACAACAAGAACACGCTCTGGTGGCTATCACCAAATCGTAGGCAGTGATGCAGTATTGTTTGAATTAGACAGCAATTTCTATAACCAACGCTATCCCGGCCGGGCAGTTGACTACTGGAACAATAGAAATCCCTCACAAGCACATCACAGAAGTCACGAAGCCGAAGATCGTATATTCAGTAAGGATCCTGCCGTACCCGCTGCTATTACTCGAATGGATGTCTATGTCAGCCCGGACGCTGAACCCGATACTCTAGCTCGTGTTAGAAAAATAGCGTTATTAGCAAAACAGCGTGGTATACCTGTCAGATTATTCACCGACGCCGATGCTTGGCGTCTAGGTGATGAACGCAAACAAGCCGATGTCAGCATATTACGCGGTCAAGAACCCTCTAGAAAAAACTATCCCAGTCGCAGGTATCTCAAACGCTGGATCGAACTTATTAGTGTTAATCGGCAGAATCAATTGAGTAAAGATGCTGATAGAATTCGTTATGACTTGATGTATACATACGACAAAGCCAGTGCTGCTAAGAGTTTAGACACTGATTTAAGTAATGCTCGTAAACCCGACAGCAGTGATCGCCCGGATGTAGTTAAGATAATTCGGTATATGCAAGCTAATAGATTGCCCACAGTTAAAGCGTTAGTCGATCACCTTGCCGAAAAATGGAAAGCCATAAGTGCGAATAAATGATTTATTTGAGGATGACAGCGAACACAGTCAGGTCCTACAACAAACCGGATTCTGGGGTCGTCGTGATGTAGTTAAGATCATTAACTATATGCAGGCCAATAGAATGAATACAGTGGTGGATCTAGTAAATAAATTGAAAGCCAAGTGGAGTCCCAAGAAGTGGCACTATAATTACTTAACACCAATTATCATAAATCTATTATATCCCCAATCTTCATATCCTATATGTTTGTCTCCGACGAACATATAATGAGAGAGGGGATATTTTTTTACCAGTTCTTCTAACGAACCTGTAGAATTACTAATTTTCCAAATACCACCTGGCTCAGATACGTCACTAGACTGAATGCAAACTAATGTCCCTTTAGGAATTCTATAGAACCAAAGACTATCCATGTGTTCTACACTACAGTTGACAACAAGATTGTATCCGTTATAATCAAACAAGTTGGCATCGGCAGTAATATTTTTTATACATGAATCTTTACCTAACATGAATCCTTCACATAATTTATCTGCAATGGGCTTAACATCAGGATCGATGTCTATACCCAAAATAGATTGATAAGAATTGGGTCTGCGTGTTAACATCATGTACCCTAATAGGTTGTACCAAGAACCTATGTTAGCGACAATCGCTCTATGGGGTATATATGGCTCTAGATTCTCACATAACCAAACTTTACTATGTGTCTGTCCATGTGAGAATGCTAAATAATCCATAGAGATATTTATTGGGTACATAAAGGTTGACTAAATATTTTTTTTGATGTATACTACGTGATATTGTAAAAATATATGTTTGTTATGCAGTTTTTTAAATCAGGAATAAATAAACACACTATGAATAACTTTACTTGTAATTTACTCGCACATAAAGGATTATGGTCTACAATAGCCATGAACACCTTTGCTCCAGTATATCCAACATGTATCCGTAGCTCAGAGGACAACCAAAGAGGTAACCCGGGGACTAGGTAAAGTCAAGCATAGCAAGATTTATCAAACCCCTGGGAAATTAAAAAGTCCCGGGGGTTTTTGTTTTTAGTTGACAATTAAATCCAGACAGTGTATAGTCTGGTAGTGAAGAGTAACGAGGACTCAAGCGCACTATAAAAGCTTGAACGGGCGGACTGAAGGATGGAGCCTCTCTTGTGAGGCAAAAAATCTCAGGCTAGGGTATAACCCTAGCATAGCGTAGAGATACGCTATTCTATAATACATTGAAGAACAACGCCCCGGGCCTGCGACGCCTAGACAAGCATCCAGTGTGTTATAGAATAGTGTTATTTTAATGTTTTGAGTATTTTGTCATAAATATCTGTCACAACCAACGAGGATATATTGACGGCAATAGTTCATAAGCATTTGATAGTTAGGGCAGAAGTCGAAAATCCACCGGTAAACGAGGATTTTGTTAGGTCATGGATGACTGAATTGATTGATGCTATAGGCATGAAGGTTCTTATGGGACCTTTTGCAAAATACTTAGATGTTGTAGGTAATCGAGGAATAACAACTGTAGCGATTATCGAAACAAGTCACATTGCTATGCATGTATGGGATGAGGATAATCCTAGTCTTATACAGTTAGACGTATATACTTGTGGACCTCTAGATATTAATATTGTTGTTGAGAAAATCAAACAATTTAAACCTGTCAAAGTAGAAATGAAATACCTTGACAGAGAAAATGGACTCACTGAGTTACCTTTGAATTAAGATTCTGTCCCCCGTTATTGGGGGATCATCTAAAGGTAGGATAGCGGACTTTGACTCCGTTCATCTTGGTTCGAATCCAAGTTCCCCAGCCATTTAATGCGCCCTTAGTTCAGTTGGATTAGAATACAACGCTACGAACGTTGAGGTCGGAGGTTCGAATCCTTCAGGGCGTGCCAATCAATGGTGGGTATCGCCAAGTGGTAAGGCCTCGGGTTGTGATTCCGATATGCGTGAGTTCGATCCTCACTATCCACCCCAAACATGCCGATGTAGCTCAGTTGGTAGAGCAATGGACTGAAAATCCATGTGTCACTGGTTCGATTCCGGTCTTCGGTACAGATAAAATTTAACGCCCCGGTGACGGAATTGGCATACGTGTCGGTCTTAGAAGCCGAATTTTAGGGGTTCGACTCCCCTCTGGGGCACCACTTGACATCTATTAGCATATGAAGTAGAATAGATTTAATTGGGGATTCGCCAAGAGGTAAGGCATCGGATTTTGATTCCGACATCCCAGGTTCGATCCCTGGATCCCCAGCCAACGGAGGTATATCATGAAAACAGTAATATTTGAAAATATGTATAACAAAGAGAAATTTATTTGTAACGGTAAATCCTTAAGGGATGTTAGAGTTATTGATGGTATAGAATACCTGCGTGTTTTTAAGTTCGAAACTAAGCGTGAGGTATTGGTTAGAAAAGATACCCTAAAACGGGTGTCTAGCAAAAAATGATTAAATAAGATGAGATAGGAGACATCATGGCTGTTTTAGCATTAGATATCTCAGGTATTCCTAGGCAGTGGATCTCTTTTGATGATGCTATCATATATCATGCAAAAGAACTTGTTTCTTGGAGTCTGGGAGACATCGTTGCGAGGTACAGGGGCGGAATACAGAACGACGGTACAGAAAGTTATCTAGAAACCCCAAGCATTATTGCTATCAGAGGTCATGGATTTGACCCTTCAAAACATTGTAAAGTTAGTCTGACAAATAAGACTTTATTTGGAAGAGATAGACATATCTGTGCGTATTGTAGTGGTCATTTTTCAAATTATCATCATCTGAGCCGCGATCACATATTGCCCAAGAGCAGGGGCGGCACCGATAATTGGATGAATGTAGTAACCGCATGCAAGGAATGTAATAGTAAGAAAGGCTACAAGACACTCAAAGAAGCACGTATGGAATTGATCTATGTACCTTATGTGCCTAATCACTTCGAGAATCTGATCTTACAAAATCGTAGTATCCTTGCGGATCAGATGGAGTACCTACTATCTGGCGTTCCGAAACATAGTAGAATATTAAAAATGTCTTGACAATAAACTATTTATCCGTGTAGTATACAGGATAAATAGTTATGAATTATTCCGCGATAGCTCAGTCGGTAGAGCAAGTGACTGTTAATCACTGGGTCCCTGGTTCGAGCCCAGGTCGTGGAGCCATTTCAAGAATACGCTGGCTTAGCTCAGTTGGTAGAGCAACTGCCTTGTAAGCAGTAGGTCGTCAGTTCGAATCCGACAGTCAGCACCATATTATTGAGCAGATAGAACTATCTGCCCGTAGCTCAGTTGGATAGAGCAATGGCCTTCTAAGCCATCGGTCGGACGTTCAAATCGTCTCGGGCAGGCCAATTTGGAGATATGATGGATATAACTGACTATGTGATAGAATTACCCTTCTTGAAATATGATAAGCAAACATTGATTGATTATATGAAAGGCAAGGGTCCGTGGATCAGTGAGGGATATGCTAATAGATATCTGAGACCTAAAGAAGATATAGACCTATTCTCAGATATCTATAGACAGATTCCTGAATTTGAAATCAATATCGGAAGAATATTTTTCGCTGAATTAGAACCGTTGCAGTTTTTGAACCCACATAAGGATCTTTATAGGAAAGCATCTATCAACATTCCTTTGATAGGTGACTTCACTAAAACTCCAGTGACCTTCTATAGCGAGAAATCTACTAAGAAAGAACATATTCTGTATAAACATCATTATAATGATGTTGCGACAGTGATCAATACTGAAGTATATCATGGAGTAGTAAATACAACGAATGAGATTAGATATATATTTTGTTTGAGCGTATATCCTGATTGGAATACAATTAAACAAGTATATGAAAAGTATAACGGGGTGTAGCTTAGTCTGGTTTAAAGCGCCTGCTTTGGGAGCAGGAGGTCGTGAGTTCGAATCCCACTTCCCCGACCAATAATTGGAAGTTTAACTCAGTTGGTAGAGTGTCGCCCTTACAAGGCGAATGTCGGCGGTTCGAACCCGTCAACTTCCACCAATCTTTACTTGTCATAAAGAATTAATACGGTTTATTACAAGTGATAATAAATACGAACATTATAACATAAAAGGTAGCGACATGTTAAGCATCATCGATAGCATAAATCATCCGCTACTAAGTTACATCAAAGATGATCCGGTGAGACCCGAAATTCCTGTAGAGTTCCGGATCTCTAATTTTAGATTTGTTGGCGCCTTAGTAGAGAATGAACCACAGGCCATAGTCTGCGTGAGTCTACATGACTTCATTCCCGAATCGGTAGAGGATTTATCCAAAGAATCAGAATCACCTGATACTGCGATATTCTATACGATTTGGAGTTATAAGGCGGGCGCAGCCAAAGATTTATTGTTCTCTATAATCAAAGAGATCCAGCACATGTTTCCTAACATAACCCGTTTCGTCACATTGAGTCCAAAAACTGATATGGCAAAACGATTTCACCTCCGCAATGGAGCAACTGTACTAAAGGAAAACCTTTCTACAGTAAATTATGAATATAAAGTCATTTGACTAATATTCTCGCTTAGTATACGATACATTATTTCTATCAACATCTCGGTGGTGTCAACGGCAGCATGACGGTCTCCAAAACCGCTGGTGGGGGTTCGAATCCCTCCCGAGATGCCAAAAACTGATTATAAATCAAGTACTTATGGGGCTTGACAAATAATCAGAGTTGTAGTAGAATACTTGTATTCGTCGAGAGATCGGCAACGTTCTTTAAAAATTAAAGAGAAAATTTTTGCCCGGGTGGTGAAAT
>OGVL01000057.1_pt1 | contig 11812 bp, 25 predicted proteins | sample 1575781 | NCBI WGS metagenome assembly OGVL01 (sample SAMN07581553, study PRJEB24739) | freshwater metagenome | place: Singapore | collected 2015-04 | reverse complement strand
TGCTCTTCCGATCTGTTTCCCAGTCACGATAGTATATAAGAGACAAAAAAGACGAGAATACAACGATAAGTATAAACTAAAACAATGGAATAAAAATAAACTGTTTGTAAATAGAGTAAAACGTATATTTGGTTGCTGTGAATGTGGGTATAACAAAAAACCACAGGCTATGGATTTTCACCATCTAAAAGATAAAAAATTTGCCATTTCTGTTATGGTTCGTTCTGGTTTTACAATTAAACTAATTAAAGAAGAAATAAGGAAATGTAGATTATTATGTGGCAATTGCCATAGAGAATTACACAATCCTATTTAATAATATTAAACCCCCTAGACAGCAGGAGGCTTTGCTGCCAGGGGTAAAGCTACGAGCTTTGTTTATCCAACCTTCTCAAGCAACTTAACGCGACGGGCTAAGACTGCTTTGTGCACGCTTGATCTGAACTCTTTATTAGCTTTAGCAATCGCTTTAGTAACATGACGACCTTTAGAATGTTCAGCTACAAAATTCCAAAAAACATTAATAGTACCAGTTGAAAATGCACCATAGCCAATAGCAATGTGTTGAGCATAGCAGGTATAAACTGATTCATTATCCCATTTAAAATCCTTAGCAGCTTCTAAAGAATCAAACAAAAACAAACGGGTGTTGCCTGGGGCTTCCGTCCACTCATTAACCTTATATTCAACTGAATACTCAGACCTTGCAGAAAATAACTGGCTAACACCCCTAACAACCTTATAATAAATCTTTGGTTGTTTAGGTTGTTTCTTGGGAAGTGGGCGGATAAAATACAACCGCTTAGGATTGGAATGTTTTTGATATTCTTCTGAGGTTTTACCGTGATGATAAGGATCGGTCACAAGCATACCAGCGAAACGATTACCTAAAAAATCAGTCAAGCCATTACCAATAGATTGATAATAATCCCCCTCTTTAATCACAACATCATCAGGCAGAATTTCAAAACCATGTTGATTGTAAATCTTGTTCAATTCTTCGCGTGAAATCATTTTAAAGCCTCCGAGAAAGTGAATTGTGTTGATGAATCAATTATAGCTCATAGAATAAATAAATCAATCCCCCAAGGCACACGCCACCTGAGTGGGGAATATTAGCCCGCCGATACCCCCCACTGGCAGGACACTAGCCCCACTAGTAGGTTGCATCGGTTTTATCGCTAATCGGTATTTTTAGCGATCAAATTTGACATTTTCATTGCTAAATCAAGGGCAGCAGCATCGCCCTTAGCATTAGTACCAAACCATAACGAGTCCAATCGACGACCTTCATCAGCCCCGTATAAATGGCACAAATAATAATTGTAAGCATTATAAGCGTTCCACCATGTAGCACCGGCGATAGCTTTCTCATGCTCGAAACGCTCAAATACTTTCTCCATTAGGTTTTTCTTACGGGTAGCGATACTATCATCATCTTGCTTGTCGCAATCAAACAAGATTTTAACATATCGAACTAAATCAGCCCCGTAAATATCACGACTAGCTAAAGCCCGATATTGTTCAGCCGTTGCAACGAATTCCTGTTTAACCAAATCGATGATTTCACGAACTTTCTCTAAGTTATCCTTAACTTGTCCAGTGTGACGAATACGAATAAACTTAGCCGACTCATCTCGAATCGCCATCGACAACGTATTCCAGCATACCACCCGAACGGGGGTAAGTGCAACACGAACTGCGGTTGTACCGTCATGAGAATTCGAGAGTAATACGAACGACTCAATCGGGTCATTTTTACGGATTTCGAGATTATCGGCCAAAATTTTAGCCAGAACCCAAACTTTCTTACCACCAAACAAAGCACCGGCAGTATGCAAGCCGACTTGTTTCGTGTCCAACCACGGTTGAAAGAATTCAAACGCTTCCTTATTTTGTAATGGAACATAGCGGGGGCCAACGCAACCAAACAAAGTACCGTCAGACTTGCGATAAGTGTAACGCTCAGGCACACTTACAACATTTACAACCGGCTTGCCATCGTCGGTCACGACATTAGTAGGAACAATAGTTTGCATTTCCGCCAATCCAACTTCGGTATCCAATCCGCTCGCCTCTAAACAATGAGACATATCAAACTGCAATGATTCATCGACCACTTGACCTAAACCATGCCAGGGGGTTTGACCAACATACATCATGTTAGCTTGACCATTAGCGTTAATTTCGAGTGCGTGTGACATAATCAAATCCTCCAAAGTGTTTAAGAAAGAAACCGTTTTAACTAGCGACTGTTTTATTATAGCCTACAGCAAAAGAAAAACAAGAGCAGAACAAAAGATTTCCATAACTATTTTTGAGTATCTTAAAAGCGTTCCGCTTTTGGGGGATAATTGGGGGGCCTTCGCCCCTCTTTTAGAGGATTAATCGTCTTCTGTTGCAAATTGTTCAACAAATACAGACACTTGATTGTTTAATTTAGCGTATTTATCTTCTATTTCTTTTAATCTCTCTTGATAATACGTTATTACCTCAACAAAAGCCTCTCTTTCTGTTTTAGCTCTCATGCTAAGATTCATACCGCGAGTTTCATCATAAATCCAAAAACCAAGATAGCCGCCTGATTTATACTCGCATAAAGATAATGTTTCGCTTAAAGTAATTATATTATCTGGACGCTTACTCATTTTAATTCTCGTTTATTTTGATTTTTTAGGAGTTTTTATTTTATATTCTTTACAAATTTTGTTTAACATTGATTCCCATGTTTTGTGAAACCAATCACCACTTGAATAAGTGCCGTTTAATTGGGTACAACAATAATGCTTAAATTTTCCATTTTCGTGATAATGTTTAGATACTCTTAATGCTCCGCTTTGATTAGATAATTGCATAAAACATTCATCATAATAAAAAACAGAATATCCAAACGGATTAGCATGTTTTCTATACCATTTTACAGGAATCCCATTGATTAGTTCGGTTACTTCGTTCATAATTATTCTCCTTTTAAATTATTATAATCTGTGCTAAATTAAAAACAAGCCCCTCTTATGAGGAATAGGGGCTGGCCTTTACCCCCTAAAAGAATGAACCCCACTAGCAGATTGCTCAACTAGAGGGGTTCGATAGGAGGATGAATAATAACGAACTACGTTCGATTCGTTTCTTCTAAATGTTACTTTAGTAAGCTATACGAATAAGGTCGGCGTAACAAGCTCTCCATTTTTCCAAACGTAGCTGCCCTTTTAATTACTCTAGCTGAAATAAAAGGACGAAAAATAAGTCTGCTGTACTTTTAACTAAGTTAAGGGTTCTAGTTTAAATACGAAACAACATTTCCTGATTTTAACGCAAATTCTAAACGGTTTTCATTTATTGCTAACTAAAGCGAGCTAAATACTAAGGCTGCTTTAGCAGGGAATGCCCATTACAATAATAGGCGGCTTACCTAACCCCCATGTCGCAGTTGGGGAACTGACACGCGATGTACCTCAAACGCCGGTAGGCTATCCATTTGGAATTTTATTGAGCTTTGCAATCAAGCGTTTACTTGTTATCACTTGCATTAACCCAAGCCCTGGTTTGTTCATACTATCTACAAACGGCCACAATCCGCCAGGAATGAACGATTTATCATCTATTCCTTTCTCGTTATAACAGACAAAGTGCCCGCCCCATATTCCAGTGGAATCAATCACCGGATTTTTAACATAATAGCCGTGTTTTGGGGTTTGGACAAAATATCGAACTTTGTAATAAATATCACTCATCGTAACCTCCTAAAGCAAACTTTTGTAAATCATATAGTTCAATTATAGCCTGCGGTGTTAAGTAGTCAACCCCCTCAATCGCCGGTAGGCTCAAACTGCTTGACCTCAAAACCACCCCAAATTCCTTGCTTCGTGGCAATGCTCATTGTAGGTTAATTGAAAATGCAGCAGGGGACTCGAACCCCACTCGGAGCTTTGTTCAGACGATCTCCTACTAAAAGCCCTATGCTACCAACATACATCATACTGCTTTTTAGACATGTTTGAATACCATCTAATATGGAATGACGGGATCAATCGTCATAACCTCTCTAGTACCTTGTACTTCGGTCATTCAGGCTACATGATGATTATAACCTGCGGAAGCTCGATAACAATAACCCCGATGGGTAATCACTCTTGTGGGGAATAAAAGGCGGGGATTATCCCCCGTCCGTAGGATGCTATCGTTTAAAATCAAATTCCAATGTTTTCAAATCTTCCAATTGACAACTAAAGTCATAAAATCCATTAGAGGTTGCCACAATAAAAATAACACATGTGTCGAATATATGACCAGAGACAGAACTATCTCCAGACGCTATATTACTATGTGTTTTTTCACCTTTTATAAAACTATCGCGGATTTTATATAACCATTCATTAATGGTAGAATTATCAATCTTGACACCATTTGCGAAACTATAGAATTCAGCTAACATATTTATTCCCCTTGTGTTAATTCGGCGGCAAATTTTAATCGTTCGTTATAAGTAGGCTGGCGGCTAAAGTCGCTACGTTTACTTACAGCTTTCTTACCGGCCTCATGTTGTTTACTGCATTTATGGTGTCGATAACCGTTTTTCCACTCGATTCTTCGTCCACACGATACACAGTGAAAATCAGCGTCGTAGGCTCTCATTGAACTTCCTCGATAAAAGCAGGAATGTATTGCCATACGGCAGGATTAGATTGATTCTATTTACAGATATATTCCAAAGCCTCTTGATAAGAAATAAATTCCGCTGTTTCTTCTTCAATGGTTTGACTAGGAATATGAAACCGAAGGTATTTGAGTTTAATCATACTCAGTCGCCGCTAGGCTCTCCTATTATATCTATTGTGCATCTTGCCATACTGAAACTTGACTACGAGGGTCAAGTATATTTGGTAAATCTTTATTAATTACTATGGAAATACTATCTCCCTTGATGATGAATTCACCTTGATTTGTATTGATCCTTAAAACAACTTGCTTACCGTCTCCGTGTCGTTGGACATTCACATTAATAATATTCATAGTTTATAACTCCTTTATTAAATCAAGTATAACCTACGATTTTCAAAAGTCAAGAGGGCGGCTAGAAATAATAACAATTTTTCCTGCCAGTAAGGGCTTTGCCCCTACGACCCCAAAGCAGGGGATATAGCCCCGCCAATATTCCCCGAAGGAGGGAACTATTTTCCCCCCTCTTTCTAGTCATATTAGCTACGCCGGTTATTCCGACACTAAGCGTAAAAGTAAGTCAGAATTACGCATCATAGCATCAATTTCTTCATCGACCGTACACACAAATGGACTTTCTCCCTCTTTATGAGTAGAATAATAATCGGCCAATTGTGCAATCCGTTCCGCTGAACCTGGGGCAAAATCATCACATACACAATAATCTTCACCCCCATTGTAGCGGGGGTCGGCTTTCTTAGCTTGTTTCTTAAACCGATGGACTTTTAATACCCTCTCTTGGGTGGTCGGAATTGTTTTGAGGTCGGCCAAAAATTGTTCCTCCGTGATTCCCTCAATTTCCAGATATTCCCGAATTTCGGGGGTAATTTTAGTTTCGCGTGCTTTCTTATTCGGGTTGACCATTTCATTTTCCAGAGCGAAACAACCCGCTTTAATCAAACTACGGCAATGAGAGGCAAAAGATTGGCCAGTAATTTTTTTCCACAATTTCGAGTAGCTCATTTTCCAATTCCTTTAATAAAGTAAATGTGACGTAATCAACATGGTCTTATCTTACTGTATTATCGGTTTATTTGCAAGCCTATCGGCGGTTATTTTGTGGAATTTTCAGAAGTTTTCTCAAACGGGGGATATTAAACTCAAACGCCGTTGGGCTTAAAACAGAAAACAAAGAGTTTGTCAAGTCCCCACAACTAGGGAATATTAGCTGGGTTTTACCCCCCAATTAAGGAATCAACTTTTCTAGGTTAGTTAAATATTTAATCTTCTCGTTTAATTGATCTATTTTGGAAGGAGTTAAAAACTTCTCTGTATTCATCCTATAGACACGTAACTCATCGATACGGCAACCGATACAGCACTTTATTTCTGTCCAGTCGGCTTGTGTTAATTCGGGTTTAGTAATCATAGTCTTTCCTTTTGTAATAAACACAGCCTATCGTGATGAATCACGTCTTTTTAGTTCTAAGTTAATCAAATTAATTTTAGTTTTATTTAATGTGATATTTTGTTGATAACCGTAATTCAAACTTGGTTGAATACCTAATGAATTTTCCGCTTTAAGATTTTCCCGTTCAAGACGATAAACCTCTGAATCTAGTAAATCGGTGGGGAGAGAAACTAACATTTCTGAATATGAGGCAGGTGAAAACATTGGACTCTCCTATAGTTGAATTATATCCTAAAAATTTCGTGTGTCAATAGCTATACAACCATCTTTATGACTAATTTCAAGACGGAATTCTTTTTTAATTGCACAGCCACAAAATGAGCAAGCAATCAAACCGAGGGCAAAAGCTAAAATGCAGTATTTCATGAATTCACTCCGTTCATTCAAGTGTTGTGAAATTGATTATACTATATTCATCGTCATTTTGCAATAGTTACTCTACTTTATTAGCAGGAAAATTGTAATTATTTAGCCCACGTCTTTTGGGGAATATTGGCGGGCGGCTATCCCCTAGCCGAACTATATTAAAAATCACCATTATTAAATTCGTCATGTTCTGGCATTGGGGCTTTATATAACTTATATTTATCAAAAGGTCGTTTTATAGCTGCATTAAGCCGAATTTCCATAGCTGTTTTTTCGTCTACAATTTTTCTCTTTGGACGATTTTTTAATTGTTTTTTTACTAAACGATCTGCAATATATTTCATATTTAACCCTTTCAAGTTGCGAATTGTGGAATCGAACCACATTTTTCGGGCTTATGAAACCCGTTGGATAGCCATACCCTCCACTCGCATTAAAAAAGTGAATTAGAGTAGCTTACCCCAGGAAAAAGCCATTGCCGATTTCCCGTATGCTTCTAGTAATGGTAACTAGCCTAAATTATCGTCAGGTTCCTGTGTTTTTACCCCCACTTAGGAGGCCGATAATTATTACTCTAATTCACTAATTTCCAAATTACACGAATCGAATTTACGTCGTGATTAACTATAGAGGGAATCAAGTCTCAAATTTCAGATTAACAGCTTTGACTGACCGATTAGCATTACTAGTATTTCTAATCGTCCTACTTTTATCTCTTGAAAGTACCTCTTGACTCTACTCATTTAATGAGCGTTTAATTGAGTCTTATGAACCAATTATAACCTACAGCGGCCAGAAGTCAATAGCGGCGGCTAAAAGATTATAAGATTTTTCCTGCTAGTACCACGAAGTGGGGGTATTAGCGGGGGATTATCCCCCACTTAGACTACATCGTAGGCTGTATTTAACTCATACTTATCAGAATAGGGAACTTTCTCGAATCTATCTAGCTTAGTATGCCAATAAAAATCACACCACCGAGATAGATAAGAGTAGGCCATTGCTTCGCATGTAAAAATTGCAAAGCGTTTATATTCATTACCTGTGCTATTTTCAACTAAAGTATAGTAGGCTTTAATCATTGAGTTTATCCTTACTATCTAATATTCGTTTTTTCGTGGAATGATACCGATTGTCAAAACAATATGAGCAGCCACCATTAGGGCGACAGCTTCTATCGTGTTTACCGCTTTTATAATAAGGTTTTAACTTATCTTTGCGGTTCGGATAGTTTTTATTATCGAATGACATAACAAATTCCTTTTTGGGGTTATAGGGGTTAAACCCCTATTCCCAATCTTTCGGTATAAAACCGCCTTTGGATAACCATTCGTCCAACTCCTCAAATCTATATTGCATATCTCTATAAACAGAGATAAGAGCCTCATCGTCTTCTACTAAGTCCACCACTTTGATTAAGCGGCGGATTTCTTTAAGTAATTCGTTAGGGTCCATAATATCTTTCTATTTTTTCGATAGTAATCGTTGTAATTCCATCCGGTTGAATCCTACGCCACCAGTATGCTCGGTAACAGATTGTAAAGTTTGTTGAGCCTCTCGAATCAAAGCAGCCAAGTTAATAGATAAAGTTGCCCAACATGCTTTATTGCTTGGATTAAAATCTAGTTTTTCTTTTTCGTATTGACTCACCTTGTATAATTCATGTAATTCTTTAGTGAATTGAACAATATGATCTTCTTGAGTGATAATATATTCTTGAGTGGCCATTTATATATTCCTTTAGTTCAATTATAACCTGTAAAACTCAGAAGTCAATAGGCTATTTTGCTTGACCTCTTGAAAAACCCAAATACTAGAGCAGGTTGCTCTCATTATTGTTTGACTGAAAACACCCCGCCTAGCTTCGGTCTAGGTTATCCTTTCAGTCTAGGTTGACTAGTCCTAAACCTATCTTATCTACCACTAGTCTCATGGCAGATAATGAAAGATGTTTTATCCCATTAAACTACAGGGCGATAATGTGATTATAATCTATTTATCGGACTTGTCAAGTCTATCGGACCAGGAAAAGCGGCTAAATAGATATTATTTTTTCCTGCTACTTATGGGGGATATTGGCGGGCCTTTATTCCCCGAAAGAGTTATACTTAAATTATAGGCCAGCCGCCTTAAATATCCAACCCGCTACTTTGGGTGATTAGCGTATGATATTTGGTATGGCGAATGCATGGCTTGTTAGCAAAACCACGCCCAGGCCCACCATAATAAGAATAAATACCATGATGATCGAGGAAATCGAGAATTTGTTCTTGAGTCATACGAGGGCAAAACCACCACGAAACGCCAGCTTCACCATCTTCACCATAAGCCTTATAACCAGAAGAAACAACTTCAACAATAGCTTGATTAATCATGATTCATTCCTTATTGAAAGTTAACATCAATCATCATGCTTTAAGCATATCACAATAATCGGCTGATTGCAATAGCTAACACGATTATTTTTTCAAGAATTATGAAATGGTTATCTTTTGGGGGGTATTTACTGGCTAATATTCCCCATAAGGGGGAAGTTTTGCTCCCCCTAGACTGAGTTATATTAGTATAAAACAACAACGCAACTTTCAACTGGCATATTTTCGGCATATAGATTTTTTATTGAACCGAAATATAAATCAAATTTATGATCGTTATTAAATTTTTCTCTAAAAAACATCAGCGGGTCGATCTTATTATTTTCATCCTCAACAGATAATAAAACTGTAGCTACTAGAGCATTATTATCTATGCGACGAATAGCATAGTTCATACCTAAATATTTAGGATTAAATGTTGATTGATTTATCATGATGACGACCTTTCAAATAATAGTATAATCTGTTAGCTGTTATGTAACTTATGCCACACATCGTAAACTTCGGCCATCGTGCGGCACATAGCAACGATATCTTGATTGTGATTCAGGCGGATAATTTGGAACCTTGAATGTGGGTTTCCACCCAATTTACGGCGGTCAACTACCATATACTTGTCGTTACTTGTAAACCAGCGTTCGGGATAATTGATATGGTGTAACTTATTTCCTTTGATACCTGTTTTCATGTAGGAAACGGCGATGCCTTTGAATTGTTCTAATTCCAATTCTCGAACTTCATTAGCAGCAAAATATGCTTCCTCTTCTTGTGAGCTAAAAGCGAACTGAGATTCAGGACGGGAAAAATTTGCAGTAACCATTTTAATTCTCCTTTGTGTATTCGAGTGTAACGATAATCATTCTACACTATGTTATCGGCTTACGCAATACCTTCCGGCCACTAATTTTGAAAATTCTCAAAGAAAGTCTCAATCGGGGGGTATTAATCTCAAACGCCGATGGGCTTAAAGCAGAAAACTAGCGGCTTGTCAAGTTCCCGCAGATGGGGGATATTAGCGGGGTTTTACCCCCTAGTTGAGTAACCTACATTATTCCCTGCAATAGCAGGCAAATAACAACAACACAACCGAAGTATACTGAAAGTATAACATAATCAGTAAACATTTCAAGTAGTTCGATAAAGAAGTTAACCATTTTTCGACTCCTTTAGTCCAATAACCCGAAAATAAAATCCACCGACACATCCCACATATCCGCTATCTCGTCATAACCATAACCATCGTCCAGGTACTCTAAAACCAAATCTCTCGTTAATTCGTCATTCATTTTCATTTCTCCTTTATATGACTTGATTCTACAATATTTATCGGCTCATTGCAAGAGGATTCATGATTATTTTAGCGGAATTTGAGAAATAGCATCTTTTGGGGGATATAGCTCAAACGCCGCTGGGCTTAAAACAGAAAACAGGAAGTTTGTCAGGTCCCCTCAAGTGGGGAATAAAAGCGGGCTTTTACCCCCTGGTTGAGCAACCCCCATCGATCTCTCGAATGGGGGATATTAACTCAGATGCCGCTAGGCTTAGTGTAGCTCAATCGGGTTAGTATTCGGCAAGCTAACATCATCAATCGAATCGATGCCTACTTCACTAAAGGTACGATAAGCACCCTTAGTAAAGTCCCACCCCACCACATAGGGGATATTGGTTTTGTTGTTAGTTCCTACCGATTCCACACGAACAAACCGATGTTCGCCACGATAGGTCATGTGTACATTGGGCTTTACAGCACCCAACAATTTACCCAACAATGCAATCTTCATTTTCGTACCTCATAAATAAATAAACAAAATCCACTAGTCTAGGCTTGCTAAAGCCTGCATTTCACACGTTACCATTTCCAACGTATAAGATTGTTGCTCAATATCCAGAACTTCATAACGTGAATCATTCTTCATAGCCGCTACCCCCTCTAAAGTGAGGTAGTCATAGCAACGTGGGGTTGATCCGTTAAATCGAGCAATTACGGTAAAACAAGCGGTCATGGTCATTTCTCCTTTGAATCAATTATAACCTACGGTAAAAGAATGTCAAGCCCTACGCTTTCGTTTTATAAACCACCTCAAACCGCAGGAACTTGTTTCCCAATTCTAAAATCCGCTGAGTCAATTCGTAGCTTGTGCAAATGATCGTTTCAAATTCGTTGTTTTTCAGGACAATGCGATAGGTTTTGCGTTTCATGATTGTTGCTCCTTATAAACTTGATTATACAGTATTGATCGACTATTGCAATAGCTCAGAACACTATTTTTACAGAATTCCAGAAATAAATTCCAGAAGAGGGGATGGGGGTAATAGATTTTTAATATACCTAAGAAGAGGTACGTATAAGAAGTATACTCAACTGGGGGATAAAAGCGGAGTTATATCCCCCGATAGCCACCCCCACCCGTTTTTCATTTTACCCGCCGTTATAGTGTCCACCCGAAAGTACAGAGGGTACTTATCTAGCGATTGGGGTGCTTGAATAAATGTTTTCACTTTCAAAACCTACCAGTTATAATATCCCATCTTATTCAGATACACTAGTGGTTAATAAGTATCTTATATTAGTTATGTCTTTTAGGAGTTGGGTGGTAATTATATTAGAGTGGTGAGGCTTCCGCAGGTAATGTTTTCACTTTCAAAACCGCCTACCATCCAACTGGCAGGAAATCGAATACTGATTCTAAATGAGAAACAGAGGCTATCTTGAGCCGCTTTAGATGCAGCGTTTTTTCGGCTGTAACCTTAATGTCCATATTTAAATAGCCCTCTTTCGGGAATGTCGTAATATACAAATCGGGGCAAAATTTAGCCGCCGTTTGAATGTGGTTATAAGATATAGTGTTTTTTCCTGCAAAACTCTGAAAGTTGACTTCTATACAAGTAGCGTCAGTTACGTATGAGATTACAGTTACGGTCGTTATCGTGACTGGGAAAC
>OGVL01000055.1_pt1 | contig 11871 bp, 16 predicted proteins | sample 1575781 | NCBI WGS metagenome assembly OGVL01 (sample SAMN07581553, study PRJEB24739) | freshwater metagenome | place: Singapore | collected 2015-04 | reverse complement strand
CATTACAAACAATAACAAGGTAAAGATTCTCATGCTTAGACCATAAATAAAAGAAAGGGGAGTAAAATGCAACCTTACTTTTATAAAATACGAGAAATATCGTCAGGTAGATATTATGTTGGATGCCAATATGGAAAATCTTCAAACCCCAATAATTTGTTTAAAACATATTTTACATCAAATTCATATATAAAATCAAAGGTATCGACAGAGTTTGTTATTGAAAAAATTGTTGTTAGATCTGATGCTAGAAACTATGAAAAAAGATATCTAAAAAAATGCTATCATTTACTGGGTAAAGATAAATTCTTAAAATTAATGATAAATCGTAATTTATCTCCGGGAATATTACATGATGATCTAGGAAGAGAAAAAATATCGCAACGCATGAAAATACAATGGGCAGATGGAATTATGAATAACGTACATAAAAAAGCAACAGAAACTAGAAAAAATAGAAAATATAAAAAAGTTACAAAGAGTATTGAAGAAAAGTTAAAAATATCTGAAAGAATGAAAAAAAATAACCCTATGTTTGATGATAATGTAAGAAAAAAACACAAACAATCAATAAATTCTGAAGAAAATAAAAAAAGAAAATCTGAAATTGCGAAAGGTAATACTTACACTAAGGGTAGAACATGGTATAACAATGGTGAAGAATCAAAAATGCTATATGAATGCCCGATCGGATGGATAAAAGGCAGATTGACCCCACATTGGAATTATAATAGGAAAAAAAAGAATGAACAAACCGCAAAATAAAGAATTTAAAGATTTAAAATTAACAGACGAGCGTACATATTTCAAACCATTTAAATACCCCCATTTCTATGATGCTTGGTTGAAACATGAACAGAGCCATTGGTTACATACCGAAGTTCCTATGCTTGAGGATGTGAAGGATTGGAAGAAGAAATTGACAGATGAGGAAAAGAACTTCCTAACTAACATCTTCCGTTTCTTTACCCAAGGTGATATCGATGTTGCTGGAGGTTATGTTAAGAACTATCTACCATACTTCCCGCAGCCAGAAGTTCGTATGATGCTAGCAGGATTTGCTGCAAGGGAGGCATTACATATCGCAGCATATTCTCATCTGATCGAGACATTGGGTATGCCGGAGAAGACCTATTCCGAATTTGCAGAATATCAGGAGATGCGAGACAAGCATGAGTATATCATGGACATCTCATCTAAGAATTCAACTAAGGAATCTACTGCGACACACATCGCAGCATTCTCAGCATTCACTGAGGGCATGCAGTTATTCTCATCCTTCATCATGCTATTGAACTTCCCGAGGCAGGGCAAGATGAAAGGCATGGGACAGATCGTTACTTGGTCTATTGTAGATGAGACACAGCATGCTGAGGGCATGATCAAATTATTTAGGACCTATATCGAAGAGAATAAGGAGATCTGGAATGATGATCTTAAAGGACAGATTTATAGGATTGCGGAAAAGATGGTCGAGCTTGAAGACAAGTTTATTGATCTATCTTTCAGCATGGGGGGAATTCAGGGCTTAACACCTGAAGAGGTTAAGGAATATATCCGTTATATCGCAGACAGGAGACTAATCTCTATGGGTATGAAAGGTATCTTCAAGCGTAAAAAGAATCCCCTGCCCTGGGTTGAAGAAATGATTAATGCTCCCACACATACTAACTTCTTTGAGAATAGGGCTACTGATTATGCGAAGGGTGCGTTGTCTGGTAATTGGGATAGTGTTTGGGGGAAAGCAGCATGATGGATGATTCAAATGAATTGAAAAGTTATGTAAAGATTCGCAGAGAAATTTGTGAATCTTGCGAGCATAAAAAAGTTATGGTAGGAGTCAATACTTGCGGTAAGTGCGGTTGTGCGTTATGGCCTAAGACCATAGCTCCTGTCTCTAAATGCCCCATAGATAAATGGGGCCCTGTACCGATGTCGGAGTTATTTGGTGGCTAATAAATTTGATCATGCACACATGAGGACAGCCGAGAACTATGCGAAACTGTCCTCAGCGAAGAGATTAAAAGTCGGGGCGATAGTTGTTAAAGACAATCGCATTCTCAGTATCGGATATAACGGAATGCCCTCGGGCTGGACTAACGAATGCGAAGAAATAGAATTTATAGAAGATTCAGAGGACTTAGACTTTGCCTTGATGGTCGCACAAGGTTTTGTTTTCGGTGCGGAGAAAGAAACCGTTGGTTGGGCGAGGCGAGTAACGAAACCTGAGGTGATCCATGCCGAAATGAATGCGATAGCCAAATTAGCTAGATCAACAGAGTCAGGTGAAGGTGCTACAATGTACTGTACATATTCTCCGTGTATGGAATGTTCCAAGTTAATATATACTGCAGGCATACGGAAAGTATTTTATCGTAGTCAATACCGTTCTGATGATGGTATTGAATTTCTAAAGAAATGTAATATTGAAGTGGAGGAGTTAGATGAAAATGGGTAAAAGAATAGGATTTACAGCATCAACCTTTGATCTTTTCCATGCTGGGCATGTGGTAATGCTTGAAGAAGCGAAAAGGGTGTGTGATCATTTAATTGTAGCAATACAATTAGATCCGACGATTGATAGGCCTCAGACAAAAAATAAACCTGTTCAATCTATTATCGAAAGACAGATACAGGTGGGTGCTTGCAAGTATGTGGATGAAATAATTGTATATACTACTGAGAAAGATCTTGAAGATATTCTCATGACATTGCCGATAGATATTCGCATCATTGGGGAAGAATATAGGGATAAGGATTTTACAGGAAAGATGATATGCGATAAAAGGGGCATAACCATACATTATAATAAACGAGAGCATTACTTTAGTTCATCAGATCTAAGGCAACGCGTTTACGAGGCAGAATCTATCAAGAGGAGCAAACAGATATGGCCGGAAGGAAACAACATCACGAATGCGTCGAATGTGGAGCCGTCTTCAAGATAAATTACGATCTCGATGAAGATTATTACAATGTAGAATACTGCCCTTTCTGCGGATCTAGTATGGATGAAGATCAACTGGACACATATGAGGATGAAGAAGACCTGTCCTAAATGTAATACAGAACATGAGAAACCCGGAACATTTTGCTCCCGGGCCTGTGCTAATTCTAGACAATGGACAGACGAGCATAAGAAGGTATTCTCTCAGAAACAGAAAGAATACATGGCTCGGGATGAGTCAGAGGAACATAGGGCGAAAAAACAGATACAGGCCCGTATGTTGGCGAGGGCAGGCATAATGGGTAATAATCCTGCAAAAGAGCGAAGGGAGGATATCATGACCAATCCCGACGATTACTTCCTATTACCACCTAGAGACGAACACGATAGATTCATATCCGACGGAGATGTATGGGAGACCGTGGATGACCGATAATAAATACTTATTTAGAATCGGTGCGGTATGTGGATACATAAAGAAACTCCCCTTGAAGAAATACCAGAAAATGCATATGGCTTCGTATACCTGATCACGAATAAAGTGACGGGTAGGAAATACATAGGTAAGAAACTATTTTGGTTCAGAAAAACAAAGACGATCAAGGGTAAGAAGAAGAGATTAAAAGAAGAATCAGATTGGAAACAATACTGGTCTTCATCTGAAGAGGTTAAGAGAGATGTATCAGAACTCGGTGAGGATAATTTCGTGAGAGAGATACTTCATATATGTACAAATAAGGGTTCCTGTAATTACTTAGAAGCAAGGGAACAGATGGATCGCCGAGTACTAGAATCTGAAGATTATTACAACGGCACTATACAGTGCAGAATACACAAGACACACGTAAAACTGGAGAAATAGATGCAGATAAGTGGCGTAAATATGACAGGTGGTTATCAGATAGTACCGCCCACTCTTCAGTACCCCCCGGGTCCAGTGAGCGGTGATCCAACCTTAAGTTTAGGCACCACTGTAGATTGGACATCTAATACATTTCTATACATTGCTGAAGGGCAATCAAATGTTACTGCTCAAGATTATAGATCCGATACGAATAATATGGTATGGCAATTATTCTACGCCCATAGATCTATAAGATTACCGGTAGGGTCGGGCAATCCGGGATTTAGATTTTCTACTATAACAAGGCAGGGGGGAACTAACACGATAGGACTCAATGGAGTCGCATCTTCCTCGAATAATACTAAGGGTAATTTCAATTCAAACGTTGAAACTATAATCAGTACGTTTAGATCATTCCAATATACCGCAAATACCTTATATCAAGGTAATGTACAGCAACAGTTCACTGTCCCAGCAAATAGATATTTCCTTTTGGGATTCACCGGGGGACCATTCTACAAAAACTACAGACGAACTGCTAACAACTATACTGCAGTATATCTTGGTAATGCAATCGTTACTGCGATACCCGAAGTATATTCTGCCCCTTGGCCTACGGGTCCGGTTCGGGGCATACCGTCGCAGTTAGGTGGTAATACATCTTCTTATCTAAAATTTGAATCAAATATATTACTATCGGCAATTAGATTTGAAGTGGTATGATATTCGTAATATTACTGTTCTTCACAGCATTACTGATATCCTTAATCGCAGCATATTTCTCGATAGTAGGCCTCACACTCATCTTCTCCGCGGCACCCTTGCCCATCGCAATCATGGGAGGTGCTCTAGAATTAGGTAAGTTAGTTACCGCATCATTTGTTTATAGGAGTTGGCATGAGATCAATAATGCGATGCGAACCTATTTTATTGTGAGTGTAGTTGTACTCTCTCTGATCACATCCCTCGGTATATTCGGTTATCTATCCAAATCTTATATCTCAGATTCCGCAAATATCTTTGCGAGCGAGACAGTATTGAAAACCAAACAGGAATTACTCGACATTGAGAGGCAGAGGTTAGATAATCTATTAGCTCAGCAGAAACAGAGGACAGATCCGAATACTAGAATAGAGAAACAGATAAATCAGACACAGACAAAGATATATGAATTAACCACCGAGATCGGGAAAATAAAAGGCGAAAAGAATGCACTCGGTACCGAGATAGGCCCGATACGATATATCGCTGAACTGATCTATGGCAAAGGTGATCTGGAAACGATAGATAAGGCAGTCAGATTGATAATTATAACCATCATGTTAGTGTTCGATCCGCTCGCTATTCTGCTTGTGATAGCGGCAAATATGCAGATGAATATACGAAAACGAGCAGGTTTAGTTAAAATTATGAAAGATTCCATAGAATTAGATAAATCTGCGGTATTCAGCTTCAGCAACAAAGATTTAGGATGATATAAATAATAGGAATCCAAGGATACTATAATGGCCCTAACAAAGATAAAATCAACAGGTATTGCCGCGAATGCTATCATAACCAATACCATCGCTGTTGGAAGTATTACTACTTCACTATTAGCCGCCAATGCTGTAACCACAGAAAAAATAGCTAATGCCGCGATAACTGGTAATAAGATAGCAGCTAATACTATTACATTGGACAAATTAGAACCCAATGTAGTAACACAGATCGCAGCCGCGGGTGGCGATGCAGGATTCAATCCTTTTCTCTTAGCAGGAATGTAAAATGGCAACAACATATAAAGTTTTAGGTCAATCCTCCCCGGGACGGGATGTTTTTACTGATCTGTACGTAACCCCAGATTCGACACAAGCAGTTGTATCTTCTTTGGTTATCTGCAATCGGGGAAATACTACAGTAGGTTCGCGGGTAGCAGTGAGGACAGCAAATGCAGCATTATTAAATAAACATTATATAGTTTATGATCTACCAACGCCATCGTTCGATACTATAAGTTTAACCTTAGGTATCACACTAGCAAATGCAGATGTGGTATCAGTTTATTCGACAGATAATTCTAATCTTTCATATACACTGTTTGGATCTGAGATAGCCTAATGGGAATCAAAGTATTTTCCCTTGAATCAACTTCGGTCAAGGGCAGCATAAAAACTAGATTAGCAAGTGCCGGTAAAAATTTAAATATTACCAGGCAAATTCCCCTATTAAATCGGTATATTGCTGCCTCCGGAGGCAACGTATCATATGCTCCGGGTTACAAAATTCATACCTTTAATACCTCTGCCAATTTAGTTATTTCCTCACTGGGCGTAGCAGGACAAAATAACTTAGATTACCTAATAGTAGGTGGGGGTGGCGGAGGAGGGAATTATTACGGTGGCGGTGGCGGAGCAGGTGGATTTAGAACAGGTAATTTAGAACTTTCAGTTAATAGTTATTTAATTACTGTTGGTGCAGGTGGAGCTGCGGGTACCAATTCAATAGGAATTTCTGGTTCAAATTCTAGCGCATTTACAATGATTTCTTCCGGGGGAGGCGGAGGAGGGTACAATACTACCCCGGGTACTCCGGGCGGTTCGGGAGGCGGGGGGGGAGGATTCGATGGAACATACCCTGGAGGTTCTGGAAATATTCCTCCGACTTCTCCTAGTCAAGGTAATAACGGGGGGTCGGGCGGAGGAACAAATAATGTTCAAAATAATGGAGGTGGGGGTGGAGGAGGCTCTTCCTCAGCAGGAATTTCAGGTGAAGGAACACCCCCGGGTACACCTGGTTACGGAGGTACTGGAACTGTTTCGACAATTACCGGCACATCTTTAACATATGCCGGCGGTGGAGCAGGCTGTTTGGATGTAGTAGGACCAACTAAACCTCGTCCGCTAGGAGGAGCAGGAGGAGGCGGCGATGGTGGTACTGGCACACCTAATACTTCTGGTACGGGAGGAATCGTCAATACTGGAGGAGGAGGAGGAGGATCTTTGTTTGCAGCACCTAGTGCTGTCGCAGGATCGGGTGGCTCAGGCATAGTAATCGTTCGATATCCTTATTATCCAGAATATATTATTGCTACCGGCGGTAATGTAAGTTATACAAGTAATACCAAGATTCATACCTTTACTACTTCAGGCAATTTATCAATACAATCATTACCTATCCCTGGCAGTAATCTGAATTATCTAATAGTGGGCGGTGGCGGAGGTAACGGCGGATCGAATAGCGACTGGGGAGCAGGCGGCGGCGGAGCAGGTGGATTACTATACTATGGAGAAAATATATCTAATGGTAAGACTCCGAATGGATCTAAACTTGCAGCAAATGTTGGGACATATACAATAGTAGTGGGTGCAGGCGGAGCAGCAAATCCTGCATATCCTGCATATCTAGGTGGTTCAAATAGTTCTGCATTTGGAAGTATAGCGATAGGTGGCGGTACGGGAGGGTTGGGAGACGGTGGGTATGAGGCAGCTAGGGGAACAGCATATAAAGATGGTGGGTCGGGCGGAGGATCCGGTAATGCGGATACTTTCTACGTATCCGCACCCGCTGGCGGCGCAGGCGTCACAGGACAAGGAAATGCTGGCGGTAACAATGGTGGTGGAAGATATACTTCCACCTATGGTTCCGGTGGAGGCGGCGGCGCCGGCCAAGCAGGTCAACCGGGAAGCAATAGTGTCGGTGGATATGGTGGTAATGGATATAATTTCTCTTCATTATTTGGTACAAGTTTAGGTGAATCCGGTTGGTTTGCTGGAGGTGGCGGCGGTACACGAGCATCCAATTTTGGCGCAGGCGGTTTAGGTGGAGGCGGAGATGCCGTAGCTGCAGGAAGCCCAGCAGGCAATCCCGGAGCAGTTAATACTGGAGGTGGTGCCGGTTCAGGCGGCCCTGGGCAACAAGGTGGTTCGGGTATAGTAATTGTAGCATATCCATATGTTTCCGATTATCCGATTCTAGAAGGTGGTACTGTAACGACGAATGGTGATTACAAGATACACACATTTACGACTTCGAGTAATCTAACAGTCCTTCAGACAGGTATTTTAGATTCAAACGTCGAATATCTCGTAGTTGCCGGCGGCGGTGGTGGTGGTGATGGGTTAGGAGCGACTGGACAAGGCGGGGGTGGTGCTGGCGGATTAATTTCAGGATCTTTTTCAATATCTTCACAAAATTATACGGTATTAGTTGGGGCGGGCGGGGGTAATCAAACTAACGGTACAAATAGTTCCATTGCATCCTTTGTATCCGTAGGCGGAGGTCGCGGCGGAGGATATCCTGCTATTGCTGCAGGTTCTGGTGGTTCCGGTGGAGGCTCGGCATTAGATAATGCTCCGACAGGTGCGGGTTCAGGAATACCAGGACAAGGTTATCCAGGAGGCTTAGAGAATGGTACAGTACGTGCAGCTGGCGGTGGAGGTGGTGCAGGAGGAGCAGGACAAAATGCTAGCCCGTCCCCGGCCAAAGCAGGAAATGGTGGGCCGGGTGTAGCATCAATAATAACAGGATCAAGTATTACTTACGCTGGCGGTGGGGGAGGTGGTGCGGATAATAACTTCGGATATTCTGCAGGTAGCGGTGGCACTGGTGGCGGAGGTAATGGTGCGATATCAGGAGCATCTGGATCTAATGGTACAGTAAATACTGGAGGCGGAGGCGGTGGTTCTTCAAATCAAACCTCACCCGGAGGTCCAACGCCTGCCGTGGGTGGTACTGGCGGTTCAGGTATAGTCATAGTCAGATATAGGTATCAATAATGACAACAAAGATAACGGTAGATAATCTAGCACCAACACTCGTAGCAACGATTGAAGCGGGAGGTGGTCCGAAGATATCTAATGTTAAGATAGCAAATGTTTCATATACATTAATAGATGATACTGCAGTATCACTTGGCGGTGGATATATCATAGTTAATGGTACAGGATTTGAATCTAATGTTAATCTACTCATAGATGGTACAGCAGCAACATCAGTCACGAGAATATCTGCAACCGAGATAAGGGCACAGATACCCGCATTGACTGCAGGATCGAAGGTAGTATACTTAACAAATACTGATACTGGTGCTACTGCTATACGGGTTAACGGTGTTACCTATTCCGGTACACCAACATGGGTGACCGGTAGCACATTGACCAACGGGTTGATAGATGAAGCGATTAGTATTCAATTAAGTGCCAATTCTGATTCAAATGTGTCATATCAGTTACAGTCAGGTAGTACTTTACCGACAGGACTAACATTAGCTGCGAATGGATTGCTCACAGGAACTGTTACCGGCATTACACAAGAAACATTATATAACTTCACAGTTGAAGCCATTGATGCTGAGAATCAAGAAAGCCCAAGATCATTCAGTATAACAATAACTGTCGGGGATGAATACTTCAACTACACGACCTTATTGCTCACCGGCGACGGTGCCAATGCTGCGCAGAACAACACATTCCTAGACTCCAGTACAAATAACTTCACCATCACCCGTAACGGCAACCCAACACAGGGCTCATTCAGCCCATTTAGCCAGACTGGTTGGAGTAATTATTTTGACGGAAACGGGGATTATTTAAGTTTGCCAAGCAGTTCAAATCTAGCTTTAGGGTCTGGAAATTACACCATTGAATTATTTGTATACATTTCAGCGTTTACTGAGTATGGTACATTTGTAACCACATATAACAATTCTGCGCAAGCTGGCGCATGGTTTTTAAGAATCAACGCCTCAACACAAAACTGGCAATTTCAAAATGGCGCAAATGGAAGCGCACCTAACTTTCAAGCTATTACCTCATCTTCTACATTAACACTTGGTACATGGACGCACCTAGCGGTTGTTAAGAATAGTGGCACCATAACTCTTTATCAAAATGGGGTAAGTGTTGGAAGTGCAGCAGATGCAGAAACTCTAATTGCCCCAAACTTCACGATTGGTCAGGCGGTTAATGGCTATCCTTTGAACGGGTATATTTCTAATCTTCGTCTTGTAAAAGGTTCAGCCGTTTACACCGCTGCCTTTACTCCTCCCACTGCCCCGTTAACCGCAGTAGCAAACACTCAACTCCTCACCTGCCAATCCAATCGCTTTAGGGATGCAAGCAGTAACAACTTTGCAATCACAGTAAACGGCAACACATCTGTCCAAGCCTTCTCGCCATTTGCACCTACTGCTGCGTACTCAGCAGCGACTGTGGGTGGGTCTGGGTATTTCGATGGGAGTGGGGATTACTTGAGTGTTCCTAGTAATGCAGCATTTGGCTATGGAACAGGGGACTTCACTATTGAATGTTGGGTGTATCCACTTGCAAGTACTGCACAAAGGCTTGTATTTGGTGGTGGAGACTTAAACAACTTAGATATTGGCTTCAATCCAGTAAACACTTTTCAGTATTATGACGGGACGGTAAGAGATACGGGCATTTCTGCTGCGTCTAGACAATGGTTTCATTTTGCGGTGTCTAGAATTTCTGGCACAACAAGTGTTTACATTAATGGAACAAGAACAAACAATTTTTCAGACACTTCTAATTCTAGCGCCCGTCAGGTTTTTGTTGCGGGGTCAAACACAGGAACAAACCCATTTAATGGATACATAAATGATGTTCGTATTATAAAAGGACAAGGTATTTACTCTGGCACAACAATAACTATTCCTAATGCTCCGTTAACAACCACAGGATACGGCAGTACAAGTCAAAACATTACAGGAACCGTTGGGTTACTCCTCAACTTCACCAATGGCGGCATTATCGACAACACTGCTAAGAATGTCGTGGAGACAGTAGGTTACGCACAGATCAGCACCAGTGTGAAGAAGTTTGGCACAGGGTCAATACTCTTAACTCCGGGCGGTGGCAGCCACTATACTAGAGTTCCTTTGACAGAAAATTTACGATTTGGCACAGGTGATTTTACTATAGAATGCTGGATTTATCTCATAACCAATACCGCAGGTATTCGTGCGGTGTGGAGCAATTACAGTGGATTCAGTGCAGGTTCTCTCAGCCTCTTTGCAGGTCATGCCAGTGCCTCTACTAACAATTTTTATATCGCTCATAACGGGGGATTTCCAGCATTAGCATCAACAACTACTGTAAATTCTAGATTGGGTCTTTGGACACATCTAGCTGTGGTGAGGAATTCCGGACAGATTAAGCTGTATGTCAATGGAGTCAGTGAAGGAACTCCTTTTGCATCTACTGTGGCACTAGACGGTGTGGGTAGTTATTTTTGGGTAGGTACCACTGGTGACTCTCCTGCTTCTAATCCTAACTGTTATATTGACGACTTCCGCATCACCAAGGGAGTCGCAAGATACACCGCCAACTTCACGCCCCCCACCTCTGCTCATAAAATCAAATAATTATGACAACAAAGTTAACTGAAGCGAATCTAGATCAGAGTATTATCCAATCTATATCCTCAGCAGTTAGGATTAATAGTATAGTATCGACAGATAGCGGTTATACTCCCCTAGCAAACAATACGGTAAGCACTTCTGGAGGATATGTAAAGATAACGGGGGTTGGATTTACTCAGAATTCTCAGGTACATATCCAATCTGGTAATGTTTATACCCTAGCAACATCCGTTACGTATGTAAATACTACGGAATTAAGATCAGAATTGCCAGCAAAAACAGCAGGTAATTATAACGTATATGTGACCATAAACACTGGTGCATTTGCACTGAAGATAAATGGAGTAACTTATGCTTGAGATTAAGATATGCAGACCACAATAGCAGATTACGTACTCTCTAATCCGAGTAATACTGCGGAAACTAGGGAGAATTTTGAAAGCACCTTAGAATATGATGAAATCATATATGATGCTGAACCCACACTCATATATGTTAGATCTTCCAATATCGTTGGTTGGTATGAGATAGAAACAAACATTGGTTATAAATAATAGGAACTAATTGTAGTTGTTAACTAAAAAAAGGAGCAGTAAATGGGACATTTTGCTAAAGTAGAAAACGGTGTTGTAACTCAGGTTATTGTTGCCGAACAAGATTTTATTAATACTGGTGCTGTCGGTGATCCATCTACATGGAAGCAGACAAGCTATAATACCC
>OGVL01000054.1_pt1 | contig 11891 bp, 15 predicted proteins | sample 1575781 | NCBI WGS metagenome assembly OGVL01 (sample SAMN07581553, study PRJEB24739) | freshwater metagenome | place: Singapore | collected 2015-04 | reverse complement strand
TGCGGAAGGGGTTAAGGGATTAAGGGGTTAAGGAAAACGCACCTCTGCGGGTTTTCAAAATCGTGCGTTTGGTTTGCCGTGATGATCATTATTGATTAGTTTCGTGCGTTAGATTCCCAGCGTCAGCGGCCGCTCCCATGTCGGAATACCTTGGCAGGGCGTTTTGCTCCGCTGGCTTGGGCGAGCAGGAGGAAAGAATTAGCGTTAGAAAAATTAGTCTCATGCGGCGGTGATGGTGATGCTGGGAGACCAGCCAGAGGTGGGGATAGTGGTTGGGTCAGAAGAAGAATTTAATATCTCTGTTAAAACATCCCAAGAAGCATTTTCTGAGTTGTAAGATAATTCTATTAACCGCCAATTATTGTATGGCGTCCCAATTTGATCTGGAGAACCACCATCAAAATCGTCAATAAGAGAAGTCTCTGGGCCAATTAAAATGTTACCTGTATTTTCACCAAGATTTGATGAAAAAACAGCTCCAGAATAAACAAAAAGACTCGCTCCAAAATCTTGTATGCCAGCACATCGTTCTGGATTCACTTTTTTTACATAAGTTCCATTCATAGATACAAATTGGCCTTGTGGCGCATTTGAAATCACAACATTTGCCGTACTCGCCACAGGGATCCCGCTGGGAGCCGCCGAGACGGGTGCGGAGAAAAAGCCCCGACGATTCAGAATGCCGCTGGAGGCGAAAAAGCCCATAACCTACGCTCCCCCGCCGCCGCCGAAGAAGCCGCCCATCGTTAGCCTTCCAGAATCGTAAAGGCCGCGCCTGTCACGGCCCCCAGCCAATAGACTGCCCCAGTTGGGCAGAAGGCATCAAAGGTAAGTCCACCGCCAGCGGCTAGCTGGATGCCTTGGGTGGTGGTGGGAGAAAATCCAATGCCGATGGTGACGGTTCCCGCCGAGATGTTTTGGGCGAGAAGATATTTGCGATTTGTGTTAGTGACGGCTGAGGTGATTTGTGCCGTGTTGGCCGTGGTGACGGAGCCGAAGCGGGTGGTGAGTGCGCCGGAGGGATTGTTCGCCGTCACTGTGCCGCTGATGGCAGGGAGTGAGCCGATTGTGACGGAGTTGCCGACTGTCACCGTGCCGGAGATGGGCATACCAGCATTCGCATCTTGAGATACTGGAATAACTGAGCCGCCTGGAGAGTCCACATAGGCTGCAACAAAAACAGGCGTTCCGCTGTAGTATATTTGATCGGCCAAGCTGGCCGTCACCGTGCCGGAGATGGGCATTCCAAAATTTGCATCTTGAGATACCGGGATAACCGTGCCGCCTGGAGAGTCCACATAGGCCGCAACAAAAACAGGCGTTCCGCTGTAGTATATTTGATCGGCCAAGCTGGCCGTCACCGTGCCGCTTACCTGAACTGAAGAAACAGCATTTGATATGTCAGAAATGGCTTGGGAGCCTAAAGAGACAACCGTATGGGCAGGGATGTGCGCCCCTCCTATAATGATGGTGGAAAGGGTTGCGGCTGTCTGGTTGCCGTCAAGGATGGGAAGTGCCATTTGATTCTACCTCTTTTGTTAAATTGTCCCAATATAGAAGCTGTTTAGGGCTTCGCTAAAGTCATAATCTCTTAAGCCATCGGAAAGCTCGCTTGGGGTGGCAAACACATTTAAGGTCAATCCCCTTTGCCAAGCATCCTTGTCTGTCCTTATGGTTGGGGTTTGGCTGGCAATCCTAGCCATATAGATTTTTGTGTTAAGAACCTCATTTTGAATCTTGAGGGCTAATGTTGGGGTTTCCTCATAGAAAGCCTCAAAGATTTGGCAGTAGGTGGAATCAAAGTTTTCTTGGCTGACTTTGGCCGCAGTATCGGAATAGTTCACGGACACATTCAAATCATAAACCCCTGTATATGGGCCAAGCAGTTGCCCATTGATTGAGCATTGAACCGTGGCGTAGGGGAAAAGCCTTTTTCCTGTCCTGTTTGACTTATAGACATTTAGCCCGGAGATGCCTCCCAGCAGATCGGAAACCGCATCCTCAACGTTATATTGTGTGCTTTGGCTCATTGTTTTGCGGTGGCGGATATGTCCAAGGTTATTGTTTTTGCCCAAGTCCTGTTTCTTGCGATGATTTGTGGGCTTTCGCTTGTGATGTTTGCAAGATAGACCGTTACGCTGGTTACATTGGTCATATAGGCCGGAAGGCTCGGGCTTCTGTAAAGCTCGTTCATTATGCTTTGAAACTTGGAATCGAAGGCTTGTCGGCTTATCGAGTCCGCCCTTGCCGTGTAGGTTAGGCTTGCCGATGCCCTAAAAATGCCCGTAAATGTGCCTAGCTCTTCGTTGGATAGGCTTGCTTGGGCAACTAGGCTTGGGAGCAGTCTTGCCGCGCTCCTTTCGCTTGTATAGGGATTTACGCCCGTCACGCCGGAGACGGCATTAAGAAGCCCTTTTTCCACCTCCCTCTCGATTGAGGCCATGACTTTAGGTGGTTATTTCGGCAAGCTCGATGGTATAGGAAAGCGAATCCGACCCATAGCTAAACCCGGCAACCATTCGCTCCTCGCCATTGATGGTGCATAGGCTACCGATGGTTGGGGCGGAAATAGCGGAGGCGCAAACAACCATGCTTTGAGTGATACGGAAAACCTCTCCCCCGACATCCAGCTCGCTTGAGGTTGCCAAATCCGTGACGCTTGCAGAAACGGGATTCGAACCCAAGCCCGTGACAGATTGCCACAAGTCGGCAATCATGTAGTTTAGGTCAGTTCCGAAATAAGAAGTGGAAATAGCCCCGCCCACGCAAAATCGCTAGTGTCAATCCATGCGGACTAGGCCGTCAAACTGGAAAATATTATCAACTTCCCACTCGTTTTTGACTCCCCAAAATCTTGTTTCCTTACCCCTTCTTGTGGCTGAGGCAATGCAGACTGGAGCCGAGTTGATAGCCCAAAATTGTTCAGCATCCCTAATTGCCTTTGCCATCTGCTCAACAGATGGGGCGGTATAGGTGGAGAGCCCTTGGATTTGAAAATTTGGAGGGCAAAGAACAATGATGCTTTCCTTCCCAAGCTCCTTAACTGCAAGCTGGATAAGTTCGATCGGGTTTCTCGGATAACCCTGAGAAATGCCAAATGGAGCAATTAGATTGTATTTATCTGGAAGCCCAAGGGCTTTTTCAGAACCCAGCCTGTCTAGGATAATGTTGGTTTTGTCCGCCTCTTTGATGGAGGGATGGCTATAAACAAAATCAGTCCATGTCTTTCGGCTTCTTCGATATTCGGCATATTTTTCCGGCCAAACCTCCAAATCCAAAATCTCCGCATCCCAAGGAGTTGCCCCTAATGGCTTGGCATAGGAAACGAGATCAAAAACCCCATGATATTGTTCAAAGCAATCAAATAAAACTTCATGCCCTTGGTCGGCCAAGTATTTGCAGGCGGGAAGGCATCGAAGCACATCCCCAAGCCTTTGCCTATATCTAATAATTTTAGGTTGAGTCATCCACTACGCTCCTGTCTTGGACATGGTGAAAGTATTTATTTAGGCGAACCGGGCCGTGTGTTTTGTTTAGCTCCTCCCATTGTTGAGTTAGTCCGGCATAGCCATAAAATTGTTCCTTAAACTCAACTTGAGGGCGCAAAGAGAAGGCGTAATGTTCGAAGACCAAGCCCATTTCCTCGGTGATTCCCCTTGGGATTCTTATTGGCTGATGATTCAATAATGGTGGTTCGTGGCTGGTAAATTCTATACCTTCACCCCATTTCCACGCTCGATACCACTCATAGGGATAGGAACCAAATCCACCCCTGCTTACCACAACTTTTTTCCCTATGTAATATTTACAATGAAACTGCGCCGCCGTTCCGGGTGTTCGGTCTATTAAAAGACGATATAGCGTATCCATTTGTTCGGGAGTCCAAAATTCATCAGCGTCTTGCTCCATCACAACGCCGCAATCCACTCCTTGCAGGGCGGTTTTAACCATCTCAATTTTGCCGTCCCAAGGCTTGTTTCGCCATTGAGCCGATACCTTCGGATGATGAACATTCTTCAGATATTCATGCGTTCCGTCTATGGATAGATATTCCTTGTGCCATTTATCGGGGATTTGCCGACACCATCTCGTGCAGTTTCTCGGCTCTGCCACACCCTCAACAATTCTCCATTGCCAAGGGATTTGGAGTTTCTGGAAGATTTCCAATTTGCGGCTGATAAAAGGCTCGCCGTTCAATACGATTGTGAAGATGGTTAGCATATATCGCCCCATTCCTTTTTAGAAACCGCCCGATCCAAAGAGCCATCTTTTCTCAAGGAATGAAAAACCGCATTGGTTCTCTTTACTTCAACATCTTTGAACACATATCCCATATAGGTTTCCATGTGAAAGATTCCGCCCCTATCTATATATTCATCAAAATTCAAAAGGCGAGTCATGTATTTTTCCATCAAATCTTTTGATCCGAAGGCAAAGCGGTCATTAAGCCCCCAATAGTTTGCAAACTTTGGGAAATAAATACCATCATTTGCCGGGGCTTCTGGCAAGACCTCAAAAACCAAGTCCGGCCTCATTCTAACAATAAAATCTGCTTCATGCCCGCTTTTCTTGTAAATCTGCCAAGCCCGAAGATTTGCCCACATCTGCCTTAATTGGCCTTGGATGCTTGGGCATCCCCTCCCGATTTGATAGGCATATTCGCGCCTCTCTGGAAGCTCTGGTTGCTTTTCAATGATGCAGATATTTGGATTCAGAATAAAAGCCTTGTCCGCATCTTCGTCATGGTGGGCATGAACCACCCAAAAGGCATCGGGATAAATTGAGCGCAACTGCTTGGCTGTTTTGTCCAAAGTCCGCATTTGCCCGGACACAATAACAGCGGTTTTCATTTCCTGATAAACAAGGCATCGCCCCATCCTTGCCTTACCCCATCCACCCAATCCATGTCTATAAATTCAAAGTCAGAAAGAAACTTGTAAATATCGGAAAACAAGGGGGCGTTTTTGTAAAGCTCAATAATTGCCACTTCGCAATATATGATTTTAATTTGTTTTAGGGTTTCGGTTGCTCCTCTTAAAACCTCCAATTCATAGCCTTGCACATCCAAAACAAGCATATCATGGTCTTTTATTGCAAAAGAGTCCAGCGTTCTAACCTCCACCTCGATTGATCCTTCAAATGGAAATTGTGGATATTTTTCAAGATGCCCGGTAGGTTCAAGAATAGAGCAACATTGAAGGCTTTTTGAAAGATTGAATTTGGCCTTACCCTCCATTGCTCCAAGGGCGAATTGATGGGCATTAAGCCCCTTGAATTTTAGCTCTGCAAACTTGTCCGGCAACGGCTCAAACCAAACTGATTTTGTCCCCCATGAGTCATACCATCTTTGCTCGCTCCCGTCGTACCCGCCGACATGAATTACCCCCTTGGGAATCCCTGTCCGATAGAAGTTTTTTGCGACTAGATTCATTGAACAAGGCAAGGATCACATACCCTAAAGATTGCCCATACGTTTCGGCATGAAAAATCTTCCGCCAAAAGCTCGGCATTTCTTTTTAGATTTTTGTAGTTCATATAATTTTTTGCGGCGTTCACATCATCTAGGGCAACGATGCAGTCCTTGTTGGCGAATCGCATTGCTTCCTTTAGGTCGGCTTCCCCGCTGAACTCATGCCCATCCACAAGAACAAAATCAAATCTTTGCCAAAGCTCCATGCCTATTTTTTGAATGGCCGAACCATGATAATTCCCAAGATAGGGAACGCTTTGCTTGACCCATCCAAAAATTTCTTCCAATGAATAGCGATTAAGATTGGTTTGGATATTGTTATAAAAGAAAACAATTTCCTCGCCTGTCATCCATTTTGAGGGTTCGGTTGAATTTCCATGAATCGCAAATCCTCCCTGCCTTGAGTCCATGTTTTTCTGGTGTTGTGGAATTTTGGATGGATCGTTTTCGATTGAATAAAGTTTTTTTGTGAAAATACATTGGGTTGAGCCGTCCCCGGTTCCACCCCCAATTTCTAGGCCAACCTCAAGCCCTTGGCTGTATTTTGCCAAGGCTTTTCCAAAGGAATCATTTAGGGTTATTTCTTGCATTTGGCTTTTTCAAATTCCGCCGTGTATTTGATGGCTTTCACAACCACATAATTGATGACTGCCTCCTTGTCTTTGGCAAGCAATTCCATCCCAATTTCAAACAAATCTTTACCTGCTTTTTCGTCATATTCAATATCAACAAGGACATACTTGGTCTTGTCGGGACGGCTTTTGCCAAACTTAATTATACCAAGCCCCTTGGTAGATTCTCCCGCCCTGCCTGTTCTAATTCCAATTTGCGGCTTTTCTTTTTTCATATATGGCTTTCCCTTTCTCATAGTATTCTGGTTTGTTGTGGTTTTTAATTAGATCATCCGGCTTGCCACCTGTAAATAAAGGATTCTCATGCTTAAATTCAATATGTTTTGCATCAATCACAACTCCATCATTATAAGCCCTTTCTGTAAATTCGTTGTCGGAATAAATGCCGTCACTAGCTTGGTAGTCGGGATGGAACATGAACCCGCCTTGTTGCTCAAGCCTATTTCTCGTTAAAATCGCCATACAAAGGAGTTTATCAGACCGAAGCCCATCAGATATTGCCAAGACTTTAGAATCGTTTGTAGCCCCAATAGCGTTCGAAATTAGGGCATCCCAATGTCTAGGCGGACTCCAATCATCGCTCATTTGAATTAAAATGTCCCCTTTTGCTATTTTTGCCCCGTAGTTCCAAGCGTTGATGATTCCGCCGGGGTTAGCTCGGATTGCCTGATGGGGGGTGTAATCTTGGGGGTCATCGTGATCGACCACGAAAATCCATTCCACTTCAAGAGGTTTTCGTGCCAAAGAAAGCCATTGATGCCTTCTTTGCCAAGCGATTTGCGGCCTCCCCTTGGTTGCATGGATGATTGATATTTTGGGGGCTGGCTTTGCCTTCCTTATTTTTTCCGCCTCTTCTTTTTTGCCAACACAAACGCAAGCGGTTTCATATAAATCCATGGCTTGCCATTGATAAATTGATTCGACCAAATTCCAATAATGTGAGGAGGGTCTTGGCAGACTCATGGCGGAGCGGATTGCCCCCCAGACCTTTTGCCATTTGCCATGGGCGGAATATTCAACCGCAATCCAATAATGGGCTTCTCTGCGGTCTGGCTGGCAAGCAATCGCCTCTCCCAAATATCTTAATTTTTCCTCAGTAGTTGAAGCGCATCTGCCCATGTTGCAAAGCACATCGTAGCGGAGCGTGTCTTCAAGCTCTGGAAATTGAATGGCTAGTTTCCCATATTTCAAGCAATCTGCCCAGTTTTGGGTCAGAAAATACTCTTGTTGGGTATAGTAAAGGGCATTGGGGGTTGGCTCCAAAACATCCTTGAGAATGGCAAAATTCCTGTCGGCAGAGGTCTTTTTGTAGCCTTTTGGATTGTGAACCCGAATCACTTTGTCCACCCCGAAAATTTTTGTCTGGTCTTCGGCGACCAACATTTCGTGAACCCTGTTCTTCCATCGGCATTTGCCCTTTAGGCTTACCGCCTCTCTTAGTGGGATTAGGCCAGCATTGGCAACATTGTAGCGAAAGGCTATAAGCTGGGCATCTCTTTTTTCTGCCTCGGTTATGGCTTCATCAATAATCCTTTCGGCTCCTGGTTGCATCTCATCATCGGCATCCACCCACATCGCCCACTTCTCGGAACAGGCATCCAAGGCCGTGTTTCTTGCGGCCGCAAAATCGTCTATATGAGGCCAATCTGTTCTTTTGTTTTTGTAATAAACGACTTTAGCCCCAGCATCCAAGGCCACTTTTTCCTCCTCGGCTGTCGAAGCGTTCCCCCCTGCAAAGCAAACAACAAACTCCTTTGCAACGGGCTTGAAACTTTGAAGAACTCTTTGTAAATATTCGGCTTCATTGGAGCCACAAATAAGATAAACAGACAGGGGATTTCTCATAAGGATTTCAATTATTTATAGTGTCAATTCTCTAAAGGCTCCCACGCTCCCATTGTTGGCGTTTCTGGGTATTTTGTTTCCGGCAACTCATCATATTTAGCTGGCCTTTGGCAACCAGATAGCAAGACCAAAAAGAAAAGGGGGGCTAGGACTTTCATCCTAACCCCCCAATTCGAGGAACACACAATCTATTCTTTAGGCGAAGCTGGTGGTGATACGAACCCCAGCGTTAGCGTCAATCAACTTCTCGGCGGTGTTCATACGAACACGAAGAACATTGGAACGCCGAGCCTCATCGCGGTAGCTCTCGGTGACGAAGCCACCCGGAGCATCAGCCGACCAAACGAGGGTGCGACCGATGCCACCAGCGGTGAACTGACCGCTCTGCACATTGGCAACGGTGATGTAGCTGTTGGAGAACACGAACCCACCGGAGTAGGCTTTGTTCTTATTGGCGGAATTAATCGCCGCCCGACCAACGAGAACCTTCTCAACTCCCAGAGCCGCCGCGATTTCCTGTTCGGAAAGCAAGCGACCGCCAGTATCGGAGATAACCCCGAAGAACTGATTCTGGAGCTTGGTCGTCCGGCGGATACGCTCGAACACGGGGGCCGACATGATGACGGTGTTCGCGCTATAACCCAGCTTGTTCAGCTCGGTGCGGGCATTGGCCACATCGCCAGCCACATCAATGTTCGCCAGATTCGCATTGGTATAAGCGGAGATGGCGGATTGATCGGCGGTCGTGAAAGGAGTCGTGGCCGCATTGATGATGTCCTGCACGCGCTTCTCGTGGCCGAGCTTCAACTGCCGGAGCAGGAAGCGAGCCGAGGAGGCTTCAAGATCAAAGAAGCGATCGGCATCAGCCTTAAAGCTATCATCAATCAATTCCTCCAGCCCGGTTTCCAAACAATCATATTGATCTTGGCCGAAAGCGCGAATAGCCCTTGCGTAGCCAGAGCCAGCGTCACGCAACTTGGAGTCGTTGTTGAGGAGGTCGGCTTGTGCCAACTGAACCTTCAGATAGCTTCCGCTTTTGGCGGGGACGGGCAGAAGGGGGAAGATTTCCGCCCCGATCAGACCCGCATCGCCATTGGGGGCTTCAACCAAAGCCTGGTTGATGTCCGCCCGAATCGTTGTTCCACCAGAGATATAGCTCATTTTATTATTCTTTCTTTGTTTGGGTTAAGCCTTAGAACAACGGAACGGCGATTTCGATAACCGCCGAAGTTGCCGTGGCCGCCTCAAGAGCGATGCCAGCGGTAAGGGGGTTGGCGGCCAGAGTGGTCACTTGGCCAGCCGAATCAAATTTAACCACATCGCCAACCGCGCAAGTGCCGCTGACGGTTGCGAAAAACGTGGGGTAAAACAGCTTCACGGTAACATTACCGTTGGCCGCCACATCATCAATCGTGGAGCCAATGGCTTTGGTTGCGCCGCTAACAGCAACATCAACCCCGCCAGCCGTCACGGTGGAGGGCTGAACAAGGCGATAGGCCGAGATGGCGGACGAAGTGGAGAACGTCCGAAATCCATTATCAATATTCGTGCTCATTCTTATTTATCCTTTACTTAGATGGTTTTGATGCCACGGCTAAGAGCCTCGGCATATTCTTTGGGGTTGGAAAGCATCACGGCCTTCATGGCCTTGAGCTTGGAGGTTCCGTAGTCGGGGTGAGCCGCCACAAGAGCCTCGAAGTTTTTCGGCTCCTCTTTCTTGGGAGCCTCCTCGGTCACGGGGGAAGCCGGGACGGGCTTGATGCCGAACTCAGTAAGAACTTTCTTAACGATCTCGCTCATCTCCTCCTTGGAATCCTCTTTTTCCTCGTCTTCTTTTTCGATGACGATTTTGGGGGCTTCCTCGGCCTTGACTTCCTCTTTCTTTTCCTCTTTGGGTTTCATCGCTTCTTCTAAAGCGGCGAGACGAACCTTGATTTCGTCCATGTCCTTCTTGTAATCGTTTTCCATATTTTGATTTTCCTCTTTTGTCAAACCCTCTCCCTCAACAACTGCTTCGGGCAGATCAACTGGAATGGGTTTGCCTCCGGCCATATAGCCGAATTTCTGCATGAATTTAACCATCTCCTCAAAAAGTCCATTAGTCGCCGCAGGGCTAGAAACAAGGTCGGCGGAAGCGATAGATTGTGGGCGAATGTAGTCTTTGCCATTAATGGTTTCGGATTCGTTCACGAAAGCTAGGGAAACGCCGAACTGGTCGGGAGCCTCTGCGGCCATCTCTTTGATGAGGCCATAGTGGGGGGAGTTGCGGAGTAGGCGGAGGTCGGCCACTAGTTTGCCTTCTTCAATGCGGGGGTTCCGGGCCAACGCGCAAACTGCGTCCAATCCAGACCCATGATTCATCTTAACCTTAATACCATTCTTGGCTTGCTTCATAAGGGCGAGGGCTTTTTCTAGGCTCACCTTGTCCACGAACAAATCATGCCCCTTGGCCTCTCCTTCCTCTAGGATGGAAACCCCAGGCAATTCCAATTCTTCGGCCTCCATCTCCTCATCGCGGTAGGTGCTATAAGCAACCGCCGCCCGTTGGGTTTCATCGGGAAAATCGCTGATGGCTTGGTCGTTGCCCATAAAACGACTTACAAAGTCTTGTTCAGATTCGTCTGCTCTTGGGGTTGGGAGGGGCATAAGTTTTTCCTAACTGTCAAAGAAGGTCGCCGTCAGCCTTGCGGTAGGATTCTTTGACTTCTCCACCGCCAGCCATTTTAAGAAACTTGTTCACCCTAGCCATCGCCCAAGCGTTCCTAGAGTTCGGCCTTCCGCCCGTAATGGTCGGCCTAAAGCTAGTCGAAAAAGCCCCTGCCCCTCTGCGGAATACCTTCTTGAGTGTCCCAAGGCTAGGGGTCTTGCGGTTTGGGTGGTCTTTCTTGAACTCGGCAATCTTGTCTTTTAGTGCTTGTTCGTTGGCTTCTGAAATCTCGATATCGCCAGCTTTTGAGCGGGTGGCCGCCGTGCCTTCTGGGTTCTCCTTGGAGCCTTTGATTCGCTCCTTTGGCGGGGCGGGAGTTTGTGCCGCTGACTTGGGGCCGGGGCGAGCGAGTTCGGAAAACTGCTCATCCCTTGAGTTCATTTGGCGAACTACTTTCCTTGCCCAAGCGTATCCAGCATCGCCACCCCATCCATTCCACGCTTGCCATCCCTTCCCTTGCTCGTCCCAAGTCGCACCCTTTTTATCGACTTCATGGCGATCAAAAAATGCCTTCATTCTGCGGACGGTATCGGGGGAAAGTTTCACCCCATTCATCAAATCCCTAGCCCTTGCGATGCCCACCGGGGTCATTCCCTTTTGGCTTGCTGGTTTTTTCTCCCTTACATCCAAAGCCCTCTTTGCGGCCTCTCTTGCTCCCTCTGGTGGAGTGAAGTCAATGCCATCATACTTTCCCAACTCAATCCCGCCCATCATCCCAGCGATGAGCATTTTAATTTCTTTATAGTTTAAGGATTCTAGGGTATTGCGCTTTTTGTTATTAACATACGAATTAATTTCTTCATTTGTTAAATCTCTTGTCCCGCCAAATTTCCCCTCAGAATTTTTAATAAGTTTAATTTTTGCATTTATTTCTATTGGTTTTGATTTTAATGCTTTTTCTATTGTTCCGCCTCTTGCCTTTAAATAACGGTGGTATCCATCCAAAAGCTCATACTCTTTTGTATCAATATTATATGTTACATCTACTGGATCATTGGGTGTTACAGATGGCTTATTATTTTTTAAATTTTCCTCTGCTATTTTTAAATCGCTAATTCTTACAGAAAGCCCCTTTGATGATATTTTTTGAATCCCCGGCATTGGGTTTATGGGATTTTCTCTTGCGATTGTATTTTCCTTGTTTTCTCCACCAGCACAAGTATTCCCCGGCTTGAAACCTCCCGCGCCTGTTCCGCAATCCTCTAATTCAGCTTCTTTTTTTTTAACTTCTAAATTT
>OGVL01000052.1_pt1 | contig 12167 bp, 13 predicted proteins | sample 1575781 | NCBI WGS metagenome assembly OGVL01 (sample SAMN07581553, study PRJEB24739) | freshwater metagenome | place: Singapore | collected 2015-04 | reverse complement strand
AAGACGAAGCTCTGAACGAGGAAAACAAACAGATCGCCGCAGAAGAGGGTATGTACGGTCCTGAGAGAGAGGGCGATACTCAATTCTGGCGCGATCTAGGCGCAAAGTGGCGTATCTCTGCGAGTCAAGCCCAAGAGAGACGTTGCGGGAATTGCGGATATTTCGACATGGAGATGGAGGACTGTCTGCCTGAGGGTGTCGGGTACTGCCACGAGTGGAAGTTTATGTGTGACCCTGAAAAATCTTGTATGGAGTGGAAAAGTGAAGAAAGCGATATGGGAGAAGGCGAGACCGAAGAAGCTGGGGAAGAGTGAACCGCTTTCCAAGTCTGAGAAGAAGTCCGCAAAAGCAATGGCTAAGTCAGCAGGTAGGCCATATCCTAATCTTGTAGACAATATGCGAGCAGCAAACAAATGAAAAAGACGAAAGCGGAGAAGAAGATCTCCAAAGTGATGACTGAGTACAACAAGGGTAAGTTGCACTCTGGAAGCAAGAAGGGTCCGGCGGTAACGAACCCCAAACAGGCGATTGCGATTGCACTTTCTGAAGCTGGTGTGAAGAAGAAGAAATGACCGCAGCCTGGACAAGGAAAGAAGGCAAGAACGCCAAGGGTGGTCTAAACGAGAAGGGCCGGAAGTCTTACGAGCGTGAGAATCCTGGCTCAGATCTAAAGGCCCCCGTTAAAAGCGGTGATAACCCGCGTAGAGCGTCTTTTCTTGCGCGAATGGGGAATATGCCAGGGCCAGAGAGAAAGCCTGATGGAAGCCCTACCAGACTGCTCCTAAGCCTAAAGGCGTGGGGCGCAAGCTCCAAGGCTGATGCCAAGGCAAAGGCTAAGGCTATCTCGGCGAGGAATAAAAACCGATGACCTCCAGCGGAGAATACGGTGAGTCAAGTAGAAAAAGTTTCGATAGAAAAGCTCATTCCTTACGCAAGGAACGCAAGAACACATGACGAGGCGCAAGTCTCTCAGATTGCAGCCTCTATAAAAGAGTTTGGGTTTAACAACCCAATACTCATCTCTGACGATTACTCAATCATTGCCGGCCACGGAAGGCTTGCCGCAGCGAGAAAGCTGGGGTTAGCAGAAGTTCCTGTTATAAAACTGTCTCATTTAAGCGACACTCAGCGTAAAGCGTATGTGCTTGCTGACAACAGGCTCGCGCTTAACGCAGGTTGGGACAACGATTTGCTTAAGTTAGAGTTGATCGAGCTAAAAGCAGGCGATGTTGACCTCGAGATGCTTGGGTTCTCTGCGGAGGAGCTAGACGGTCTCTTAAACGCGCTTGAGCCAACGGAAGGATTGACCGACGAGGATGCTGTTCCTGAGCCTCCGCCGGAGCCTATTACAAAGCCCGGAGACATCTGGATACTAGGCAAGCACCGGTTGATGTGCGGCGATAGTACGAGCATCGACCATCTGGAAAAGCTGTGCGATGGTCGGCAAGTTGATATGTGGTTGACAGATCCACCTTATAACGTGGCATACGAAGGCGGAACAAAAGAGAAACTGACCATAAAAAATGACTCAATGGACGACGATCAATTTCGTCAATTTTTGCGCGACGCATATATCGCGGCTGACGCGGTGATGAAATCAGGGGCGGTTTTTTATATTTGGTTCGCTGATGTTGAAAGCTACAACTTTATTGGCGCAGTTAACGACGTCGGATGGAAGATGAGCCAAATTTTGATTTGGAAAAAAAGCAGCTTAATACTCGGAAGAAAAGATTATCACTTCAAGCATGAACCGTGTATTTACGGTTGGAAAGAAGGGGCGGCACATCTTTGGGCAGCAGATAGAAAGCAAACAACTATCTTAGAATTCGATAAGCCTAGTCGAAACGGCGAGCATCCAACAATGAAGCCCGTCGCGTTGTTTGAATACCAAATGCTTAACAACACCAAAGGCGGCGACATTGTTTTAGATAGCTTTGGAGGTTCAGGTACTACTTTAGTAGCAGCAGAAAAGAATGGTCGGGTTGCGTATCTGATGGAACTAGACCCAAAATACTGCGATGTCATCGTTAAGCGATGGGAAGAATTTACCGGCAAGAAGGCAGAATTAGTTAGTGAACACTAACATTCGGAGTTAAAAATATGCAGGGCGTGTTGCATGAACCAACGGATGAGAACAGAAAGCTAGTCAGAGGGCTAGCTGCGGTTGGCGTTCGTCACGAGGATATTGCAGCCAAGATAGAGTTAAGCGCGGATACGCTTGTCAAGTATTACAAGAAGGAGCTTGATGACGGTCGCGTGGATGCCAACGCAGCGGTGGCTAAAAGCCTCTACCAGCAAGCTATGTCGGGAAACACCACGGCGATGATCTTCTGGTTAAAGACGAGGGCTAAATGGCATGAGAGCGTTAAACACGAGATAACAGGCGAGAATGGTCAACCAGTTGCAATGCAAATCTCATGGGCGCAACCAGAATAGTCATTCCTTATGCTCCGAGGCCGCAGCAACTTACAATACACAATGCGCTTGGGGAGAAAAGATTTGTAGTTGTTGTTGCTCATAGACGTTTAGGAAAGTCGGTCTCTGCGGTCAACCATCTCATAAAAGAAGCGATCCAGAATCAGAGAGAAGCACCGCGGTACGCATTCATTGGGCCAACTTATTCACAAACCAAGCGAGTGATCTGGGATTACCTCCTAAAGTTCACACAACCACTAAACGCCACCGCAAATATCGCGGAGCTTAGAGTTGATTTCTGGGGCAGGAGGATTCAGCTTGCAGGATCAGACAACCCAGACTCTCTCAGGGGGCAGTATTTCGATGGGGTGGTGTTCGACGAGTTTGGGGACCAAGACCCAAGAATCTGGTCGGAGGTTGTAAGACCAGCTCTATCGGACAGGATGGGATGGGCCTTGTTCCTCGGAACACCGAGAGGTGCGAATCATTTTAAGAGCTTGCGAGACTATGCAGCAGAACATAGTGATTGGGCCATGCTTGAGTTCAGGGCATCAGAAACAAATCTTATTCCTGAAAGTGAACTCAACGCCGCACGAGAGCAAATGGGAGACGATAAATTCTTACAGGAGTTTGAGTGCAGTTTTGACAGTGCCATTGAGGGATCATATTACGGGCAGCTTCTCAATGAGTTGCCGACTGAGCGATTCTGCGAGATTCCTGTGGACGGGATAGCACGGACATTCTGTGCCTGGGACTTGGGAATCGGAGACTCCACGGCGATCTGGGTGTGTCAGAAAGTCGGTTTGGAAACAAGGCTTATTGACTTTGTTGAGAATCACGGTCAAGGCTTGGATTGGTATGTCAACTGGTTGAGATCAAATCATTATGATCTTGCGGAACAACTTCTGCCTCACGACGTGCAGGTCAGAGAATTAGGATCAGGCAGATCGAGACTTGAACTTTTACAAGAGGCGGGGCTAAATATCACGATTGTGCCAAGGATGGCAGTGGACGATGGAATCCAGGCAGCAAGACGTTTGATTCCATTTTGTTGGTTTGATTCTAAGACCAAGCGAGGTGTGGACGCGTTGCGTAATTATCGGCGACAATACGATGATAAGCGTCAAGTGTTTTGGGATAAGCCTCTTCACGATTGGGCATCTCACGCAGCAGACGCATTTCGGTATCTAGCGGTCGGGATGAACGAAACAACCAGTTGGTCCAAACCTCTGAAACCTAACACTTTGTGGGTGGTGTGATGGATGAAGGTCGGCTAAAAGCAATTTTACAAGGTGAGATTGATAACGCCATTGGTTTCTTGCAGACAGAAACCGTGGAGCAGCGGACGTATGCACTTAAGTCTTATTTAAGGGAACCTTATGAGAACGAGGTCGAGGGAAGGTCTGCGATTGTTACGGGTGAGGTTGCAGAGGTTGTCGACGGGATGTTGCCACCTCTCATGCGTTTGTTTACATCTTCCGACCAAATTGGTGTGTTCGAGCCTGTTGGTCCTGGTGATGAACCTTTGGCTGAACAGGCTACAGATTACTGTAATTGGGTGCTGATGAAACAGAACCCAGGCATCTCTATCATGCACGATTGGTTCAAAGACGCGATTCTGCAAAAAGTCGGTGTCGTGAAGGCTTACTGGGATGACTCGATTTCTGTCACGAAGGAACAGTACGCCAACTTAACGGACGATGAGCTGGCGATGCTCCTGTCCGATGGGACGATGGAGATTGCTGGACAGGAGACGGTTGAGCAAGAGATGGATGGGCAAGTCTTGCGTGTCCATAATGTTGCGTTGATGCGGAAGAATCAGGCAGGAAGGATCAAGATTGAGAACGTGCCTCCGGAGGAATTTCTCATCTCCAAGGCTGCAAAGACTGTTAGAGATACGCCGTTTGTGGCACACAGAAAGCTGATCTCGCGTTCGGACTTGGTGAGCATGGGGTTTGATCCTGAAGTGGTAATGAACCTTCCTGTGTACAACGATCTCGAGTTTTCAGCGGAGAAGGTTGCTCGATACTATAGAGACGAACAACCCTATCAAGAGCCGAGTCTAGACAAGTCGATGCAGACCGTCGAGGTTCACGAGTGTTACCTCAAGACGGATTTTGATGGGGATGACATTGCAGAGCTTCGACAGATCTACTTCTCAGGGAACGAGATTCTGTCGAACAAGGATGTGGATTATGTGCCGTTCTACACCATCTGCCCGATCCCGATCCCGCATCGATTTTTCGGGGATTGCCCAGCGGATCGCACGGTAGACATTCAGAAGATCAAAACAACGGTTACCCGTCAGATGTTGGACAACCTATATCTGCAAAACAATACAAGGGTCGGCGTTGTTGAGGGCCAGGTCCATCTTGATGATCTATTGACAGTAGCACCTGGTAGCATCGTTCGGATGAAGAACCCGAATGCCTTGGTCCCGATCCAGACTCCCGCGGTCGGGCAGCAGGCATTTCCTCTTCTGGAGTACCTCGATCAGGTTCAGGCCAAAAGAACTGGCGTTACAGAGGCATCTCAAGGCCTAGACCCGAATATCTTACAGAATGTGACTGCAACAGCGATTGCCGCTCTCACGCAAGCGTCACAAGGCAAGATCGAACTTATCGCTCGCGTCTTTGCAGAAACAGGTGTAAAAGACTTATTCAAAGGACTTTTGCATCTCTTATGCAAGTTTCAGGACAAATCAGTCATTCTTCGAATGCGCGGGGAGTATGTGCAGTACGACCCAAGAGAGTGGTCGAACCAATACGATGTATCAGTGAATGTGGGTCTTGGGACAGGAAACGCCGAGCAAAAGATGGCGATGCTAAGTATGGTTCTCGCAAAGCAGGAGCAGATGCTCCAGATGTTGGGGCCAAACAATCCTTTAGTGAGCTTGTCGCAATATCGATCAACGCTCGGAAGATTGGTTGAGGCGGCAGGATTTACTGACTCTGCTGAGTTCTTCAAGCCTGTGACGTTAGAGGTTGACCAAGCACTTGCCCAACCTCAACAACAAGGTCCAGATCCCGCAATTCAGATGATGATGGCCCAAGCGCAAGCGGACATCGAGATCAAACGCCAGAAAGCAATGGCAGACATTCAGCTTGCAAGAGAGAAGGCCGTGGCTGAGTTAGAACTAAAGCGGATGGAGTTCGAGGCCGAGGCTCAGATGAAGGCGATGAAGGTTGGCGCGGGTATTACTTCCAACATCGAGATACCAGGATAAGACATGGCAATTTTGAATGTTTTCGGGCTGAATTGGGATACAGACTCAAGTCTGGCGACAAAGCAAGGCTATATCCAAACGCTTCTTCGTGCCGGTGTTAGCGGTCAGGAGATTAAAGACCTTATTGCTTCCATTGATCCAAGCAATGCCAATCAAACGGTATACGACATTCTAGGTATACCTAATACGTTTCCGCAACCTGTTGTCACTCAAGAGCCTATCTACACGCAGCCAGAACCTGTTTACCAAGAGCCCGTCTATCAGGAGCCTGTGTACCAAGAGCCTGTCTATCAAGAGCCAGTGTATACACAACCCGTATACACTCCTCCTCCTGCCGCTCCGACCTACAACGTATTCGGTCTTTCTTGGGATTCTGGTGCGAGCCTTGCAACGAAGCAGGGATACATTCAGTCGTTGTTATCTGCTGGTATTAGCCCAGATCAAATAAAGGCTAGGATTACCGAGTTAGACCCAGCCAACGCAACGCAGGCTAACTTCGATCTGCTTGGTATTCCAAAGCCGACCCCAACGCCAACCCCAACTCCAACCCCAACGCCAACTCCAACCCCAACCCCTACCGTAACTGCGCCAACGACAACAATCGTCGAGCAGCCAAGAAACACATCACAAGATGCTGTGACGCTGATGGCAGCGCAGTTAAGTTTAGGACTGCCAGCCGAATGGTCTTATTACACGCCACAAGACAAGGTTAACTGGTTTAACGCCAACAAGATTACCGAGCAGACGCTTAAAGACTATAAGGTTCCGCAAGCGGATATTGATGCAGCCATAAAGTTAGGTCTCGGCAAATCAACTCCTCCTCCACCAACATTTACGTTGCCTGCGGGAATGACACTCCCATCAAATTGGGCGAGTTTTACGGGCCAACAAAAGGTCGATTATTACAACGCAAACAAAATTACCGCAGATATGTTGCGGGCCGCGAATGTGCCTGAGGCCGATGTCCAGGCGGCAATTGCTCTAGGTTTAGGTAAGCCAACTACAACAACCCCGACAACTCCGACAAAAACGCCGACAACAACCCCGACAACTTTTAATCCACAAGATTTTATTCCTCCTACTTATAATCTGCCTGCCACAAATTTTGTGCCTTTTGCCACCGGAGGTGGTCAGACAAGTCTTGCAGTTCCGACTACAGGGTTTTTTTACAAGACAACACCGACACCGGAAGTCCCGTTTCAGTTTCAGTCTGGAGCCGCTGGTTACACTAATTTGCGTCCAATGACCTTAGAGTTTGGTGTGCCTGCAAACGTATCTCAGGTACAACAGTTTCAGCCTGGACCATTTAACCGCTCAGGCCTTATCGCTAACTATGATTGGGCTAAGACTGACGCTCAGTTAGCTCAACAAGCAGCACAACAAGCGCAACAGGCAGTAGACGATGCAGCGCAGCAAACAGGTAGCGCAAAGGGCGGCAAGGTTAAATCCTTGCTTGGACCTAACCCAAGTAACGATGACGATGGTTTTGGTGCGCTCCAGTACGGAGAATTTGTCATCAGAAAGAAGGCTGTAAACAAATACGGCGAAGATTTCCTGGAGGCACTAAACGAGTCAAGGATTCCTAAAACTAAGGTGAAAAGCCTGTTATGACGCAAAGATGGGAACGCGCAAAGGCTTTACTTGGTGATGAATTTCTGCAAGAAATATTTGCAGAGTTGGAAAACGATGATATTCAGCGTATGATAAATAGCAGGCCAAATGATGTTGACGTGCGCGAGGAGGCTTATGGGGCTATTCGTGCGATTCATCGACTAAAAGCTCGTCTTGAGTCGATTGCATCAGAAGGTGAAATGGCTAAGAAACGATTTAAAATTTTTTGAGGTTAGTTTATGGATAGCAGCAACCCGAATGGGACTAGCTTGACAGTGGGACAGGCAGCAAATACGTTCTTGGGGATGATGGATGGAGAAGAGCCTCAGCAAGAGCAAGCTCAAGACCAGACAGAAGATCAAGAACTTGTTGCCAGTGAATCCGAAGAGAGTGAGGAGGAACAGCGATTCGTTGTGAAAGCAGCGGGGGAAGAGCGCGAAGTGACCCTCCAAGAACTGATCGAGGGATACCAGAAGGGTACGGATTACCACAAAAAGACTAATCAGCTTGCAGAGCAGCGGAAGGCAGTAGAGGCAGAAAAGTCCGCAATCGAGCAAGCAAAACAGGCGAGAGACGCATATTCTCAGCGGTTGCAGGCGATGGATAACTTCCTGAACCAGCAGATGCGCGGTGAGGATATTGAAAGCTTGAAGGACGTAGACCCGATTGCTTATGCAGTAAAGGTCGCAGAACGCACACAGCAGGAAAAGCAGATCCAGCAGATTCGTGCAGAGCAGCAACGCATTGCGAGAGAGCAACACGCAGAGCGCGAGGCACAGATGGAGAGGCATCTTGTTGAGGAGGCGAAGCGCGTTGCAGAAGCGATTCCGGATTATGGGCATCCTGAGAAGGGTGAGAAGGTGCGGTCTGAACTTCGTAGTTTTGCAAAGTCAATTGGTTATTCAGAAAACGAGTTGGCAAATGCAACAGATTCTCGCGCTGTGTTGACGTTGTGGATGGCAAGTCAGTATCAGAAACTTCAGAAGTCTGGCGTTAATAAAAAGGTTGTTGAAGCGCCCAAAAGTTTGAAGTCTGGTAATTCGACGGGTAAGACCATAGCCACAGAGCAGGCTAAAGCAGACTTTGCGCGGCTGAAGAAGACGGGTTCTCGTCAGGATGCTGCCAAGGTTTTTGAGAGATTTTTATAATTTAGGAGATTCAAAATGGCAGCTCCTTCAGGTACGTTTCAAACCTTCACGGCAGTCGGTCAGCGTGAAGATTTGAGCGATGTAATTTACAGCATCAGCCCGACCGAGACGCCGATTTTGTCATCGCTTGCCCGTACAAAGGCAACCGCTGTCTACCACGAGTGGCAGACGGATACCCTTGCTGCGGCAACCACCAACAACGCACAGGTGGAAGGTGATGACGCTACTGCGGCAACCATTACCCCAACAACCCGTTTGGGTAACTACACCCAGATCGTCGCTAAGACGATCCAAGTGTCCGGCACGATGATGGCGGTAGACCTTGCAGGCCGTCGCGCTGAGAAGGCTTACCAGCTTTCTAAGGCTTCACAAGAGCTGAAGCGTGACCAGGAGACGATTCTTTCTGCAAACCAGGGCCGTTCTGCGGGTACGTCATCGACAGCTCGCAAACTAGGTTCCCTGCTCTCATGGATCAAGACCAACTCGAACTTCAACACCACCGACGGTGCTAACCCCACCACCATTGGTGTTTCGACGAGATCTGATGGCACGACCAGAACCTTTACGGAAACCATCCTCAAAGATGGGGTCCAAAAGGTCTACACCTCTGGTGGCAGCCCAAAGATCCTGATCGTAGGTCCGGCACTCAAGCAGACGGTTTCGGCGTTCGCAGGTATTGCGGCACAGCGTTACATGGCTCCGTCAGATGCACCAACGACCATCATTGGTGCTGCTGATGTGTACCTAAGTGATTTCGGTTCAATCTCGGTTGTTCCGGATCGCTTTGTCCGCACCAGAGACGCGTTTATCCTTGATCCGGAGTACGCAGCGGTTGGTTACCTACGTCCCTTCCAGACCAACGAACTTGCAAAGACGGGTGATTCTGAGAAGACCCAAATCCTTGCCGAGTTCACACTGGAGATGCGTAACGAAGCAGCTCACGGCATCCTTGCGGATCTCAATGTTGCTTAATAAAAACTAGCGGTCTTGGGGAGGCGTAACAGCCTCCCTTTTTTATTGCTCGGTAAGGATCATGAACCCAAAAACAACATTCCACACTACAGACGATCAGTTTGTATTCCGCAGGATACAAGAGATTACTGAGATCGTTGAGCAGAACAAGGCACTCTACAATGCTACAGACGAGCATGAGCGTTGGGGTGAGTGGACACGCTACGCGCAACTCCCATTTGTTGTGGTGGATGATCTCAACAAAAAAGGGATCATGCAGGGATTTGCGGTGCTAGATGAGAAACGATTCAGGGCATGGATAAATGACCCTGAGAACAGACACTTTAGAACAAGGCCAGGTAAAGTATGAAAGTAGCTTTGTGCGTACCTTGTCGGGACACGATGATGACGGGAACGTCTTTTGATATGGCTCGATTGGCTGCTTATGACGGTGCTCATCGGGTAGGTAAACACGGTGGAGGTTTACTGCTCTACACAGCACCAGGGACGCTGATTTTTTCTCAGCGGGAGTCTCTGGCAAAAGAGGCATTGGCAGATGGGGCCGAGTACATTCTCTGGGTGGACTCGGATATGAGGTTCCCGAAAAACACGTTGGAACGGTTGCTTCATCACGGCAAGTCTATTATCGGCGTTAACGCGGTAACCAGAAGAAAACCCGTATTGCCAACGGCGATCAATTTTCACGAGGACAAAGAGATTTTTGAGAAGATTGAAAGTCGCGGAAAGACCGGTATTGAACACGTTACTGCCGTGGGCTTTGGGGTGGTGTTAACACACCGATCCGTCTTCGAGACTATGCCTCAGCCTTGGTTTGATGTAGTATGGGGAGCGGGTGGTCTTATCGGCGAGGATGTTCACTTTTGTGTCAAAGCCTTAGATCACAATATTCAGACGTTCGTGGATCACGAATTGAGTCTTGAAATAGGACACATAGGGACGCACGAATATCGATGGAGCGATGTCGAATATGGCCCTAAGCACTTACAGCGAACTGCAAACAACGATAGCTAATTATCTAAGCAGAGATGATCTTACTGCCGCGATCCCAGATTTCATCCAGCTTGCAGAAATACGCTTGCGTAGAGATTTACGCTTGCGGCAGATGCTTACACAAACATCAATCACGGCAACCGGTGGGGTCGCTACGATTAGTCTCCCTAGTGACTTCTTGCAAACGAGGGATGTGTTCATTGACTCTGATCCCGACTTCCCGATTACGTTTGCAACGCCAAGCGTCTTCATCAGAAACGGTCGGACGAACCAGAGTGGGATACCGACTTTCTACACGATCCTTAACACAACGATTCAATTTGCACCGATTCCTGACAGTAATTACACGGTCAAGATCCTTTACTTTGCGGCCCCTACATTTCTCTCGTCTGCCAATCCTACAAACACATTCCTGACGGTCTGCCCAGACGCTCTTCTGTATGGGGCTTTGGGTGAGGCTGAACCTTATCTGATGAACGATCCTCGGTTGCAGACCTGGGGTGCTCTGTATGATCGGGCAATCGCATCTCTGACGAAGTCCGACGAGGAAAGCCAGTATTCCGGTGTTCCTCTTGTCATGACCCTGGCGAAACGATGAGAGTCAATTTTGGCGAGTGGTTGCCAGATCAGCCTGGGGTTGCTGGTGCGCTTGTAGATGCGAAGAATGTCCTTCCGCAGCAAGTAGGGTATGGTCCACTCCCAGCGCCTGCTGAATGGTCTAATGCAGCCGCAGAGACTCTTAATTCAGTGGTCGCCGCCTCTGCTCCTAGTGAAGCGGTTACGGTCTTTGCTGGGGGGAGCACAAAATTATTTAAGCTCGAAACCAACCTCAGTCTTTCCAATGTTTCCAAAGCCGGTAACTACGTCACCCCATCGGGACAGAAATGGCGTTTTACTCAGTTTGGTAATAGGTTGGTTGCTGCAAACGGGGGTGAACGTCTTCAAGGTTTTCTGATGGGGACATCATCGTTGTTCGCGGATTTGGGTGCAGCAGCTCCAAAATCACGGTACATCACCACGGTCAGGGACTTCATCATCGCGGGTTTCAACAATGGAGCGACAGTCTATCCAAATCGCGTTGAGTGGTGTGCCTTGGGCGATGAGACAGATTGGACTCCATCTGCTCTTACACAAAGTGACTTTCAGGATATCCCTGATGGAGGTCACGTTAAGGGTCTCGCTGGTGGAGAGTACGGGGTGGTCTTCATGGACCGTGCAGTGGTGCGGATGTCGTATGTTGGCAGTCCGCTCGTGTTTCAGTTTGACACGATTTCCAGGGGTTTGGGATGCATGGAACCAAACTCAGTGATTCAGTACGCTGGTATCTCATTCTTCCTATCGGATGATGGGTTCTATCAGTGCAATGGACAAGCAATTGAGTCAATATCGGTTGAAAAGGTCGACCGGTGGTTCTTCAACAACGTAGATATTTCTCAGCTCTCGACGATGAGTGCGGCGGTAGACCCGCTCAAAAACCTTGTGATCTGGTGTTTCAAGAACACGGCGCAAGGGGTAAATGTCTTGATTTACAACTTCAATCTTAAGAAATGGTCTTATGGTGAGGTGAATGTGGACACGATTTCATCGTCCACGGCAATCACAACAACTTCTGGGGCTGGCCTGACTTTAGAGAATTTAGATGCTTATGGAAGTATTGATTCGTTGCCAGCGAGCTTAGATTCTTTCGGGTTCACGGTGACATCTAATCTGCTTACAGGAACGCTCGGTGCAAAGATTGTGGCGTTTTCGGGTTCGCCACTTACGGCAAATATCATCACTCCCGATCTTTCATTGAACGATACACC
>OGVL01000051.1_pt1 | contig 12334 bp, 27 predicted proteins | sample 1575781 | NCBI WGS metagenome assembly OGVL01 (sample SAMN07581553, study PRJEB24739) | freshwater metagenome | place: Singapore | collected 2015-04 | reverse complement strand
AGTCTACCCTTGAGGCAGCGCAGAACCTGTGCGACCTTGTGCCTGCACTCAACATCACGAACGACCCGAAGATTGAGGAAGTACGTGCTGAGTTGGAGCGCATTGTTGGGGGCATCAGGGTTGAGACTATCCGTACCGACCTGCCTGCTCGTGAAGAAATCAAGAAGGAGATGGACGACCTCGCTTCGCGCCTCGACTTCTGATATGTGGGGGGCTTCGGCCCCCCTTGTTTGGGGTCATCTGACCCTCTGTGTTTGTTACTTTTAAGGAGATACTACCATGTGTGTTTGCACTATTACCCCGCAGCAAATGGAGCTTGACCTTGCCCATACCCTCAAGACCCCGCCCCCCGCCAACGACAACCTGATGTTTATCCCCACCGTCGAGGAGTTCAAAGCGGCGGTTGAGATGACGCTGCGTGACAGCGAGTGGTTCGGTGAGATGGTCGAAAGTATTACGACTGAGTTTGCAGAGAATGCTATTGGCGACGAGATTGACGACAACCTTCGCCGGCACTTCCGCAACCTTGACATTAGTGAGCACATCGACCTTGAGAGCGCGATTGAGAACGCTGTTGATAACTACGACCTCGACGACAAGTTCGACCGCAAGATTGAACGGTACATGGACAACAACTTCGACCCCGAGGACTACGTGGACAAAGCAGTTACGGACTACATGGACAGGCGGGTGGACGTAGAGGAGATTGCCAACAACGAAGTTCACGACATCCTCAACGACACCGACTTCATTCACGCACTAGCCTTAGCCATCGTGGATGTACGCAAGCAACAAGCAGCAGAACGCAAGGCCAAGCGGGACCAACTTAACCAAGGAGATACAAATGCAAGTCTGTACTGAAGTTCGCACCATTGCCCGTCAATGGGAAGGCTATGCCACCACGCACCGACTCAACCCCACTAGCGGCAAGACCTACAAGAGAGCGCTTTCTGATTTCCTTGCCGGAGTATTTGCAGGATATGAAGCGCTTGATACTGATGCACCACCGGGTCTCGTGCTTATCTTCGCAACGGGCCGTGACCTGATGGACTTTGTAGAGGGAGGCGATGATGACGAGTGAACAGGAACTGCTAGACCAATGGGAGTTTGAATCAGAGAGGATAGTTCAGGACGCAGAGTAGTTGTTTATTTTCTGGACACTACGTCCACTTTATAGGAGGCACTTGTTATGTCTTTCGGATACTGTAATTCCATCAACCAAATCTACCGCCTTCGTACTTACGAACAAGCGGAGTCGCACTACAACCGCACTAAACCCCTGCGTGGCAAGGGCATGCAACCCAACGAACGTCCGCTGCACCCCAAGCGCGGGGGTGTATACAAGAAGTATCGGGTTGCCAAGGTAGAGGTTCACGGGCATGAGGCATACGACCTCATCTTCTACCAAACCCCTGTCGTTCGCCTGTTCAAACCCAACCCCGATGGCACCCGCCACGTTAGTATCAGAGGGTGGAACTCATCATCGACCCGTGAGTTCCTGTATGTACACGGGTGGGGGTCAAGCACAATGCGCACCACTAGGGGTGAGCGTGTATATGTTTGGTATCCGCACCACACCGGCGAGAACCGTCCGAGCGCGTTCTTTACCCTCGATAGTGACGACCAGTTAATTGTCGAGCGCTCTTGGAATGCCCCGCTGTGTAAGTATTTTTCTAGTGCGGAGGACAAGCAAAGACGCAGAAACTTCAAGCGCGCCCTTGAAACGGTGTTCGATATGCTGTACGTGCAGGAGTTTTCTATCAAAGAGAATGCACGGAGTTCACGTGTGAACGGCCGCGAAGTTTTAGCCTTCAGGGATGTGGGTGTTTATGTGAACGCGGTGATGTCTAGCCCGAACACCGAGGAGATGCTCAGACCCGAGACTCTGGAGACCATGCGGGGGATGGTGTCTGCTGATTTGTGGCACCGGGCACGAAGCGAAGCGTACAGGGAGGCGGAGGAGTTGTATGTAGATGATTACGCAACAGGGACTTGGCGGTATTCGGAACGGAGTGAGCACGCCGATAAACGCACGCCCGAGCTTATTCAAACCACGGACATCAAGCCAAGCATCATTGCTGTGCGCGATAAGTTCTTGGATGGCTGCGGGTTCATGCGTAAGAACGAGAAGGTTGCTCTGCCCATGTTCCCCACCGAGAAACCGAATGGCAAAATTCACCATGACAGGGGAGCATTGCATGCACTAGAAAGCGAGTTGCTTCAGATGTATAAGTAAGATTGATTGGCGGAGGAGACTATGCGCAGCGACAATCAGAAACCATTCATGTACGTGGTGCTTGATGAATTCGGAGAACCGCTGCGCAAGTACCACACTAAACTCGAAGCGCAGCGCAACTTGGGGAGGGGTATGAAGATAGTGAAGTTAAACACACCCAAACCCCCAAGTATTTTTGAAACAAGTGAAGAAGCATTTTTTTAGGAGGCTGCATGCACCATCCCGAACTTTTTGATTACGCCCCGTTGTTGCTCAAGATTGATTCTTTGGCAAAGCAATTAAATGAAGCTTGTTTAATCAGGGAGTATTCTGATTTGCCAAAAATGTGTACTGATTTGGTAGTAGAAACTAGGCTTTTGCGGGCATGGGCTATGCACAAAATGGAGGAAACTAATGAACTCTGAAACTGCTTTTAAGGTTCTTTCGCCTGAAGCGGACTGTCTTCAAGACACGGACGTACATAATATGCAAAAGGAAAACCCAGAAACCAAGCGCGCCATGGTTGAAACTTTTTATATAACAAACGGATACAAAGAACATTCGATTATAAGAGTGACCCCAATAAAAGTAATGAAAGATAATAATGTTATTGAAGTTATGGCAGATGTTATTACGGGCACGCTGTATCACAAGACAGGTGAGTGTCTGTCTTCAGACAAAAGGAGAATAGTTAAATGGGAGAAGTAAAAAAGCGGCTGAATGAAAAAATTTTGGGGGCTGTTGCCCTAACGGACAAGACATACATGTATTATCTGAAGGCCCAACCATGGCTTCCACACTACGTCAAGAAAGGTTTTTTTGTTGCACCGGGCGGCGCAGAAAAAAGGGATAGCGAACTAGCTGTACTGGGCGCGGTTAAAAAAGAAGTTTTTTTATGGCCGCGCGAATGGATGAACGAAAAATCTAGGATGGTACGATGAATAGCTGGAACGAACTAGTAACGCTGGTGGATGACTGGGCCGAGAGCAAAGGCATCTACAACGCATCGAACCCGCAAGCACAGTTGTTGAAAGCAGTAAGCGAGATGGGTGAGTTGTGCGATGCAGAAGTAAAGAACCTTGCCGAGGATGCCAAGGATGGTGTAGGTGACGTGCTCGTATGTTTAATTATCTATTGCGGCATGAAGAACTGGAGTCTACGGCAATGCCTTCAAATTGCTTATGACGAAATCAAGGACCGCAAGGGCAGGATGTTGCAGGGTGGTGTGTTCATAAAGGAGAACTAAGATGACTGACATGAACAAGTGGGAAGCTGGGCGCGAGTTGGCACCTGAAGAAGAAGGCGAGTATCTTAAGGACTTCTGTGCTTTTTTGCGCGAGCAAGAGACTCTAAGTCCGGTGCGAGATGAAGGTGGCGCTAGCGTTTGTGAAATTGTTGCTGACGAAACCGCCGCCCATGCCGCGGATATCATTGAGGAGTTGTGGGAAAGACTTCAAAAGGCTATCTAATATGACAAAAGGACGTGTCTTGTGATTATCTATGATGACATCATCCGCATGGCTGGTCACCGAGAGGTGACGCCGTGGGTACTCAAGTTGGTGCAAGATTGTATTGAGGCTGAGCGCGAGGCTTGCGCAAAGGTGTGTGATGGAATAGACCGCAGATACATCAATCAAGCAGACAAATGCGCGGCTGCCATCCGGGAAAGGGGAGAGAAATGAACCGCAATCAAATTATCCGCATGGCGTGGTCGGTTTTTGCTGACTCAGAGGACTCAGACAAAGAGTATGTTCCATCCTCATCCCCCGCCGCGCAATCTCCTGTTGACGCAGACGGCGTTGAACTTCCGTGGGCATGTTGTTCATCACGCAGCCAATGCAAACTTGTAAACAACGCTTGGCAAGACGGGTACTGGATTATCACTCAAGAAGAACTTGAACGCTTTGCCGCCCTAGTCGTTGCTGCGGAGCGTGAGGCTTGCTGCTCGATTGTTTATGGTCAATGCGGTTCTGACAATGTTGCGCAAAGAACCGTGGATGCCATCCGAGAAAGGGGAGAGAAATGACCAGCGATGACATTATCCGCATGGCGCGGGAGGCTGGACTGCTTGGGTTGGACGCAGAGGGCAGGCTTGAACGCTTTGCCGTCCTAGTCGCTGCTGCGGAGCGTGAGGCGTGTGCGAAGGTGTGTGATGGAATAGACCGCAGATACATCAATCAAGCAGACAAATGCGCGGCTGCCATCCGAGCGAGAGGCGAGCAATGAACGAACGAATTAGAGAACTTGCCGAACAATGTTGGGATAGACGATTAGACGGCCTGCATTTTGACCGAGAACAATTTGCAGAGTTAATTATCCTTGAATGTGCTGACTGGATTAATGAAAATGTTGGCCTTGTAGATGAGGCCGCACTGGCTGATTTATTTAAACACTTTGGAGTTGAAGAATGAATAACATTGAACAAGACGAATCTGGAACAAAAGTCTGGGTGCAACTTGAGTGGGAGCAAGTTGATGCGATGGTTGTGAAGGAACTCAAAGATAGCATCGAAGGCACGGCACAAATGATTGAAGCTGCAAAAAATCACAGCCCTTGGATTCATCCAGATGATGCCGAACATAACTTAAAGCTTCTCCCCGCTTTGTTTCTTGTATATCAGAACTGGGCGGGGGAGGAAGCAGCGGCGGAGCTGAAGCAACAGGTGGGATATGAAGCTTGAAATTATTAATTTTGATGAAGCTACAGGTGCTGTTGAGCTAGATGTTGATGAGGAAGGCAAACAGTATCTTCTGGAGTTGGGGTTCAACTCTTTGCTTATGAAAGCCTTGGAGAGTTTGGAAAATGAACGAGAACCGAACGAAGGCGTTTAACGAGTGGTGGTTGTTAAAGGCGCAACCCGAGAACCGCATGACCCCCACCGCAATTTGGGACGCTGCATGTGATTGGATGAAAGAGGAAATTCTTTGGGAACTCCAAAGGTGGACAGATGAAGAAAACAAGAAGTAACACAGAAATAAATAAGGTCGAGTACGCGCTGAATAGTGCGGAGGGAGCCGAAGATGTTCTTATTATTTGTTTCGACCACAACGGAGAGATGAGTCTTCATTCCACGATTACTAACGGCCCCGAGATTCTTTGGTCATTGGAACTCGCCAAACAACAAGTGCTTGAGATGGGACAACCGGAGGATGCATGAGCGATTTTATGCAGCGCCAATTTGATATCAGCCAAGAACTTATCCGGCTGATGAACCGGGAGCACGAACAACGAAACCGAATCTTTGAGCGGTATGAGGAAGAACTTCGTGAAAAAGATAGGCAGATTGCAAAACTCAAAGCTACCGTCGAGGCGCTAGAAGTTTTAGTGAAAACATAATGCCTTATATTTGGTTTAATTTGTTTTTGCTTTCCGGTGGGCATTGGGCTTATATAGACGCACTAGAAACACTAGAGTGGTGCCAAGAATTAAAACATTTTTATGAACAAACTAAACCGGGCGACTACTATTGTTTCCCTGTAAATGTAGATAAAACATAAAGTAAATGAGCCTTACCCCAGAAGCTAAAGTAAAAAAGAAAGTTGTTTCAGTAATCAAAGCACACAGCGCCTATTACTTTTTTCCCGTGATGAACGGCTACGGCAGGGTGGGCATACCTGATATAATCGTCTGTCATCGTGGGTACTTTGTAGCGATTGAATGCAAGGCCGGTAATAACAAACCTACTGAATTACAACTAAAAGAAATAGAAGCTATCCGTCAAGCGGGCGGAGTCTCGTTGGTAATCAACGAAGATAATATAGAAGATGTGACAAAGATACTGGAGAGTATTGATGGCGCGCCCTTACGAGAGGCTGTTGGTAATTGATTTTGAAACTTATTTTGATTCTAAAACTTTCACTCTTAAAAAACTAACCGCTGAACAATACATACGCAGCCGCCGCTTTAAGGTGCATGGCGTTTGCGTTAAAGATTATGGAACGAGCGGACCCTCCGCATGGTACAGCGGCAGTGCGCTGATTGAGTTTTTTAATTCAGTAGATTGGTCAACCACGGCTGTGCTAGCACACAACGCGCAGTTTGATGTGGCTATTTTATCGTGGCACTACAACTGTAAACCTGCTTTTATCTTTGATTCTTTAAGTATGGCCCGAGCCTTGTTCGGTACAGAACAGGGTAACTCCCTTGCTGCGCTAGCTGAACGGTTTGGTCTGCCTGAAAAAGGCGCGGCGCTTATAAACATGGATGGAGTAAAAGCGCCCTCCCCCCAACTACAAAAAGAACTAGCAGAGTACTGTGCTCACGATACGTGGCTGTGCGAACAGATTTTCCAGAGGATGAGAGATAACTTCCCAATAAAAGAACTGCGCCTCATCGACTTGACCCTCAAGATGTACACCAATCCTGTACTTGAGCTAGACCCCGAGCTACTTAAGTCGGCCCTCAAAGAAGAAGAACAACGCAGAACTACGCTGCTTCATAGGCTGGGCATTGAAGAAAAAGATTTGGCGAGCAATCCAAAGTTCGCAGAGCTTCTTCGTAGTATGGCGGTTAAACCCCCAATGAAGAACAAAAAACCAACAGTAAAAACGCCCAACCCGACAGGGAAAACGCTAGCCCTTGCAAAGAACGATGCCGGATTTCAAGCCCTTCTTAACTCCGAGGATGAAGATGTTGCAGCCCTGTGCGAAGCGCGGCTGATGGTTAAGAGTACCTTGGAGAGAACGCGTGCACAAAGATTTATTGACATATCAACACGCGGCGCATTACCAGTACCGCTGAATTACTACGGGGCACACACGGGCCGCTGGTCTGCATCACGGGGTAGTGGCATCAACCTACAAAACTTAAAACGTGGAAGCGCATTGCGCCGTGCCATCATGGCACCGGAGGGGTACTCATTAGTTGTTTGTGACTTGGCGCAAATTGAACCCCGTGTCCTTTCTTATCTAGCTGATGACTTGCAGATGCTGGAGATTTTCAAGTCGGGCGAGGACCCATACGCCGCGTTCGGTGCACAGATGTTTGGCGTGCCCAACCTTACTAAAGATACTCACCCCGAGTTGCGGCAGTCTGCGAAGTCGGCGTTGCTTGGTGCAGGGTATGGGTTGGGGTGGGCATCCTTCTCCGCGCAACTACTTACAGGTTTCCTTGGCGCGCCGCCAATCAGATACAGTTTAGACTTTGCGAAACAAGTCGGTGTTACTGCGCAAGACTTCAAGGACTTTGTTGGGTGGGGCGCCAACACCGTTCGGCTCTTGGAGATACCGCACACGTGTAATAAAAAAGAACTATTGGTTCATGCCCTTTGTTCTAAAAAAATTATCGACAAGTACCGTGATGCGTCCAGTCAAGTTGTTTCCTTTTGGGAAATGTGTAATGGCCTTATACATAAAAGTTTAAGTGGCGGCAAAGAATATAAACATAAATGCTTGACCTTTAAAAAAGATTCGATTCTATTGCCAAGCGGGCTGAGCCTGCGCTATCCTGATATAGTGTCTGTCGAAGACGCAGATGGTAAGAAGCAATGGGCCTACGGACCCAACAAAACTAAGTTGTATGGCGGGAAGCTGACTGAAAACATCGTTCAGTCGGTAGCTCGTTGCGTTATGACGGATGGTATGTTGCGGATACAAAAGAAGTATCCGTGCGTATTGACCGTGCATGACGAAGTAGTGGTTCTAGTTCCTGAAGAAGAAGTTAAGGAGGCAGAACCGTGGGTGTTGAGGCAGATGACAATTGAACCAGACTACATGCCGGGGATACCGTTGAATGCCGAGACGGGTGCAGCTAGGAGATATGGAGATGCAAAATGAATATTCCAGCAAAGATTAAGATTAAAGGCGCTGTTTACTCAACGCATATTGTTGAGTCTTTGGATTGCAAGCGCGGTGAAATTGACTTCATTAAAAAGACCATCACCATTGGCAAGCGCAGCAGCGCGGGTTTTAAGTACAGCAAAAAGGAACGCTCAACAACTATGCTGCATGAAATTGTTCACGCCGTTCTTAAAGAACTTAAGTACAAGCAATATGCAGACGAGAAACTTGTTGGCCCCCTTGCAGAAGAGATTGCCACCGCGCTCAAGCAATGTGGAGTGCGTCTATGAAGTGTAGTTGTGGCGGCGATACCCGAGTTGTTGATTCAAGGGATACAGAAAAAGGATTGCGCCGCCGCAGGTTATGCATGGATTGTGGGTTCAGGTTTAGTACATTGGAGAGTGTGCTACCTGAAAGGGCAAGAGAAATAAAGCCCGTTAAAAATAAACCCCTATTCACGCCTAAAGAAATATCAGAAAAAATAAAAAAGAAAAAAGTAACAGCACGTCGAGGGGTGGAAGACATGCTAATTGCTAGGGAAGACGCGGATATCTTTGATGATGTAGAAGATTATGAGGATATTCAATGGACACCAAACCTTTAACGTGGTCATACAGCGCTCTTAAAGATTACGAGGGTTGTCCCCGACGCTACCACAGCGTAAGAGTTCTTAAAAAATACCCCTTTGAAGAGACAGAACAAACTCGCTACGGTAAACAACTACACAAGGCCGCAGAAGATTACGTAAAAGAAGGCAAGCCTATCCCCGCGCACTTTGAATTTATTGTGCCGACTTTGCAAGCACTAATTCGAAAGCAGGGGCGCAAGCTAGCAGAGCATCAGATGGCGCTTACTTCTGAATTAAAAACATGCGACTGGTTTTCAAAAGACGTGTGGGTGCGTGGTGTTGCAGACCTTTTAATCATCGACGATGACAACCTCATGGCGTGGGTAGTAGATTATAAGACCGGCAACGATAAATACCCAGACCGAGACCAGCTAACTCTTATGGCGCTACTGGTTTTTGCCCACTTCCCCCACATCAGACAAGTTAACTCTGCTCTATTGTTTGTAGTTAAGAACAGTATGGTTAAAGCTAAGATGCACTATGACGAACAAGAGCGTGCTTGGTGGGACTACAGGGAAAGAGTTGGGCGCATCGAGCATAGCGCATCGCATAACGTATGGAATCCTTCGCAATCACCACTTTGCAACTGGTGCCCCTGCGTTGATTGTGAACACCACCCAAGGCATTAACGTGACAATAGAAGAAACTATCTTTAAGCACGTAGACGAGGTCCCGCTAGATACTCTTTGTGATTATTGGATAACAAAGCATGGATGGGACTGGGTTAAAGATGTTGACGTCCATAAAACAAAATTCGACACGCTTGTTTGCATGCGCTTAAGTTATGAACAAGCATTAGAAACAACAGAAATTATAGTACCAGAAGCATCCGCACATAAGAACGGGTACCCCCGCTACGTAACTACCTACCGCATAAGGAGTGAAAAAATTGGAGATTGTTGAGGACAAGGCGCTGGTCCTTCGGACTCGAAAGCCTGAAAAATACAGCGTTATCCCCAAGAGTAAAGTACTAAGCGAAACAAATGGCGCGTATGAAGTAGCAGTTTACTGGGGCCTTGATGAAGCGCGGGTGCTAAAAAACCTTGGGGTTAAAAACGTACCATCACCAATCACCCGGCACTATTCTTGGCCGGGGAAATATAAGCCCTTTAAGCATCAAATTGAAACATCTTCTTTTTTAACTTTGCACAGGCGTGCATTCTGTTTCAACGACCCCGGTACAGGCAAGACACTAGCTGCTTTGTGGGCGGCAGACTACTTGATGACTAGAGGGGAAGTGCGCCGCTGTCTTGTTCTGTGCCCGCTTTCAATTATGCACAGCGCGTGGATGAACGACTTGCATAACAGCATCATCCACAGAACCGCCGTGGTCGCGCACCATGCGCAGGCTACCCGCAGAATAGAAATGGTTCAGGGCGAATACGAGTTTGTCATAACCAACTACGATGGGTTGAACTTGATTGCGGACGAGGTTAAAAGTAATGGCCGGTTCGACCTCATCATCGTTGATGAAGCTAATGCATACAAAAACCCCTCGACTAAGAGATGGAAATCTTTAGCTAAACTTATTTTACCCAAGACTTTTTTGTGGATGATGACCGGCACACCCGCCAGCCAATCGCCGGTTGATGCCTACGGCTTAGCTAAGTTGGTCAATCCAAGTAATGTGCCCAAGTTTCAAACTGCTTGGCGAGACATGGTCATGCGCAAGCTAACCCAATTCAAGTGGATTCCAAAAGCCGATGCACCCGACAGAGTCTATGAAGCTCTGCAACCCGCCATACGGTTTACCAAACAGCAATGCCTCGACCTTCCCCCGGTGATGACTGAGACTAGGGAGGTACCACTCACCGCACAGCAAACTAAATATTACAAACTGCTGAAGGAGCGCATGATGGTACAGGCTGCAGGAGAAATTATAACCGCTGCCAACGCAGCCATAAACGTAAACAAGCTTTTGCAAATCTCAGCAGGGGCGGCATACACAGACGACGGCGAGGTTGTTGAGTTTGATTGCGCCCCGCGCCTCAATGTTCTGATGGAAGTTCTGGAAGAGACGCAACGTAAAGTTTTAGTGTTCGCAAACTTCCGACATAGCATAGATACTATAAGTAACTTTTTAGGAAGGAATGGAATTGAATGCGCCACGATACATGGTGATGTGTCAGCCTCAAAGAGAACGCTAATTTTTAAGCAGTTTCAAACCACTCCGGCCCCCCGAGTGCTGATAATTCAACCGCAAGCGGCAGCACACGGCGTTACCCTAACAGCGGCAGACACCGTAGTGTTCTGGGGTCCCGTAATGAGTGTTGAAACATATGTTCAATGTTGTGCCCGTGCCGACCGTCAAGGGCAGACAGCAGACAAAGTAACGGTCATACATCTGCAAGGCTCAGAAATTGAGCGGCGCATGTTCAAGCAGCTTGCCCATCGTGTTAACGAACATACAAGCCTCGTAAAATTGTACGAAGAAGAGCTTGCGTTTGCCGACTAGGCGTGTTAAAGTTTTGACAAACAACAGGAGAGTATGATGGATTCTGAAACCCAAGTACCGCTAGATAAACTAGCGCGTGTCTATCTTAAGATGCGCACAGCCATTCAAGAAGTGCAACAAGAATATGACTCTAAGCTTGCCCTGCTTAAAGAAAAGCAAGATACGATAAAGTTTGCTATCAAAGAACGTATGCTCGCTTTGGGCACCACCTCTGCTCGTACAGATTTTGGTACGGTTATTCTTTCCAAGAAAACTCGATACAGCACAAACGATTGGGCTTCCTTCAAGGAGTTCATTGTTAACAACGATGCCATCGACCTTCTAGAAAAACGTATCGCTCAAAAGAACATGGAGTTGTTCCTCACAGAAAATCCGGGCCTCGTACCTCCGGGTCTAAACTCTGACTCAGAGTTTGATATTTCGGTACGCAAACCATCTCGTTAAGAAGGACTACACAAATGACTCAAATTGTTAAGTTTGAGAGGGACGCCGTCCCTTCTTTTGCCAAGCGCACTGAGCGCTCTTCTCTTGCCGCTGCTCTTGCCGGTAACGGTGGCGGCTCCCTGACCAAGCGCATCTCCATCAAGGGCGGGGTGTTTCGCTTGTTTGCCGGTAGCAAGGAAGTCGGTGCTATTGAAGACCGGCATCTGGATGTTGTTATTGTCAACGCCGCTTCCAAGATTGGCCGCTCTTTCTATGGTAGCTCCTATGAAGAAGGAGTAAGCACTACGCCGACTTGCTGGTCGGCTGATGGCGAGAAGCCTGATGCATCTATTCAAGAACCCCAATCCGATACCTGCGCCAACTGCCCCAACAACATCAAGGGTTCGGGCCAAGGCGAAAGCCGCGCCTGCCGCTTTTTACAGCGCATTGCTGTAGTTCTGGCTAACGGCCTTGAGGGCGACGTGCTTCAGATGACGTTGCCTGCTACATCCATTTTTGGCAAGGAAGGAAACGACGCCCGCCCCCTGCGCGCCTACGCTCAGTATCTGGACGCCCATGGATGGGACCCGTACATGCTTGTCACCCGCATGAAGTTTGATACAAAAGCAGCTATTCCCAAGCTACTGTTCCGCCCCGCTGCGTGGCTTACTGAAGAACAATACACCGTTGTAAAAAAGCAAGGAGCCACCGCCGATGCCCAACGCGCAATCAAGATGACGTATGGGCCAGCCACTACAGAAGCAAAGATTGCCCTGCCCGCCCCCGAAATTGAAGGCACTCCTCCCGCACGTAAGCCCAAGCCCCCTGTGGTAGAT
>OGVL01000050.1_pt1 | contig 12484 bp, 12 predicted proteins | sample 1575781 | NCBI WGS metagenome assembly OGVL01 (sample SAMN07581553, study PRJEB24739) | freshwater metagenome | place: Singapore | collected 2015-04 | reverse complement strand
AAAGTTGGGGTATGAGGTCGGGTTGCTTGTTCGTGAACGTGAAGGTGAAGGTAATTACAAGATTTTGTGCGGTCTTTGTGATGTTTACACCAAAATTCAAGACAGCAACACTTCGGTTGCCGTTGGTTGAATTGTAAATCAAGGCGCCATTTGTTGTAAGGCTTACGTTTGTGAATGTTGCTGTTTCAAAAGACCAGTACGAAGTAGTTCCTTGAAACGCGGGGGTGATGTTGGTGAGGACGATTCCTCCAGCGGTGTAATTGGTTCCACTGGATTCACCCGCTGTTGTGTAAGCAGTCGTTGAGGCACCAAGATCCGCGTTGGCGGTGTATAAGGCCAATTTAAATACATTGCCCGTCCCCGTTGTAAAGTTATGAAGTGCTTGAGCGACCTCAACTTTAAAGCTCGTGGTTAATGTTTGGATGATTGCCATCAAGCAACCTTATCTCTGACCTGTCCGGAACGATAGGCGTCTTGTCTCTCAAGACCATCACCAAGGCGTTTTGCAAGAATCAGCGCTTCTTTGTATCGGTTTGTGATATTACCAATTTGATCCGGTTCGGCTTTTAAGAATGTTGAGGCTTCTACCAACGATCCGTATAACAGGACCGAATCAAAATTATCGCTTAACCATGTTGTGGTTGCATCGACATTGCCTACGGTAATTGAACTTGGATAATAAAAATAATGCATCTCTAAGCTATACCCATAATCCGGGGTCGGCCCGAGAATGAAACTTAATTCATTTGTGATTGTTTGGCCCACTACTTTGGGGCCGAATAATGCATAACAATAGGGCCTTCCAGTATTTCCAGAACCCGTTGGCATGGGAAACGATTCACGAATAAAGTTTACGTCTTTATTCAAAAGATAATAATAAGATCCGTCTGTATCAATTAACGCAAAACTATATGTCGCTAAGAAATCATCAGGGCAACTCACATACGGGTTATTTTGCGCGCACACCCCGGTCATGTTTTTACGCAAACTTGGGAACTGGATTGTATTAAAAATCCTTTGTTCCGCTTGGGTTGCAAACGCAGTTAGGCTATCCGTTGAGAATGTTGTCTCAAGATAGTCTTGGATTTGCGTTTTGAGTTCGCCCCAATTCACGCCATCGGCCCTCTGCTCATAACACCTTTAGTCGCAGCGCCCGTTCCGCGCATTTTAATTCCCGTGGTTTTAACCTGCGTATTCGGGTTTATAGCTACGCCATGGGTCGGCCTCCAATCTGGCTGGAGATTATAAGGTGTTTCTTTACCTGAATAATCGGATGTGTTTAATTTCTTTCCCGTCATGGTATGCGGTTCCGCATAGATTTCAGCGGGGCCGATTTCCTTGCCCTTAACTTTCATTGAATATTTCATGGCTTATCCTTGGTTTTTGACGCGAGCCATGTTTCGACCCATCTTTCTCATCATTTCTGATGTAGGCCCGCCCTTGCGTAACTTAGTCATGGACTTACCAGGATGCATATGCTTTTCATGCTTATGAATTGCACCAGCAATCTTTTTATCTTGTTTCATACCATCTTTCATATAGACTCCTAAGAGGCTGAGACACTGTTTAACAAAGCCTGACCTATAAGATGATTGGGTGTCATGCCCGAATCTATAGATCTTGCACCGCCCACGGGGTTAAATCCCCATTCTATGGTACGACTTCCCTCTAATGGAACTCCCGTATAGAGGGGATTGGTGCTAACAACATTATCCACGGTTTGAATGCCGTTGTAACCTGATTGGTAATATGAGTTTGCGTCTGTTCTTGGATTCCTAACAGCCTGCGGATCGTCAACAGGATACATTCCTAATTGCAACTGAGGTTGATCGGGTTCCCAGCACGTTGGGCACACAAGAATATTAACATTCTTGGTCTTTATTGTGAGCACCTTCAACTGCTTGAGCTTATAGCGAAACCCGCAGCGGTCGCATTGCGCTATCGCAAATTTACCCGATGCAAATTTATTAGGCATTAATAGCCACCAAATCCTAAGAACCCCTGGCGCGGGACCAATCTAAGGGGCGCTTTCTCTCGATCTTCTTCAGAGGCTAATTGCCAAGCTTCATCATATTGAGCTTTTAACATCCCCATTCTTTCCATGCCGCCCTCAACTTTCATGGATAGCTTATAGGCTAATCCAGCGATTAAAGCCTCTTGGAATCGGAATGGAATATCCTCTACGTTAACGCCATTGCCTGCGTCTTGGAGCCTTCTGAGTCTCCAGTAAATAAGCGTGTAATAAGGTGTTGAGATTGAACCCTGATCGGGGGCCGGCCACACTGTTATATTGGGAAACTGCGTATTGCTTACCGTGGCTCCTGAACTATGAGAGGCTGCTGTCGTATTGTTTTGGCCTCTTAGTACATTATTCAACGTCGCAAATGCTGAAACACCTGTAGCCACGTTTTGCGCTTGGGTGCTAGTACCGTAGTAATAAATTGTTTCCGATCCAATGTTTGCATATCCTGCATATGGCACCCCTGTGAGAGAAGACATTGGTACTGTCGTAGACGATGATGTGATATTCGCGGCCAGGGTTCCCGTGAAAACATAAGTCTGTCCACCTAATCTGTCAATGTAAATTTGAATGGGGCGCCCGGTCGCAAGTTTATTCGGGATGGTTGAATAGGTACTTACCGAGATACGGCTGATATTGATGTCTGTTTGATTCGATCCAACCCCTGTGCGGATGGTTGTTTCTACAAGATCTACAGTATTGATGGGAAGCGGATAGGTAATCTGATTGGCATAGAGTTGAATGGCCCCCTGCTCCATGGTCCATAGGTTAATTCCTCGATTGGCCCATTCAGATAAGAGAAGGTTCAGTGAGCGTCTTGCAGTTCGTAATTCGTATCCTGTGCGAAGTTCCCTACCGCAGCGCTCAAAGGCTTCCTCCACAATTTCATTTAAATTGGGGTTGAATGTCGTTAGACCGGTTGTTGTCATTTTCCTAGCCTCCTATAGGGCGCGACTTTTTTGGCGATGCCCTTTGGTTGTGCGACAAACTGTTGGCCCTTAGCCTTTCCCGCCCTCTTGGCTCTTGTGGTTGCTGCGTATTCTTGGGGAGACAACGACTTTATAGCCGCCTCAGGAAGGTACCTCTCACCGGTTTCTGAGGACTTTTTACCACTCTTGGTGCCCCATTTCTGGTCGCCCCAAGCCTTAAGAGATTGCTGCGGGGCTTTTATCATACAAACCTGCCCTTGGTTTTTCCTCGCTTGGCAACGCCGTCAGCCCTGACCGATGCTGATTTTACCGAACCACCCTTCTTGAATCTTTTTTCAAGATTAAATCCAACATAAGGTGCGCTCATCGAAGCCTTTTGGCCTTTACGTTTTTGAGCCTCTAAATCCGCAATCAATTGCAAATTTGTATTTTTATCTACCGGCATATCATAGGTCATCCTTCCAGATGCTCCGACGCCACCGGGACCAACGTCAACATTTGTCAATTGCGCCTGTAGACGCTTTCTTTCTTCTTCGCTTAGATCCATAGGGTTATTCATGATTCGCTCCTAAAGATTGCATTCGTATTCCAAAAGTTTTGCTCGCAATTTTGCAATCTCTGCGTCTCTTTCGGCAAGCTTCTTTTGAAAGCTTTCATTCATGTCAACCCACATTTGTAAGCTTTGGGTTCTCTGCTTATTATCTTCGACCATCATATTAAATAGCCGTTCAGATGCATCGAGTTGTCTTTGGATGAAATTAATCACGATATCCACCGCCAGCGGCTTTGTATCGTTTGGCCAATAATTGAGCCTTCCTCGCAGACCAAAGTCCTGCTCCCGTCCCTTGAACTGCGGCTGCTTTAATCTGATTAAACAGGCGCTTTCTCATGTTGGGTTTTGTGTAATTGCCCGCTGCATTAACTTTACCGCCATGAGCGTACTCTAAAAAATCTGTATCGTCACGTCGGGATTTTAATTTCGGGACCTTCGATGGGTTTATTATTCCCATACCCCGGCTCTTGAGCATAATTGGCCTCCATAAGAGCCTCTAATCCCATGGGTAAATAGGGAGTCAGAGGGCGCAGATAATTTGGATAAGGTAATGGATTGTAGTCTGGAATTTCTGGCGGCGGCACCTCTGGATATCCAAAGTCAAGCTGCTTTGTCTGTTGCTCGCCAAATGGGAAAAATAACGATGGGAACGGAACTCTTGGGGTCGTAATTTTCGGGCCGGTTTTAATTTCTGTCGTTGGGGGTCCAACCGTGGGTATATCCAGACTTCCTCCCGGAATCGTGTCAACTCCGGGAGTTGGAACGAGGTCGATACCCGGAATGATGTCGATACCCGGGATTGTGTCCGCACCTGGGGTTTTTATAACAGAAACGGGCGGGACGATGCTAGTAATGCTCCCTGGATTAATCGGGACATTAACAGGTATATTGGGTTGGGTGTTAATAGGACCCCCAACAATCGTTCCTATTGGGGTATAGACAGGAGTTTTAAACTCGGGATTTGGTTGAGTTTGGACTATTGGCGTTGATGTGACCGGCGTGCCGATGATTGTATTTGTTGATGGGTTAAAGAACAGATCTGTACCGATAGCTGGATTTGCGCCCTGTAAATTGACGACCTGAGGATTCCCCGTGGCTGTTGATACAAGCGCCGTCCCCGAACTCGGATCGACGCTGATGATTGTCCCCGTGCCGATGTTGGGTTTTGACACATCAATCGTCTTGCTGGCTCCCGATGGATCAAACACAGTTGCAAGAACAGGAAGCTGCGATGGATTTATCATACCTTGTAGCAACTGTGACTGCGTCAACCCGAATGTGGATTGAGCATAGTCTGTTGATATGTTTCTTTGAGATACCGTATTTGCGTTGTATGGGACCGTGGAGCCTATCGTTACGTCGGGTGATAAACTGCTTCTATTGATTGTCAGTAGATCTCGATTTGGAAGCGTTACTAATGCTTGCAAGTCGTCTAGTCCTATAACACGCCCAAATCCCGAGAATGGGTCTAGCTTTAATTCGTCTACCTTTATTTGCACGTTACCTGATGCATCAACCTGTTTTTTAATGGGCGCCACATAACCATCGCCAATCACCACCGAATCACCCACATCAAAGTCTGACATAGTGGCGACGCCTGAATCCCGCGTCTTGGGAACGAATGCAATAGATCCGTCATTCGTTATGGCAAACGAACCCCTATCATTTGATGAAATAATACTTCCGGTTTGAAGATCCCCGTAGCTTGCATTTATATTGACCGATTTGGCGACCTGCTCTGTCAAGAATCCCATCAACGGATTGGATTCTTTTAGGGCTTGAATTGATGCGGGATCTGCTTGTGTTACAAGGTTTAACGCATTATTAAATAAATTGTTTGTATCGATTACTTGAACACTTCCGCTGTTATCTGTAACCGTATATTCATTTCCGTCTAGATTGACGGAGTTAACGGTATATCCACCGTTCTTTTCATTATCAAAGATAATATCAAAAATTGATTCTGATGGGGAACTAAGGTTGATATCTAAGGGACTTGATCCGGGGGCTTGAGGATCTGATTTTAAAAACAGCCCGGTGTCCCCTGAATATGTTAAGAGAATAGGTTGATTTGCTGAATTTAAAACAATTTGATTATTGGGGTCGGTTAATATTTTTACATTTTGATTAAATGTTGGCTTGTCATTTACAAGCTCCCAATTTAGTTCTCTTATGATATCGTCTTGATTGTATGTTTTTCCGACCTGTTCGCTTAATGACTGCGCCGCACCTGCAATTGGTGCCGATGCAATGACCGCCTCAATTACCGTGCGACCAACATCCGCATCCAGCGGCTTTCCTTGCGATGCGTTGGATAAAATCTTTACCCAACTTTCATCCGCAATTTCTTGAGTCCCCTCTTTTACCAATGCCTTTAATAAGACATTGTTTAATTGTGATCCGGGTAGCAATTGTATTGCGGTGGATCCTGTAAGGCTAATCATTCCCATGACTCTCATAGACAGAGCCGCTTTGGCGGCGGCTTGTGTTTGCGCCTCCTCATCTGTTAATGAAGGATTTTCCTTTTTAATTTGTTTTAAAATGTTTTCATATGTTTTATCTGCCATCTCAATCAAATCGTTTTGAGATGTTGTGGCCGATGTAAATGCGCCACCAAAGTAAGCACCAGCCGCACCCGCCCCCAAGGCTCTTAAAGCTGTGTAAACGCCAACTCCAGGAATAATTGATGGAATCGTATTTGCAATAAGATCTCCAATAGCCCTTGGATTGTTTGCATACATATCAATCGTTGCTATTGCTTGGTCTATTTGACCCTTGTCGGCACCTATATTTGTAAGCTGTTCGTTTAAATATGCTTTGGTTTTTTGCCATTCTGGGTCCACAGCAGCTTGCGCGGCTGTTACGTCACTTCGAACGCTAGAAGCCCATTTGCTAAGGGCATTATTGGGGTCGCCAAATGCAATTGCATTAAATAACTCAACTGGCGATGTAAGCATGGTTAAGGTGCCTTTTACAACCTCTCCGAGTTGATTGGCGTTTGTTGCAAGTTTGTCGCCCACGGATCTAACATATGGGTTATCACTGGCTCTAAGATTTGAAACTACACCGCCCACGCTTTGCGATACTTGTTGCAAGAAAGACGCTTCTTGTTTTGCCGCTGGTTTGTTTAACTCATTCGCCGCCATATCAGGATTTGCTGCGTAGCGCATGAGCCACTGTTGATAGGGCGTCGTTACCTGACCGGTACTCGGTATGACTATTTGTTTATCTGCATCTGGATTAAACGCTTTATATGTATCATAGAGTCCAGTAAGGCTTTTAGCCTTTAACGAATCACCTGTGTAAACTTCCGCTGGCTTCTCGGGGGTTTTCGGAACCATCTTCCCGTTATCGTACTCATAGGTCTTTCCATCAACGGTATATCCGGTAATTGCTCCGGCTGCGTTTTTATTTAATGATGCATTAGGCGGAACATCAAATACATTTCCTTTATTATCTTTTATTTGAATTTTTGCGGGTGCGCTAGCTGACGACATTTCATTTCCACGATAATCGTAGTTTTTACCGTTTAATGTATAACCAATAACAGCACCATTTTTTGTAATTAATTCTGCTTCTTTAGAAATCCTAAATTCATTCCCTTTGTCGTCTCGTAAAACAATCTTTCCCAGATCCCCTTCGTAGAACTTGCCGCCATAATTAAATGACGCGCCTTTTCCATAAAGGGTTTCTGCCGCGTCTTTGGCTTTTTCTAATGTTGGCTGCATATCAATTAATGTGGCCTCTAGTCTTGCTTGCTCATACCCCTGGAAGTCTAGGGCTCCTGTTTTAAGGGCATCTTTATAAGCAGGTAAGTCATTTGCAAATTTAATTGCCTTATCGTATCCAGCAAATTCATCGGCGCCTGTTAGTGTTCCCGATGTATCAGTCGATATCATCTCTCCAGGCGGCTTTACAATACCTACGCTAGCGGTTTCCCGGCCGAGGTCTGTCGTATTGATGTCTTGGAATAATTGCTCGCCTTGGATTGTTTCTGTTCTGGGGGGTGCTGTAATAACTTCTTTTTGTACGGAATCTAATCCACTCAGATCTACTGCTGCTGGTTTTTGTGCAGTACCCGTGGCGGCTGATGTTGCGATATTGTTAAATACATCCTGGTTTCTTACCACAAAATTCACAACACCTGCCGGGTTATCTGCCAAGCTTGTGATGTTTTTTGCACCCGATGCTACGGTTTCAAATAAAAGTCTTGCCTGAGCATTACTAAGTGCTCCGCCGCTTGCATCAACAATGGTCCTAATTGCGGTGGGCGTAAGACCGGCTATCGCCATTTGACCTACGTCAACGCTACCCGTTCTAATAAGTTGCGTTACCGCATTGCCCACAGCATTTGATACCCCCGTCGGAAGTCCGGATACTATTGATGTAACTGCGTTTGAGGCTAGCTGTCCTATAACGGGTGCAATACCACCATTGATAAATCCTTTTTCAAACTCTCCGCCTGTTGCCTCTGCTACGATTCCATTGTATACGCCATTAACAATTGCCGTTGCCGCATAACCAGCAACTGATGCCGGAACACCTGAAGCTATTAATGCGCCTGTAAGTCCGGTTCCTGTTGTTAATGTTGACGCCAAAGCTGCTGTTTCTGCTGCTGTAATTGCGCCCGCTGAAATTGCCGCCTGAGTGGCCGCAGACACTCCGGTAGTTCCAATCAATTCTGGTAACAACTGCGGTGCTAAAAATGACGCAGCGACCGCAAGTATTTGTCCAATTTGTTGTTTATCAGAGGTATCGATTGAGGTAGTGTTAAACACAGGCTTACCGGAACTATCAATCCTGTAGCTATAGCCCGTACCGCCCTTCCCTGTATATGTTGCTCCAAATGTTTGAGGCAGCTCTTTGCCCGTCTCTGGGTCTATATATTTCGTCACAACATTTTGTGTAATGCCGCCCTCTTGTGCTTCGGTTTCTATTACTTCGGTGGGTTTGTATTTGCTGAGTTGTGATACGTCTGTTATGCCGTTTTGTAGCAATTGCCTAGCCATGTCAAGGGCAACCTGATCAAATGCGGTCAGGGTTTTCCCTTCAGGTATTAGCTTTCGTGCTTCGCTGTAATCAAATCCAACACTTTGTCCTTCAGTTTTATAAACGCCGCCGTATGAATTCTTGAGGTCAAAGTTCTGTTTAATCTGATTGGCAAGCTTTAATAGATCATTTGCGGAGTATTGTGCGCCCTTGTAATCTTTGAGTTTTACGTCATTCAAACTTGATTTAAATTCTTCATCTTTTACGTAGGCTTCAAGATTTTTTAATATATCCGGTCGCGTTTTATCTGTCCCAAGATAGTTGACTACCTTGGACAAATCCATCTTATTGTCTTGGGCAAACTTTGCTAATTCTGAATAATCTAGCTGTTTGTCTTCTCCTGCGTATTGATTCATAGCAGTTGTGACTCTGTATGTATCAAGAGACTTTTCATCGATATTAAACAGGCGCTTCATATCCGAGTCTGACAACTTATTTGCTGTTTGAAACTCTATCACTTTATCCATGGGCGGGGCTTCGGATAAATTGCCGTATGCCTCCCTCAATTCTCTCTCTTGTGGCGTGAAGCCCTGTTCTGTTTTTAATCTGTCTATTGTTTCTTGTTTATTTCCTGTAAGGTATTTGTTTACAAAATCCTCAACCGACATATTTTTTTCGCTAATTGCACCTAACAATTCATTAGCGGTGATTTTGCCGTCTGCTGATAAAGTGTTTAATTTGTTTTGTACGTTTTCAAAATCTTGTTTGTCTTGTTGATATTTAATTAATTTATCAGGAGTTACATTTAAATACGACGCTAATTCATATGGCCCGACGTTATTTGCGCTTGCATAAGATAGTGCCTTGTCAAAACTAATTCCATTTGCATCGGCCAGTTTATTTAAGCCTACAGCAAAATCTTGTTTTTTAATTGCAGAATTAATATCTGATTGTTTAAAACCAAGTAATTCTGATATCCCTATGGGCGCATTAACACCCGAGTCTCTTACGGCCGTCGCTATTGGACCGAGATTATTTTGTACTAGTGTTTTAAATTCATCTGTTGTCTTACCAAAGAACTTTGCCAGGTTTTCTGTTTCTATGCCCTTTGATATAGCAAGTGAAATAGCTTCTGGTAAACCTACGCTTTTAAAAGTTTTGCCGTTTTCTGTTACGTCTTTGGCGATGCTTTGTATTTGTTGCCTATCTTTTTCATAGGACATGGATTTGACAATTTGTTCGGATGTTGTGTCTTTAAATGTGTTTTTTAAAGCTTCTGCTACATCAAAATATGCTAATTTATTATCATCAGCATATTTTACGATTGCATCAAAATTTATAGACTGCCCGGCCGGTGCGAGTGCTTTAATTCCCTTGACGATATCTTCTTGGGTTTTTGTTTTTATTGCTTGGTCTAGTGCGGAATTTAATGTCGTTCCATCAATTCCAATCTTCTTTACGATGGATTCAATTTCGGATCTTGATGATCCATTTTGTACAAGTTTTGTAATCGGATCTTGCAACACTTTCGACATTGCTGTCGTGTAATCATTAAGTGTTTTATTGGTGCCAAAGGTTGCATTCACCATGTCTATGGCCATTTGAGGAGACCATGTTTTTTCTAACGTTATCTCTAATAGCCTTTGGTCAACCAATAAATCACTTGGATTTCCTGACATGAGTCTCGCACGAAACTCATCAGAGGTCATACCATAAGTTGACCTTTGTAAAGCTTCTGCGGCTTGTCTTGCTTCTTGCGCTGCTCTTTGTGATTGTTCGGCCGCGATTCTTGTGGCATTTTCATTGGCAATTCGTTGTCTATCAGCCTCTTCTGTAGCCAACCTTTGTCGTTCGGCTTCTTGTCTGGCAACTTCAGCCAACCTCCCTTCCTCTGCGAGCCGCTGTCTCGTGGCTTCTTCTGCTGCAAGACGCTGTCTTTCGGCCTCTTGTCTGGCGGCTTCGATTGCTGCCTGTCTTTCAGATTCGTCGAGGACTCCATAACCATTTGATCTCATCCAATTAATATCAGCTTTAGAAACCCCCGCAGCTTCAAGATCAGATGGCTTGATGTTGTTTTGGTTATACCAATTGATTTTTTGACCAGAAGAAAAAGAACTCCAGTTGGGTGGCAGCGCTTGCCCGCCGACATAAACAGTGGCTGGTTCGGAAGGGGGTTCTGGTTGATAGGAATACATTCCGCGAATGTCATTCGCGCTGTATCCTGCATTGACAAGATCTCTTACCAGCCAGCTTGGTATACCCAAGTTTTGGGCGAGCGATGTAACGTCAATACCTTCTTGAGAAGATTCTGACTCTTCAGCCGCTAGTCTTGAGACGCGCTCGGGTTCTCGCTGTCTTGGTGGCGAATAGCCATTAGCCAGCATCCAATCAATATCGGATTGCGGTACTCCAGCACCTAGAAGTTCATCGACGGTTGTTCCGGCGGCATTAAACCGACGTATTTTTTCCGCAGCCCCTGATGGCCCGGTTAGACTAAACCATTCATCGTCAAGGGTAGGGAGTGCCACATATCACCTAGCAATACATGCCGCCCTTGTTCATCTTAACCATCTTGCCCTTGGTTTTTCCTTTCATGGCAATACCATTCATGGAAGGGGCGGCGGTCTTCACGGAGCCCATCTTGGACTGCATGACCGACCCTCCTTTTTTCATCCCTTTCATTTCGGCCATTTCATGCTTGACCATGGATTTGGGTGCCCCACGTGATTTCATAAAAGCCACTTCTTTTTTAACCATAGCTTTGGGCTCTCCGCCCATGCTCATCTTTTTCATTGCCTTTTGCTCCGCTATTCCGATTGCAATCGCTTGCTTGGGGTTAGTGACTTTTTGTCCTGATGAAGACTTTAACTTGCCTTCCTTGAACTCTCTCATAACTTTTCCGACTTTGTTCATCATATGTATTTCCCTCTGGTTTTTCCTCTCATGGCAATTCCATCAGCTCTTTTAGATGCTGAACTAACTTTGCCGCCTTTTTTCATGCCCATTTCAATAATGCCTTTTCCACTTTGACTTCCCATCAATTGACGACGCCTATTGCGCTGCGTTGCCAACTCTACCGGCCCCATGTCTTTGGTTAAATTTTCTGCTCGCTTTCCAGAAAACCCTAATTGAGCCGCTTTTTTCGGTGCAATTTTCGCAGCAAGTCCAGCGCCCAGTGTCTTTAAGCCACGAAGCGCGGCGCCACCCAAAAGGTTCATTTCTGGGCTAACGGTTTCTAGTGGTTTGTCAGACTCTTGCAACTGTCTCAGCCTGTCCTCTGCTGAGGGCTTTGGGGAAGTCACTGGCGTTACGGGGGCCGGCGGTTTTGCAGGGATTTTCCCTGTGGGTTTTACCTGAGGCTTTGTGGCCATCGGTTTCCGTGACCCCATCCCAGGACTGTAATCAAGACCAGACTCAGTATCGTATTCTGATCTAACGGGTGATTTCACCGGTTCATTTCTAACTGGTGATTTCACTGGTTCATTTTGCGCCGCCGTCATCATCCTTCCGCGAATTGCATCTTCAATGTCGCTAGGATCTAAGGTGCTCATTCTTTCTGGCGGAATATTTGCAGCCCTTGTGCGCCCTGGCGTGCTGCCCGACATAATGGGTTGACCGCTGCTATCCGTAACGATATTCCCACTAGAATCCCTTAGTGGCTCCCGCTCAAAATCGGGCATACCGCCTTCATTAAATCTCTTTCGTTTCATGGTAATTCCCTTATTACGCCACGTGGCACAATTGGTTATTCGGCGCGACTATCCTTTTTTTGCCAGTTGATCAATTTTTGCTTCAAGCCGCTCAAAGCCAGCATCGAAGCGTTCCATAATTTTTTCAAGGTCTTGGCGCACTTCTGCGCGAGTAATGAGATCACGAGCTATTTCCTCTCGGGTTTTATTGAGTAAGACTTGTAGACGTTGCAGCTCATCGTGGGAATTTTTGAGCATGAACATGACAAGCCCTACCAAGACTGAGTATCGTGACTGGGAAAAC